>Ga0209376_1001855_pt1 | contig 20671 bp, 29 predicted proteins | sample GraSoiAngelo_134_FD_185891 | JGI IMG/M metagenome (GOLD analysis project Ga0209376, IMG submission 185891) | Grasslands soil microbial communities from the Angelo Coastal Reserve, California, USA - 14_0929_05_30cm (SPAdes) (version 2) | ecosystem: Environmental > Terrestrial > Soil > Grasslands ... | reverse complement strand
GCAAGGACAGACGGACTATCAGAAACGGATGGGACTAGTCCCTAAGCCAGGAATCCTTCCTGTCGTTAACCTGAAAACCCTTGATGTCAAGATGATCAACTTCCAGTAATATCCCTACCAATCCCCTTGACATTCTAAAAACGAGCTTGTGAATCGAATAATTGACCATGCGACCTACCCCCACCCCAGGGTTTCCAGTGCAAATCCTCAACTTATCTTGGGTGTTAATTTTATTCTGAGGAAACTTACTGGTAAGGTTAACTGGCATTGTGATAATTTATGCAGACCTGTATACTTTCCATAACCAATTCGTCTCAAATTCTGTACCATGCAGAGGACAGGGAGTTTTCTGGGTGATCTCTTAACAAGTCTCCAGAGGAAGGAGAGGGGTACGGGTAGGGGTCCTAAACCCGGCTATTCGCCAACTAGTTGAACGATGACAGTTCGGTCTCTCGGTCTAATGTCTAGCTCAAGAAAGACGATTTGTTGCCAGGTTCCAAGAGTTAGCTTCTTGTCTCGAAATGGCACTGACAAGTCGGGCCCTATCATGGAGGCTCGAATGTGTGAGTGTCCATTGCCATCATGCCACCTCTTCTCGTGTTCGTATGACGCGTCTTTAGGCGCAAGTCTCTCCAGCGCTACGGGCAAATCTGCTAGAAGTCCGGGTTCATACTCAATTGTTGTTATGGCTCCGGTTGATCCAGGCACGAACAGAACGGCAACTCCGCTCCTCATCCTTGAGGATTCGATTACTCTCTGAGTCTTGTTTGTAATATCGAGAATTTCTCCTTCGCGGTGTGTCCGAAACCTCAACTCTTGAGACTCAACAGTCATGATCCCGGTCCTATTCCAGGCAAGGAATTAAGAATGAAACCTAGCTCCTGCCCGAGAGGTTCAAGGTCTTGTCCAAGGGAACCGGCCCGAAAGAACTCTACGTTAAGAAAATCCGTAACGGAACCGTAATCGACCACATCTTCGCCGGCCATGCCTTGGACGTGCTCAAGATTCTCGGAATAGATGGTCGCGAAGGACACATCGTGAGCGTGGCCATGAACGTGATCTCGAACAAGCAGAACAAGAAGGATATTGTTAAGGTTGAGAATCGAGAGCTCAAGCCCGGTGAGGTGGACAAGATCGCATTGATAGCGCCGAGCGCGACGATCAGTATCATTCGAGACTATGAGGTCGCTGAGAAGACTAGGGTCAAGCTGCCGGATTCGATTAGAGGAATTGTTCGTTGTTCAAATCCTGCGTGCGTGTCTAACGCTGAGCCTGTTGAGCCAAGGTTCAGTGTGGAAAGACAGGACCCTCTCCGGCTCCGGTGCTACTACTGTGTCCGAATAATGGAGAAGAGCGATGTTCTCAAACAATTCTAGCGTGGAAATCTCAACGAAGGAACGAGAGAGCTCGGTTCGGGAGCTCCAGACACTTTACGGTGAGAAGCGTGACGCTATTCAGACGCGATTGAATGAATTCAAACAGGTTCTCAATCGTGATGACGACGATGTTTTTGCTGAGCTTTGCTTCTGCTTATTGACACCGCAGTCGTCTGCGAAAACCTGCTGGGCAGCAGTGTCCCGGCTCAGAGAACGCAGTCTCCTCTTGAAAGGAGGAGCTACCGAGATTCAACCGCAGCTAAACGATGTTCGTTTTGGTGACAGTAAGGCGAAATATATCGTCGAGGCTAGAGCAACTTTCAGTAAGGATGGCAAGCTTTTCCTCAAATCCCACCTCTCGAGCTACGGAAACCTCTTCGAGCTGAGGGAATGGATGGTAGAGAACGTGAAGGGCCTTGGCTACAAGGAGGCCAGCCATTTTCTCCGGAACGTCGGGCTCGGGGAGGAATTCGCCATCCTAGACAGGCACATTCTGCGAAACCTCAAGAGGCTGGATGTCATCACTGAGGTGCCGGTTTCGATCACGAAGAAGCGCTATCTGGAGATCGAGGAGAAGCTCCGTCGTTTTTCCCGGGAAATAGCAATACCATTAGCGGATCTTGATCTCTTGTTCTGGTCGCGCGAAACAGGCTGGATATTCAAGTAGGAAGTAGGTAAGCAAGCGGTGGGGAAGATCGGCGTTATGGCGGATAAGGAGACAGCGATCTACTTCAAGCTCGGAGGGGTCAAGAACAGCTGGGTCGTGAAGTCCGAGGACGAGGCTGTCAAGACGTTTGAAGATATCAAGAATAAACAGACTGTCTCTCTCGTCATTGTTACCGACACTGTCTTCGACTGGATCAAGGATAAGGTTGGACAAGGAAAGAAGGAGATCGAACTCCCACTGGTCGTGTCGATTCCAACAAGGCGCGGCGGCAAGTCTCAAGTTGACCTCTTGGCTGAGCTGATCAAGAGGACTGTGGGCGTGGAAATCAGGGTCCAATAGCCAGCACCAGCGAAATCGCCCATTTTCAGTTCTATTCTCGAATATGGAATCGAGGGTCCAGTCTTGCCCTGGAATCGTTCGGGAACTGACCTAGATTACACGTTAACTTGCTCTGCGATCAAAGCCCAGACCCTGCCCTGAATCGCGAGACTCGCCCATTATCAATGCCATACAGCAAATCTTCTCAAGAAAAACGAGGGGGGTATTGCACAGAGAATCTCGCGACGCATGAGTGGTTGAGGAAGAACCCTCGCGCCTCTGACCTCCATAGGAAATCATTGCGGATTTGGCTCAGAGCTTTTCTTCGATCCAGATTCCGGGACGTTTCTGTAGAAGGCTTTCACATAGGGTCTTGTAAGATAGATAATCGCGATGATGGATGTCGGAAACTCGATACCGTTCCCAGTGAGCAACCCAGAAAGCAGTTCAGGACTCGCGCCCAGCGAGGATGCATCCAAGAAAATCGAAGATATGCTAGTTGCGATTCCAAGACTCCAAGCCCAGCTCTTGCCCGTCCGCAGAACCAGCCCCGCCAGAATCTTGAGAGAGCCGAGAGCCAACGCGACGAACGCTAGAAGCAAAAGTATTATTGAGATTAGTCCAATAGTTCCCGCCGGGAGGCCTATTCCTGCAAAGTCAGACGCAGTGATGATCGGCGGAAAGAGGATGTTTCCGACCCCAGCAAGTATGAGGTTTGCCCCACCGAGAATGGACAAGGCCGCAATAAAGGAGATACCTCTAGGCATCCTACCTTCAAGAACAGTGTCATGCTTCACGAACACCTCTCTCAGAATAACAACAATTCCGACAAGCGCGAGAGGCGTTCCAAAACTCAACGACCCGAAAGCAAAGAGAATGAGAGAAAATCCTGTAACGAACACGCCTAGAAGGGCCAGGCCTTCACGGGTCATCAGATACGACACCTCCCTCAACAGCAGACTGCGATACCTGATGACCAAGAGAAGCAGTATACTAGCCGAAATCGCTCCGATGAAGAAATCATAGGTCAGCTCAGACTGATAGTTGCCGAGGGTAAGTAGGAGTCCAACTTCGTCACCAATGAACCCCGCACCGAGACCGTACATCACCGCGTAAGCCCTATCGAGCCGCTCACTCTTCCACGTGATCGCAAGCCAGCCCGCAACCCCCATCAGAGCTATCCCATACCAAAAATGGTGGAAGTGAATTCCTTGCTGTTGAATCACAATCGTCGGATTCAGCGTCGCAAAAAGCCGTGACCCGAAGAAACTGATTATGAACGATAATAGACCGATGAAGGAAAGGGCAGGACGAAACGTGCCTATGTGAAACCTTCGGAGCATTGGAATCTGCGAGAATTAGTTTTGCAATAATAGGGTTTAGGACGCGGAAGCGTCGAAGCTCCTCATCCTTTCACTGCAGTTTCTGGGCCGTCGTCAAGACCTGTTGCCATGGATAATTTCGTCACGTTCTTCGATAAGGGGACACTGAGGTCCTGCTGTTCACCTAGCTGGAAATTGTCCAGCTCATCGAAGTTGAAGGGGACCTGACCGTTGATGTACATCTTCATCTGTTCGACGCACTTCTGCACCTCAGCATCCGGTGTCCTCGCCATCTCCTTCTTCAACAAGACAACCATAGCGTTCCAGTACACTCGCTCTTTCGCCGTCAACGAGGCGTTCGTAAACGGGTTAACCTCGCTTGAGATGTAATTCTCGATCGGCTGGATCCTGAACCGTTTCACCAACACCTTCCCCAACACCCAGCCTCCGCCTACCAGGAGAATCCCTGAGATGCCTAGAAACATTGGAAACGAAACCAGATCACGCAAACCGGGTATCAGATAGTATATCGTCACAATCATAGTAAAGGTGCTGAGGAAGTATCCTATGACCCAACCCCACGCATAGTTGTAGTACCATCGCGCCAATGTTAGCCGGTAGATCCATTTGCTGAAGCCCTTCGACAAAGCGCCGCTCGATCCCCGAATCCCTGTAGACCCTTTGTTTTCTGGCGCGTTCTACTTAAGCAAGGCAGAACTAGGATTCTGAAAAAATACGCATGGCTTTCAACGCTTATATCGGATTTTCCTCAATACTCACCAGAATACTTCCTGGTCCAGAACGAACGCGCTGAGGCCGGCGAGAATGCCTAGAGCTAAAGCGCCAACAATCCCGCCTTTCGCTCCAGCCTTCAAGCCTCGAAATGCGGAATAACTCGGGAACTGCATAGAACCTTAGAATGGGGCTCTGCCTGATTTCAGTAACTTGCACTCATGCTACAACGATCGAGTACTCAGTATCTGCCCATCCGGAAGATTATCCGTCATTAAGAGAAGCGTTCCCGGTCTTACGGGGTCACTGTGACGTTTCCCTTCATCCACGCATGGAGCGTGCAGTAATACTTGTAGACACCACTTTGAGTAAAGTCATGGCTCCAGGTTTGTCCCGGATTGAGATTCCCTGAATCGAACAGCCCGCTCGAACTGGTGACCGTATGCACCGTTGTGTCCTTGTTCACCCAAGTTACGGCCTGTCCAGCTTTGACTGTAAAGTTGCCAGGACTGTAAGCGGTGTTGCCCTGGACCGTGGCTCCGCGAGGAATCGTGATATCAGCCCTACTACTTAGTGATGAAAGAAGCTGGTTCTCAGTGCCCGCGGCAAATGAACCAACAGTCACGCCCCCAATGATGAACCCGAGGATCAGGATGATGATGAGCCGTCGCAGGTACAGACGATTTGAAGAAATGGACCTGTTTGGATTTCTCAAATCCAAGTATGCCATTAGCGAATACAACACTGCGGCGAGCATCATCGGAAAGATCGTAATGACATAGAAGAAGAGGCCAAAATTTGCTGGACTTGAGACGCCTTTGACAAATGTAAAAGGAGAGAGTACGGCAATACCCGCAACGCCAGATATCAGGCCCATGAAGTATCCGGCCTTTGGCCTTGCCCAGGTTGCCACGATAGAGAGACCGAAGAGAATTATGAACGGTATGTGAATGTAGTCGTAGAACGGTACGCTTCCACTAATCCAGTCAGCAATTATCTGAGCCGACGCAAACAGAATGAAGTAGCCTAGGCCCGCTACAGTCGCAACGAAACTCAAAGAACGTGCGCGTGAGGACAACAAGACTCACGCCGATGCTTACCCCGTGCTCGTTCATAGTCTTTCTTACCGTATTGTCATTCTTGGCGACTGAGCGTTTGAGCGTCTGCCTGGTCCCAACACTTGGAATGATCCCGTCGATCCGGCCTGACTGATTCAAAAGTGGCGCGATGGATACAATAAAGCTCAGCCTCTTTCGAGATACGGGCGTTAGGTAGGGACCCCGTAGCCTTGACCGTAGACATAACCGACCCTGTGGTTCTGAGTACCATCGCGCAAACGGCCGTCTTGACCCTTACTCTAGTTATTTTCATAATGTCGTTTCGAAGCCAAAACAGTGCCAACAAGGAGGCCGCGTATCAGAAGGTCCTGGATGATTATACTGACGCGTTCAGAATGCTTGTGGATAAGCCCGAGCTGGCCAAGCTTCAGAGCGAAATGGCGAGGGCGGCCGTACCAGGTTCGAGCACTGCGTCACTCTCACCGGAAGACATGACGGCTCGAAACTATCTCATGTTGCTCTACGGACTTTTTGAGAGAACACACCTCCTCTATCGAAAGAAGTGGATCGATCAAGAAACTTGGAATCAGTGGTCTACTTTCTTAGAGGTAGTGGCGAAACACCCCCTGTTCAAAGATGTTCATCGGACAGGGGAGGGAATGTATGACAAGCCTTTCATGGAGTACGTCTCCAACATTCTGAACGCAAAGAGCTAAGACTAGAAGCCTAATCGATGTTTTCCCGATGATGTAGGAACAGTATCTTCTAGCTGAAGATGGGGTGTTCAAACATCATTCTGGGGTTCTTAACGCGCAGAGCGATCAGTAACCCGATTGCGCTAATGATTGTGGCGGCGAGGAATGCATATTGGAATCCAGTAACTACGCCCGCTAGTGACCCTAGTTGACTCGCAGGTCCAACGGGGGGCGGGTCCGTAACAGTTGCAATCGTCAGTAATATGGCGAGTCCCACGGGGAAACCGACTCGCTGAGAAGTGCCAATTATCCCTGAGGCGAGGCCTTCTTCCCCTGGCCTTGTCCCAGCCAGCGCGGCGATGTTCAGTGCAGGAAATCCGATGCTCGCTCCGAAGGACCAAAGAAGCATACCGGGCAATATTCCGAAGTAACCGCTGGTTACCGTAATTTGAGTAAGCAGAGCGGACCCCAGGGTGATTAGCGACATTGATGTCACCAGGACAAGCTTCAGCCCGATACGGTTCACGAGCCATGATGAGCCCCAGCCTCCCACAAAGAAGAAGATCAGTGCAGGTGGGACAAACTCAAGGCCGGCAGCCAATTGCGAGTAGCCGGACACTCGCTGGAGATAGATGGTCAGAAGGAAGATTACTCCTCCAGCTGACGAGGTTAGTATTAGGGCAAGGACGTTCGCGGTAAAGACTGTGCCTCGCCGTAGGAACCCTAACGGCATCAGCGGCGACTTTGATCGAGATTCTATTGCAATAAAGCCTGCCAGGACTAGGGCAGAGATTGAGAGAGGAACAATTGTGTAGAGGGAGGCAAATCCATCAGTTGCAGCATTTGTCAATGAATACACTAGCAGTATCAGTCCACTCGTCACGGAAAGCGCCCCAAGCAGATCTAGGTGTTTGTCCGTTGCTCGCCCTGGATTACTAACTAGGAACTTCTGAGACAGAAAAGCAGCGACGGTACCAATTGGGACGTTAACAAACAGGACTGATCTCCAACCGAACGCGGCCGTGAGGACCCCTCCAGAGATCGAGCCTGCAGCGAAACCTGCCGATAGTACAGAGACGAAGATGCCGAGTGCGCGGTTCCGCTCCTTCCCTTCAGGGAAAGTCGTCACGAGAATCGCGAAGGCGGTCGCTGTGGAGATGGCCGCGCCTACACCCTGTATTGCCCTTGACACGATCAGCGACAATAGTGATGGGGCTAAGCCTCCGGTAAAGGAGGCGACTGTAAACAGGACGATTCCAAAGACGAACAGTTTCTTTTGGCCGTAGATGTCTCCTGCTCTGCCGCTGAGCAGCAGAAAGCCCGCTAGCGTGAGTCCGTATGCTCCAATGATCCACTGGCTCTCCGCTAACGAGACTACCAGTTCCGTTTGTATTGTCGGCAGTGCGACTTGGACGATGGAGAAATCAATGACGTCTAGAAATCCTGCGGCGATGATCAGTCCGAGAATTAGGCGGGTGCGAGACTTGTTGAGAGCGAGGACTCTAGGCTTAGCGCCTTCGCTCTTCTGGATTGTTACCTGTTCCATGCCGGCTCGCTCCATAAAGTATGGAATTCTTAGTTGAATCCTGCAGCGTCCGCAGAATGTGGATGCTGCTTGTTCGGTTCTAATTCTTCAGCAAAAAGTCTTCGTATCATGGACATTATCGATCGTTTCTCAGTTTGGTCCTTCTTCTTGCGGATGAATGAGTAGTAATTCTTGGCTGACTCCCGCACAACTGTCAGGTGTAATGACTCGTGAGGCTCTGAATCTTCAGACATGTCCCGATATGGGTCTCGTAAACATATAAACGTATTGATGACTGTCTATGCGCGTTGTTACTTGATTCTTGGAGCAACCGTGATAGCTCCCAGGCCTAGGCGCCGCTGGAGCTCTGTAACGTAGGCGGACAAGACATCTGCCCTTACCTGGTAGAAGCAAAATTGTCCCTGTTTTTCCTTATCCAAGATCCCGGCGGTGGCAAGTTCTTTCAAATGATGGGACACTGTAGGCTGGGAAACGTTGAACATAGCATGAACGTCTGAGCAGTTCATCCGTCTTGCGACAAGTTTCTGGAGTATCTCGCGTCGCTGGGGGTCGGCTAGGGCTTTGCTGATCCTGTCGAACTCTTCGGTTGCGAGCTTCATTACCCACATCTAAGGTCCAGCGTGCGTATTAACATGTCGATATGTATCTATGGGCTCAGATTAGGCCTCTTTGTCCGTTGAACTTGTCTGGAACTGCATATAGACATTCATCAATACATTTATATTCAGACAAGCCTGATCATACGGATATGAATAAAGACATGACTAGCAAGAAGGTCATTCCAGTGAACGAAACCGATTTCGATTCCGCTGTCCTCCAATCCGATGTTCCAGTGTTTGTTGATTTCTACGCCGACTGGTGCGGGCCTTGCAACATGATCGCGCCAACGATAGAGGCACTGTCCGAAGAGTACGAGGGAAAGGTCAAGTTCGTCAAGATCGACGTGGACAAGAACCAGCAGCTCGCTATGAAATATGATATCATGAGCATACCCACTGGCATGCTGTTCGAGAACGGAACCGTCCAGGACAGTCTCATAGGGGCGTACCCAGCCGTTGCCTACCGGCAACGCATCGACAACGCGCTGGGTCCCATGCGCCTATCACAGCCCAGGAGTGAGGCATAAGACATGAGTCATACCTGTCCCGTATGCGGAAGCATTAGCCCTTGCATCTATTCCGGACCCGTCTCGAACGCTCCTTTCAGATACCATGACTGCCGCCTCTGCGGGTCTACGTGGAAAGAAGCATCAACCTCGAACTAGAACAGAAAGCGGTCCCAGCCACCGGCAGTCTCCGCGGAAAAAATCGCCCTTACTATCTCAGTTCTGAGGATTTCTAATCGCGCATCCTATAGTCAAGTCTTCATCTTCTTCAATTGCTTCTCTAATTCGCTCAGGAATTTCTCTTTCGCATCTGGAACCAATAGAAAGTAGGCCAGAGTCATCCGGAAGAGAGAAGATTTTGTCAAACCTTTGATTTCTCCTCTCCTAACCGCACTGGAAAAACAGCTCAGAAACAGTTGATGAGACAGAACTTCGTGTTTGAGTTCGTTTAGGGCTTGAGTTATGTTCTCATAAGAAGTCTGGGTCAAAGGATTACGCCCGATTGCCCCAAAAAAAGCCTTTTTCCCAGATAACATCTTTGTCCGCTTCCCCTTTGCAGATTTTGGACCGAGAACCCACCGGGTTTGCTTTCCGGGTTCGACAATAATACTATCGAGGAACTTGGATTCCGCAGGATTTTCGGGAGTTGAAACACCGGCTTGGGATTGTTTGTGCACTCAGCTTTTCATTCCCTCAGTTTGGAGTTAGTAATCGCCCATAATCAGCCCTATTCCCGAATCCGAGCCTGCAATTTCCCCGACCCTAATTTTTCACGCCTATCCATAGGGGAATCCACGGGGATCCAAAACAGGGTGACAAGCGATAACAAGCCCGTCTCTAAGAAACAAGCCCATAATCCACCCCAGGCAGGAACCCTCTCCGAGAAAAAATGGAACCCTAGGGTCTCCCGTGCAACGCGAGCGTTTCCCTCGACCCTTACGAATGTGATCGTACAGCAAGAATCCTCCAACTTTTGACCCGCATAATGAAGACCAGCAATTTGCGAACCAACTTCTGAAACCAGTATTTGAAAACACCGTTTGAAATCGGGTCCTGAAACTAGTTCCCTAAATCGGCTCCGAAATTTAGAATCCTGAAATCGGTTCTGAAAATGGTAATCTCGAATTTCTAGGGCCCCCGGGGGGCCTACTCAGGTCTCGCGCCGCGCCATCCACGAAACCCACCAGACCCTTACACAGCCCACGCTTCCGGACAGCAAACCCGGGTATCAGAACCCCTTTCTTCCCTCATTCCCAGCACCGTTCTCCTCGAGATGAGGGACGCGTGGCCCAGCCTCTGCCCTACATGGCCCTGAAAGACGCGCCAGTCCAGATCCGGCGAGCCTCCACCGTCGCCCAAATCTCCATCAGCATCACACGCGCTGTCGGAATACTATTCACCACCCTGATCATAGCCACCCTCCCCACATGGGTCCCCGGCCTCCTCGCCTACCAGACCATACCAGTCGCACTGCTCGTCCTCGCAATCGGCTCCGCCATCGTCTCACGCAAAGGCAGCAGGATAAGGGAAGAGATCGCAGAGCGACAATTCGAAAAAGCACGCCGTAGCACATTCGCCACTGCTATCCTAGGATTCATAGTCGGCGGCATCATACCCGGCCTACTCTACATCTACCTCTACACCCGCATAGGCAACGTCATGGTCAAACGGACACCAGACGATCCCAGAACGGTCTACCTCCTCCCACACCCAAGCGAGGGCATCTTCCTGGGCCGCTACCTCGGATGGATCGCAGCATACCTCCTAGTCCTCTACATCGGCTACACCCAGCTATCACCAGGCCTCCGAGAAGTAAGCGACTGGCTCTCACCAGTCCTAGGCGTCCACTTCAACACGATGATCGTCGCCCTATTCCTCGTCTTCACCAACCCACTAACCTACCCACCACTACTCTACCTCTGGACCTTCGCAGGATTCCTCGGCGGCCTAATCGCCGGCGGAAAAATCAGACGAGGCTTCCTCGTCGGCATGACAGTATACCTCTCAACCCTCGGAGCACTAGGACTCGCAGCCCTCGCAATCTACCAGAACGTCAACCTCTCAACACTCTCCAGCCTTCCGCCACCACCACCAGGCTTCTCGATCATAAGCGCGACCACAGGACCCGTAGCAGGCGACATCATCCCGATCCTCATCCAAAGCTCGTCGCCAACAAGCCAGATGGTCATCCAAGACGTCATACTCACCATGATAAGAAACGCTGGCCTCGTCTTCGCTGCAGCCACAATATCCGGTCGAGCCGCCTCCCTCTTCTGGCAAGGAGACGTTTTCATCCTCAAGACATTCTGGAAAATGATCAAGACAAAGAAACCAGCTCTGCCCCAGAACGGCGACCTTCCGAAAAAAGGAACCCTCCTACTCGCACTCGCAATCCTCCTTCTCATCCCAACTCCGCACACGACCCAGCTTTCAACAATCACCCAAGCACCACCAAGCGGACCCTACCAGCAAAACCTGGCAATCGGACTGGACATGCTCGGCGCCCCCAACGCCAGCCTACGAATGACAAACCTCGACCTCTCAAGCAAAGGTCTTGTCCTCGACAACAACTACGCCGAAAACAATCTCTCCCTCTTCATAATCAACAACAATTACTCGCAATCCCTCGACACTGGACCCACTTTCGGAATCCCAAGTTTCATCTTCGGATTACTCTCACAACCCGCCCTCATCACATTCTACACAGGAGACCCTGGTACAACCCACGCGGAATCCGACCTCGTTGCGGCGCAGTTCTCCCAAGCTCTAGGTGTCATCTTCACTAAGGTCTTCGCCCTTTCTTACGGGCCAGGGACAATCACAATCTACGCGCCAAACCCTGAACTCACAAACAACGACGCCCTCACACGAGTCCTCGGCCTTCTACCCAGCCCAAGCTTCTCCACCCTCATCAAACCAGCCAATCTCCAAACCCTACAATACTTCGCGGCAATAGGCCTCGCAAGCATAAGCCTCCCAGCCCCACTCAACAAAACGCCCACCCAAGCCTTCAGCTTCATCCTCAACACCCAATTCCCACGCCAATTCTACAAAGCAGGACAACACTATCTCAGCCTGAAAACACTACTCGGATTCCAGACCGGAATCGTCGAAGACACCAACTCAAACGCCTCCATCGTCTCCATCAGCTTCCAACGAGGAACAGTTCTCTACAGCCCACTTGGCCTGACACCTCCCTACAACCCTGTCTACGACAACTTCACCTCGACATACATCTACAATGCCACCATTACAGCGAGATCAGATTTTGCGGCGAACTTCACCTATCCATTCGCCCCAAACATAACCGTACAGAAAACGGTGAACCCCTCCAGCGGACCTCTAGGGACGAGCCATAATGTCGTTGTTATGATACAGAACTTCGACAACGTCACCGTCACAAACCTCAATGTCACCGATGACGAGGCGTCATCCTCATACCAGAAGACGCTCCAGATCTCGCCCGGCGGCGTACAAACCGGCCAGTTCGCCAGCTTCCCTCCGGGCCAGACACAATTCCTCAGCTATACAGCAACAACAAAAAGTAGCGGAACCTACGTTCTATCGCCGGCAACCATCGAGTTTGTCTGGCAAGCACCGAACGGAACGCAGATCCGATACACGGTTACCACCGACAATCCTCTTATCTCGTCATCAAGCGGACCCTGGACACAGTTCACAAGAACGTTCACCGACCTCCAACCCTACTCCTACCTCCTCCTTCTCCCTCTTCTACTCACACCAATCATTGAAACCCTGAAACTTGTCAGCAGACATCGGAAGAGGAACCCCGAGCCCTGGGTCAACGCCCCCAAAAAACCTCAAAACACACCATCACCCACGCCTACGCAAGCAGGACCCGACAAACCCGCCGACATGCCGAGCTCCAAAAACCCTTGAGCAGATCTCACAACCTGTAGAATCACTACTCTCACTCCAAGCACAGCCTATCCTGTGGCCTGTTTCGCGATCTTGCCCTAGAACGGCTTCACTACCAGTGAAGTCGTTCATAGACCCCTTCATTTCCACTGGAGCCCGTGGAAGACAACAGGATTACCAGTAAAGCATGTTCACACATCGCATGAACAACGATGAGTGAACCTTTTCTACATGTGAACTGCGAACTGTGAAACCCACAGTTCTCGAGGAACAAAGATGAGACCACGACGATTAAAGGTAGAATTCTACGACCGAGAAGGAGTCCGACACTCCATCGCGATCGACGGCCCTGTGACCAAGGAGAAGGTGGCTAGAATATTGGACCTCGTTGAGTTAATGTCCGGCACGTCTCAAACGTCCGCCACGGCCCTCGGACTGTCTCCCAGAAAATTCGACAGGCTAGCCAGCACAATCATATCACAGCTGAAAGGAAGAAGCTTCACGTCACGTGAAGCGAGAAAGATGTTCGAGACCACCTTCAGAGAAAAGATACCCTTGAGCACAGTGTCCACCTATCTTACAAGGCTAACAGATCGAGGGGTCCTTGAGAGACAACAGGAAAAACTTGGTTTAGCGTACCGGGTCAAGCTTGATGAGCAGAAACAATCTCTCGCTCCTGCTCCTTCTCTTCAGCCTTCGTAAGGCTTTGCTTCACACGCTCCACAGTTGAGTATCGAAACGGGATCCGAGTCTGGTCTCTTCGAACATATCCCTCATCAAAGAGCTTTTTCATCAAACGAGCCGTATGCTCCCTGGATCGTTCCACAATTCTCCCTATTTCTGGTGCCGACTTCGGCCCCTCATCCGCCAAAAGAGTAAGCACCTGAAGCTCAGTGGGAGTCGTTATCGAGTTCAATGAACCCGGCTGTACAAGGGAAGGATCCGTCCGGATCGGAGATCGAGTCATGGTTGACTGGTCACCTGGTCTCACTGGTTCCGATAACTCCTCGACTCCCTTCGTTGCCGTCGAGATTGTTGACGGAGCACGAAGAACCGCATCAGCGACCTCCTTAATCCAGTTCAACGACTCTCCCAGAAGCTTCTCCGTTCTTTGCAGCCGCTCAAGCAAAACCAGATCGGAGAGCTTGGACTGATCGCTCGAAATCTTTAGCCTTTCAAACTCAATAGCCAAGTCCTTCAAGCTCCCTTCAAAAGAGCTGAGCCTCGTAGAGAATGAGTCGAAGAACAGCTTCGCAACGTCCTGGTTTTCAATGAAACCCTTGGTCCCAGTTTCGCTTGACCGTCTCCCTCTCCCAAACAATTCTGTGATATCACGCCAGTTGGATGTGTGACGTCACGGTAAGGGGCTCAAATGCATTTAACACTAACTCCTGTGACGCGAGCCTCGCTGTGTTCTCATCACAAGTGACGGAAACGTGACTTTCCTGTTGCATCATGACGTCAAACACATGACAAGACACGCCAGACCCACGCTCGACATAGTGAATAGTCTCCGGGCGGTTCGAGTACGCATGATGAGCGTGATATGCGTGATACATAATCACTCACGTGATGTCACATATCACGGTTTCTTCCAAACATCGCTCTGAACGCCTGCTCAAGATCGTCGATTATAGAATCCACGGTTCTCCGATAGACCTCGGGCTCATTTTGCGCGGCATCCCGTAGCTGAGAGGTTTGACTTTTGAGGCGCTCCGAAGCTTCTAAGAAAGGGGCGATACTCGGAGATTCTGTTAGGCCGCTGTAGCCGAGAAGCAGAACAGTATGAATCGCCTCCACAACGTTCTCTCGCGCCTGCCTCAGAGTTCTATTGAAGGATCCGCGGCTGATCCCCTTCTCATCTCGCCGCAACCGAGCCATATCGCTGCGTGTTAGGCGTTTATTCGCCATATCATGTCCAAGCTGGTCTACCAGAAGCGTTTCGAACTGTGCTTTCGTCAGATTACTGCGCTGCAAAAGTGCGAAGAGTATTCTATCACGAAGTATTTCCTCGATAACCGCACGTGTCCCCTCGTGCCAACCCTTGGGGATCTCAGAATTCTCCATGGATACGGTTTCGTATCCGTCACTATTGTGTCTTGCTCAGCCTCGCTTAGCAACGTTGGCAAGTTACACCACGCTTATTCCGCGACTTTGACGCCTTCGAATTGGACAAACGCGGGTCTTACATGGCCACAGATACAAGAACGGAATCGGGCAATTTCGTGGTGGACATGGTCTGTGACGTTTGCCGGGTCGAGGGATTCGAAGTTGAGAAGAACGCACAGACAGGGGATTCGCCGAGCCACTTTGTGGACATTCTCGCGTCCCGGAAGAAGGGTAAAAAGATACAGAAAGTCGCCTTCGAATGCTGGGAAGGATCCACTCAAGTTGAGGGAGGGGAAGTCGAGAAGTTCGCGGCCCGCTTGAAAAGCCTGGGAATTCAGAGCGGAATCTACGTTTCTCCAAAAGGGTTCGGGGGCAACGCCGAATTCATGGCTCGCAAGCTTGGCGTCGAGCTTTGGGATCTGGCTAAGCTGAAGGAGAGGGTAGAAAATATCAAAGCCCCAGAGAGACACAGAGTTCCGGGAACGCTACCGGTCGCGAGAGCAGCGGCATCTCGCCTCTTGGCTCATGGCTTAGCCAACGGCACTTTCCTCAAGCTATCCTCTATGCCAAGACTTGAGTTTCGACCGTACTTCTTTTCCAATTTCCAGATCGATAATCAACAGAAAAAACTGGCAGTGGGAGTTCTCGTGTTTGACGGTGTAGACGGTCGAGTATGCGACGCAAGTCTCTTCGAGGGACACATGGCCGATCTTCCATCAACTGGGTTCTTTGTTGATTGTCTGGAGATCGAGCCGTCAACAGGTTCCATGCCGAAGCTGCCTCCTGAACTTGAGATGAAGAACACTGTTACCGTTGCGCCAGCAGCGGTAACTGAGGACATGGTTCGATCTAAAACCAAGGATGCGGTGAGCGGTCATGGCAATGCAACCGTAACGGGGGTTCAATTGCTCCATGTTCCCATAGTAACCGTAGAGATGCTTGCTATGGGCAAGTCCTATCGAAAGATCCTTCAGGCGGCTACGGGAAAGATGATCTGGGACGATACTCAGATGTGTTCTTTCTGTGATCAAAAGTCCAGGGCGATATGCGAAGTCTGTGGTGGGACGGTTTGTACTGAGCATGAGAGAACTTGCAGCTCCTGCCGCAAGCACCTTTGCACGGATTGCGTTGTGACCAAGGGGATCGTAAACAAGATTCCGCTTTGCCCGACGTGCAAGAATGCCTAGAGAAAAATGGATCTCTCCTACTGCCCAGCAGGGAATCGCTCAATCTTGCCTAGTAACCACTGAGCAAGCGCTACCTTCATCGGTTGTGGATAGGAAACAGATGCCTATCTAGGAATATGGTTTTCAGCCAGTGCAGCCTTGGCGAGTCGCTGTATAGTCTCCTCATGTCTGCTGATGTGAGCCATCATGTCCAACCGCAGCCTTTGCATCGCTGATCGCGCGGCGTCTCGTGCAGCCTGTTCCATCAAAGGAGTAAGCCTCTCTTCCATCTTTTTCAGAAGCACCTCTTCAAGTCGTAGAACCTCTTCCTCCCGCAATGTCTCCATTCAACTCACCTCCTCCGAGAAGTCACAGTAGTCGACCCAATTTCGTCCATTATTGGCTCAACCTTCACGGACTGTCGGGCGCACACCGCGCACTCCCAGACCCGGTCACAGGTGAAATTCTCGTAATTGCAACATCGCCTGCGGAAGTAATCGTTCAACTGATTCTCTCGATTGGCCTTTTTTCCAGTCATGCCAGGCTCACCAACACAAGACCCATGAACTCTTACGTTGACTGTCCACAGCAGCCTCAACGGGACGACTAAAGCCTCCTGTAACTGGAAACCTAGCCAAGAGGTTCTGCAGAGAACAGGCCTCTAGCAAGTATACCTGCAACCCGCAAAGGTTCAGGCACTCGCGAGACGAATGCCGAAGCTTTCAGGATTAACCTGGCTTCACGAATTGAGCATCCGAACTGTTCAAAGAACACGGGACCTTCACTAGCCATTGTCCGAAGTTTGTGTACTCGACCCAGTGATCTGATCAGTTCCCATCTCTTCTCCCAATCAGGAAAATGTTTGACCAGGGCACGCTTCACAGCCCTGTTATCCGGCCGGGAACCTACAACCACAATCACCGGCGCCTTGCATGATTTCTGGATCTTCCAAGGGTCGATGAGATTGAATCCTCCGAAGGTTACGCCGGACAACAATACTGGAATGTGGAAGGACCCTCTCACCAAAAACTCGGCCATCTTAGTTGCGTCGAGCCCGTCAACGGTAATCCAGTCAGCTCTGAATTGATGCAGGTGAGGGCCTTTCATCCAGACGGCTAGGAGAGGAGCGTGTCGGACCTTGTCATCGGTTTTCGGCGGAAACGGGCCATCATCTATTCCAATACATCTAGAGACTTGTTTGATGTTTGAGGACGCTCCGTGGAACAAAGGTAAGCAGCCCACGAACCATCTCGTCAACGTTGAATGAGGCGGTCACTGACCGAGCTTCGACGCCGAGCCGTATCTTCTTTGTGCGGCCGTACCGGCCGAAACTTACTACTCGCGCGTTTAGGACGCCCATGATGTCCAGCTCGTTGAGCAGTCCGCTGACTCTTCGCTGGGTGAGGGGTTCGACTGAACCGGCGCTGCACAGCTCGCGGTATACCTCGTATACGTCGCCTGTTACCGAGCTCTCTTTCCTAGTATTCTCCAGCTGCATTACGGAGATTAGTAGGATTCGGGAGTGGAGTGGGAGGGATGACAGGGCTTCTGTCACACGGTCATGTTCGACTTTCTGTTGTGCTTCGCGGACATGGTTTTCGCCGACACGTAGCTCGCGTGATCTTTCGGCAATCTCAGCGGCTACTCTGAGGAGATCGAGTGCGCGTCGTGCGTCACCGTGTTCTCCTGCAGCCAGGGCCGCGCAAAGGTGGAGAGCGCCTTCATCTAGAACTCCGGATCGGAAGGCGAGTTGTGCCCGTTCCTTCAGAATGTCATGTAGTTCGTCTGAGGTGTAGGGTTTGAACACGACTTCCTCCTCTCCTAGCGAGCTTAGGACTCTCGGGTCCAGGAAGTCTTTGAAGTGGAGGTCGTTTGATATTCCTATGAGCCCGATCCAGCCTTCTGTCAGCTTCTCGTTTATCCTGGTTAGCTCGTATAGTAGACTATCGTCTTCGCTTCTCTTCACCAACGCGTCTATCTCATCCAGGACGACGAGGAATGCGGAACCGCGTGATTGGAGAGCGCTTCGGAACCGGTCTAGGAGCTCGCCTACTGCGAGTCCGGTAAATGGGACTTCTCGACCGAGAGATCTGCACAGGTCGGCAATGACTCTGTAGTTTGTTCCTGCGAGACGGCAGTTGACGTAGCTCGTATCGAGGGCTCGTCCGTGTTCGCGAGCCTTCCGCTGTAACCGATCTAGAACGAATTTGGTCACGATTGTCTTTCCTGTTCCAGTTTTGCCGTAGGCGAAAAGGTTGGACACTCGATCTTTTGTCAGAGCTGGGGCGAGCACGGATCCGAGCCGGCGGATCTGTTCTTCTCTGTGTGGAAGGGTTGCAGGCATGTAGTCATGCCTGAGGAGGTTTCTGTCCCGGAAGACTTCTCCTCCTGACAGGACCCTTTCGAAGATGAGATCCAATCCTTGCTGTGACAAGCCTGAAACAGTCCGGTTTTCTGCGAGCCGGCTTCCAGTGGAATTAAGGGTTCTCGTACAATGATTTCAACTGGACAAACCAAAAACCCGATCATCGCTCCAAATAATTCCTGCCTAGAGACAGTTTCCCTTCAACCAGTCCTGCGTCACGAGATGCGCTGTGCAATACCCCCCTCGTTTTTCTTGAGAAGATTTGCTGTCTGGCATTGATAATGGGCGAGTCTCGTGATTCAGGGCAGGGTCTGGGCTTTGACCACAGTGCAAGTTAACGTGTAATCTAGGTCAGTTCCCGAACGATTCCCGGGCAAGTCTGGATCCCGGGTCCCAGATCATGGATCAGGGCTGAAAACGGGCGATTTACGATACAAACTCGCGACATTTTGTTCGTGACAATCTCCGGAGGGTCGAGCGGCTGGAATAGACATTGCACTTTGCCATCGGATCAAAGCATAATGCGCTTGAGAATCCCAAAGATGTAAGACCTGGGAAGCCGGTTTCATGCAGTTTGACCAAAATGACTCAATTGTCGGAACGAACGAACCCCAAGCTGAAAGGACTCAGGGTCTCCGTTCAGTTCAGCAAAGAAGAACTGCAGAAACGACGCTATTTCTTGCCTCCAGCAACAATAATCAGTTCCTACGCGGGGAATGATAGTGGGTCGGAAACGGTATTCCACGTCCTTCAACTCGACGGTGCAACACCGTTCACACTGAAAGACGAGCCTGTGGTCGGGAAACCTAGACTCCGCCGACGTTGGATTTTTGCTCGCTCCAAAAGCGGAGCCTTAGAGAATTTCCTTGAAGGATCAGCTCATTCCGAAAGAGTTGACGTTGTACTCTACGTGAAACCAGACGATTGCCTTCCCTGCTCAGATATTCTCGACATTCATAATGACATTCTAGAAATCTGCTCCGGAGTTATCGCGTTGATGCCCGAGGAGAAGCGCGGTCGAACGAGCAAAGTGCCTCGGACGAGCATAGGTGGAAGGACGCTCACGATTGCAGTGGATAATAGTGAATGGCTTGATCTTGCTCCGAAGGTCCAGTTGAACAGTGTAATAGAAATCCAACTTTGGATGGGAGCTAATCAGCTTCTGAACCAGTGGGGCAGCAATAGCTCAAGCAAAGAACGTCAGCAACTAGGAATCGACGTTTCGGGAATCAATCCAGGGTTGAAACTCATTCAGCTTATACAAGAAACCAATCTGTACCACTTCGCAGGAATCGCAAGACGAGTTCTGTCGAGAGAGTACTTCGACCCAACATGGCAAAGAGACAAGGAAAGGCGCGAAATTCTGCTCGACTGTGGATTGCCGATAATCTTTGAGGAGATAATTGACCCTGGTGAACCGGTTATCCACGTTCAGAAAGATGGAGACGCCTTGATAGGCTTGGGCTATCTATTCGGATCGATCGCTTTCCCTGGAACACGATTCCGAACCTTTCTGGTGGGAAGGGTGATTGGGATTTACGGACATGGACTTTGTCCCTCCTTTTGTTCTGCTGGACGTTGAACTTATGCCCTCTTCCACGAAACCAGAGATCAGGGTCGGTTATTATTCCAAGGAGCAAGAATCGCTCAAAGGGATTGAGCTTAGTGGATATTTCCCCCCAAGCTAGACTACAGGGCGGGGGCCCGGTCGCGAGCCCGGTCCTTAGCCGACCGCTTTCTTCACGAGCGCGGCGATCCTTTCTTCTTCGGCGGCGGTTAACCCCTTCAGCGCGAAGGCGGTGGGCCACATGGCGTCTTCGTCGAGGTTCGCCTTGTCGCTGAAGCCGAGCGTTGCGTACCTGGTTTTGAACTTCTGCGCTGCTTGGAAGAAGCAAACGACCTTGCCGTCCTTGCCGGCAGTGGCATATGCGGGCATCCCGTACCAGAGTCTAGGCGAGAGGGCTGGCGCGGTTTCCTTGATGATAGCATGGAGCCGCTTGGCCATGGTGCGATCCGGTTCCGGCATCTCGGCGATCTTCGCGAGCACGGCGCCTTCCCCGTCCGCCTTGTCCGCCCTCAGCTCTTGGATGCGATCCTTCATCGCGCCGTGTTCCTCGTCCGTGAATCCCTTGAACTTCTTGCTGGTCGCAGTGGTGCTCTTGGCGGACTTCTGCGTGCCCTTCTGCGCAGGTTTCATGAAATTCTGTTCGTCTTCAGAGATTAATTACTTTTCACGAGTTCATCCCTTGCGTTTCAATCAGCTTCGTCGGGCCCTTGTTGTAGGACAACCCCGGCCACGATGGCTAATGCGCCGAACCTAGAGAAGAGAGTCA
>Ga0209376_1001852_pt1 | contig 20699 bp, 19 predicted proteins | sample GraSoiAngelo_134_FD_185891 | JGI IMG/M metagenome (GOLD analysis project Ga0209376, IMG submission 185891) | Grasslands soil microbial communities from the Angelo Coastal Reserve, California, USA - 14_0929_05_30cm (SPAdes) (version 2) | ecosystem: Environmental > Terrestrial > Soil > Grasslands ... | reverse complement strand
CGCCAGCCGTTGGCCTCGAGCGTCGCGCGCAGCGCGGTGCCGAGGCTCCCGGGTTCGAGCCGGCTGCGATAGACCAGACGGGCCGCCTTGACCGTGGGCGACTCGATGATCGTCGACTTCTCCGCGAGGTACGTGAGCCCCCTCGGGAGGGGGATGTCTTCGAACTCGCTCCGGACAGCCTTGGAGGATGTGGCGCACGCGCCGAGAAGCAGCAGGGCGAGCAGCGGGCAAAGGAGTTTTGGGAGTCTCATGGCCCCAAGCCTAGCAGGCGCGCCGCCGCACGGCAAAAGGATTTGGCTGGCGCTACGGCACCCGGATGAGCCGCGCGAAGTCCGCCTCGACGGCGCGCGCGACCTCGCGGAGCTGCTCCGGCACCAGGTCCTCGTCGAGGATCAGCACCACGATAGCGCGGCCCCGCTTCTCCCTCCGCCCGACGTGCATCGACGCGATGTTGACGTTCTGTCGTCCGAGGATCGAGCCGATCTTGCCGACCATGCCCGGCCGGTCCTCATAGGAGAGGACCAGGATGTGGCCCTCGGGCGTGAACTCGATGTCGAGGTCGCGCAGACGCACGATTCGAGGCTGACCGTCGAAGACGGTGCCGGCGATGATCTTGCGCCCACCGCGCGTGTGCGTCGTGATGGTCAGCACGCTCGTGTAGCCCGCGGTCTCCGTCTCTCGCGTGACGTGGACCTCGACACCGCGCTCGGCCGCCACGAGCCGCGCGTTGACGAGATTCACGGGGCCCGCCATCACGGGGGCCAGGAGCCCCGCGAGCACCGCACGCGCGAGCAGCTCGGGATCCGCCTCGGCGATCGCGCCCGCGAGGGTCACCTCGAGGCGCTCGAGGGGCTCGGGGTCGAGCTGGACGCTGAAGCGTCCGAGCCGATCGGCGAGCGCCACGAAGGGCCTGAGCTCGGCGACGGCCGCGGGGTCGCCGAGCGGGATGTTCACGGCGTGCTCGACGAGCCCGCCGTCGCGGAACGCCACGAGTTGCCGGGCGACGTCCACCGCGACGTTCACCTGCGCCTCGCCGGAGTTGGCGCCGAGGTGCGGCGTGACGACGACACGCGGGTGCTGGATGAGCCGCCGGAGGGGTTCGCCGGCGGGCGGCTCTTCGCTCCAGACGTCGATCGCGACGCCGGCGACGTGCTCGGACTCGAGCGCCGCGAGGAGATCGGCCTCGTTGACGATCCCGCCGCGCGCGCAGTTCACGAGTCGCACCCCGCGCTTCATCCGGGCGAGCTCGCGCGCGGCCACCATGTTCTCGGTCTCGGGCGTGAGCGGCACGTGGAAGGTGACGATGTCGGCCTCGCGCAGGAGCGTCTCGAAGTCCACCGCCCGGGCGCCGAGGTCCTTCGCGCGGCTCTCGGGGATGTACGGATCGTACACGACGACGTCCGTCTCGAACCCGCGCAGGCGCACCGCGACACGCGAGCCGACCTTGCCGAGCCCGACGACGCCGACAGTCTTCCGGTAGAGCTCGGCGCCGTAGATCCCCCGATTCCACTCCAGGGCCTTGAGCCGCGCGTGCGCCTCGGGGATGCGGCGCACCAGCGCCAGGAGCATGCCGAGCGTGTGCTCGGCGGCGGAGACGACGTTGCCGTACGGCGCGTTGCAGACCACGATGCCCCGGCGGGAGCACGCCTCGACGTCGACGTTGTCCACGCCGACGCCCGCGCGCCCGACGATCCGGAGGCGCGGCGCGTGGTCGAGGAGCTCGGCGGTGACGGCCGTGCCCGAGCGCGTGATGAGCCCCTCGTAGTCGGGGAGGCGCGCGCGGAGCTCGGCGGGCGACGGCTTCGCCAGCTCGTCCACATCGACCCCGTGCTCGCGCAGGTACGCGAGCCCCTCGGGAGCGATCGCCTCGACCACGAGGACGCGCATGGTTCAGCCCTGGATCGAGAAGCCGCCGTCCACCGGGATGGCCGTTCCGGTGACGAAGTCGGAGGCGGGGCTGGCGAGGAAGACCGCGATGCCCGCCATGTCGTCGATTGCGCCCCAGCGGCCCGCCGGCGTACGCTGGAGGACCCGCTCGTGCAGGCCCGTGATCTCCTGCCGCGCCCGGCGAGTCAGCGCGGTGTCGATCCAACCCGGCAGCACCGCATTGACCTGGATGTTGTCCTGCGCCCAGGCCGAGGCGCACGCCCTGGTGAACTGCACGATCCCGCCCTTGGAGGCCGCGTACGCCGGCGCGAAGCCGGCGCCGAAGATCGACATCATCGAGCCGATGTTGATGATCTTGCCGCGACCGGTCGCCTTCATCGCGGGATACGCGGCATGCGAGCAGAGGTAGGCGCTCGTGAGGTTGGTGTCGAGCACCTGACGCCACTCGGCGAGCGTCACCTCGTGCGGGGGCTTGCGGATGTTGGTGCCGGCGTTGTTGACGAGGATGTCGAGCCGGTCGAAGGTGTCGAGCGTCGCCCGGATCAAGCGCCCGACCGACGCCTCGTCGGTCACGTCCGTCGTGACGGCGCGCGCCCCGGGCCCGAGCGCCTCGAGCTCCTTCACCGCGTCCTTCGACTTCGCCGCGTCGCGCGCCGCGACCACCACGCGCGCGCCGGCCCGAGCGAGGCCGCGCGCCATGCCGAGCCCGATGCCGCCGTTGCCACCCGTGACGATCGCCACCCTGCCCGTGAGGTCGAACACGCTAGCCTCCGTCGATTGAGACGTGAGGCCATTCTACGTCACCGACTCCTCTCGGGGCGTCGGCGTCGAAGCCCGTATCGGCCGCGTCGCACCGGCTCCTATTCGTGCGGGGCAGGTGACCGCCTTTGCTCTGCCCGCCGCGGAATCCGCGGCGTTGACCGCAATGAGTGCCCACGTCATCATGGGGACCTGCCGCCTCGGTATGGTGTCACGCACCGGGATCATTTCATTGCCGTTCGCGCGCACGCGCTGGCGGAGCGCCTTGCGGCGCGCGCCACGTCCGGTGCACCGGGCGCATCTGTGGGGTCAACACGTTCTCCCACCGCGTCCACATGACACGATCGATCCGCAGCTCAAAGAGAATTTCGGACGCGTCGGCCATGTGCTTCGCGTCCCGCAAGACTGCGGCACGCGTCGCCGAATCCTCTACCAGAAGGGCTTGGCCTGCAACGTAGAACTCGTCGCTTCCGGCCTTCGGCTGGGGAAATGTCTGCAGGGCGTACCGGCCGTCCCGTCGCAGGTCGTGCTGCTTCGGAGACGTGGGTGTGATCAGGACAAAGAGGTGGTCGCCGGACAGCACCGGACATACCGGATGAAGGCGCGGGGCGCCGTCCCTGCGCACCGTGGCGAGAAAGGCGAGCCCTACGCCAAACTGATAGAGCTGGGAGCGGCCGGCATCCGCCAGCTCGGGCTCGGCGGCAGCGAACTCGGCCCACGTGACCATCGAACCCTCCCCGGCGTGACGGACTCGATGATCACGCGTGGCGGCAGCGGGTCGCGCGACTCATCGTTCCTCGCCGAGATCCAGGGGGTCGCGCCTGGGTCCTACGGTACGCATGGTCTCGAAGCCGTCCTCTACCATGTCGCAGTACAACTCCACGCGATTCCCGTCGGGGTCAGGAAAATACACGCTCCGCGTCACGTTGTGCTCGATCGTGGCCTCGACCGACACCCCCATCGCCTTCAGCTCCCGGTACGCGGCCTGCAGCTCCTCGAAGCTCCCGAGCTGCCACGCCATGTGATGCAGACCGGGTTGTGCGGCATTGGGCGGTTCGCCCCTCGCCATCTGGAACAGCGCCAGATCGTGGTGCTCCTTGCCGAAACTGAGGAACACCGTTCCCCGCTCCGTGTCCTCGTGGGCCACCTGGAGGCCCAGGGTCCGGGTGTAAAAGTCCTTCGACTTGGCGGCGTCGCGGACGTTCAGCACGAGGTGATCGTGGCCTCGACCGACACCCCCATCGCCTTCAGCTCCCGGTACGCGGCCTGCAGCTCCTCGAAGCTCCCGAGCTGCCACGCCATGTGATGCAGACCGGGTTGTGCGGCATTGGGCGGTTCGCCGGTCGCCAGCTGGAACAGCGCCAGATCGTGGTGCTCCTTGCCGAAGCTGAGGAACACCGTTCCCCGCTCCGTGTCCTCGTGGGCCACCTTCAATCCCAGGGTCCGGGTGTAGAACTCCTTCGACTTGCCGGCGTCGCGGACGTTCAGCACGAGATGACCGAGCTTCTTTGCCTGAATCATGTTCCCCTCCCGCCACCCGAGGCGTCGGCCCGCGCGTGGCTTCGCCGATCGTCCCGCGCTACGCGGCGGCCGGCTTCACCTCGCCGGCGAGACGCTCCATCGCACGCACCATCGCCGCGACGCCGGTCCGCGGCAGGTCGAATGTCATCCACTCGGCGCCGAGGGCCCGCACCCGGCGGACGTCTGACGCCACCTCGGCCACGGAGCCCTGAAACGCCGCGCGGCCGACGCCCTTCGGCGAATCCGTGAGGTCGAGGAGGTTACGCGGCGCAAGGCCGAGCGTGTCGCGCCGGCCGCGCTCAGCGGCGAGGTCGCGCAGCGTCGCGAAGCCCTTCTCGATGTCATCGAGACTGAGCGCCAACGGATGCCAGGCGTCACCGAGCTCGGCGCAGCGGCGCACGGCTGGCCCGGACACCGTGCCGGGCGAGCCACCGACCCAGATCGGCGGGTGCGGCCGCTGCGCGGGACGGGGGGAGAACGTGGCGCCGGCGAAGCTCGTGTACGGGCCCTTGTACTCCGGAACATCGCTGGCCCAGGCCGCCTTGATCGCGCGGAGATAGTCGTCGCTCAGGCGCCCGCGCTCCCGGAATGGCAGGCGGAGGTCTACGAACTCGGCCTCGTCCCAGCCCACGCCGACGCCGAAGATGAAGCGCCCGCCCGACGCCTGGTCGACGGTGGCTGCCGCCTTGGCGGCCACGAGGGCGTTCCGGTAGGGAAGCACGATGACGCTGGCGCCGAGGTGGATGCGCTGCGTGCGCCCGGCGAGGTACGCGAGGAGCGAAAACGGGTCTGGCCAGTGGCCGCCATAGTGCTGGGTGGTGGCGGGCTTGGCGAGGATATGATCCGGGACGAAGACGCCGTCGAGACCCAACTGCTCCGCGCGCGCCGCCAACGACTCTGCTTGGGCGACCGTGAGCTGCCAGATCGGAAGCACGACCCCATAGTTCATGAGACCCTCCCTCCCTGCTCGTGGAGCATCCGACGGTCGTCGGGACAGTACCATATGGCGCGCGGCCGTGTTTTCTATCCTCGGGCCAGGAATTTTGCATCGGTGAGTACGTCGGTCTGGAGGAGATCGACGACGGGATCTGGAATGTCTACTTCGGGCCGCTCAAGCCGGGGCGTCTGCTCGAGCGCCACCTGCGGATTGAAGAATCAGAACGTTACGACGTAAGCAATATCAGCGAACGGACGAATGGTACACTCACCCACGAGGGTTCGGAGGCGAGCCTCAGAGAAATGCTCGGACCGAAAACCGCCTTCTGTCACTAGAGATTCGCGGGTCTCCTCCAGCACGGCGTGTCCCAACCGGCGATACCATTCTCGCCGGGACGGCACTGAGGCCTCGGAATAGACCGACAGGAGCCGCGTCCGAGGCTTGGGAGCCACCCGCCGCATCTCCCTCAGCACGCTGGACTTGTCACTCATCGTCCCCCAGGTGTTGGTGAGGCACATGGCGAAGTCAAACGCTGCCAGAACGGGAATCGCGGTCGCATCGCCGGTGATGAAGTGTAGAGGGCGACCGCCGGCGCGACGGTGCGCCTCGGCGATGTAGCTATGCTCATAGTCCACCCCGAAGCCGAGTCGGAGGCGGTCCCTAAGCAGGAGCAGATGTCGTCCGGTGCCGCAGCCAACATCGATAACCCGCATCCCTTCCGTGATGACCTCGTGGAGGAGGTCCAGTTCGGCGCGCAAGAATGCTTGGATCTCGGACGGCTGCGTGGCCGGATCCAGAGCCCGATTCAATAACCCAGTCGCGTAGACATCCTGGTTCGACATGAGTCCTCTAGCGCTCAGCACCTCATCCCAGGGAATGCCGACCGGGCCCTCACTCTCCAAATCGTCTAGGCGTCGGTCCAGCTCAGCACGCTGGGCTTCCGTGAACGGAACCGCCTCGGGTGCAGCTGCGAGGCTGTCCCATAGCTCCTCCAGCAGACTGAGCCGCTCCTCGGGTGTTAGTGATGCGATGTCCACGCCACGCTTACTCATGCCAGCAGTATAACCTCGCCGGTGGTCCGTCCGCGGTATGGCGAACGGATCGGCGTTGAGCGGCCGGCGCACGCGCGTTCGCTCGGGCGCAGGGCATTCATGCCGGGCCACGCAAACGGCCTGTTAGGCAGCTCCCCTGTTACCTATCTTCCCGGTTGCTCACGCTATTCAAAATCGACCCCGCCCCGGAGCTCCACAAGAACTTCGACTCCTTCCGTGTAACAAGCCATTCGTTCTCACCCGTTGTCACCGGAACATCACGAGGATATACCCGCAAGCTAAGACTCGCCGCTGTTGGCATCCCAAGCTCAACCCACTGCCTGACCCTTTGCATCAGCCGCTCCCTGGCCGCGGCATTCCCGTACGCGAAAAGACCGTCGTCCCTTGCCAGCACCAACGAGGGCTCCGCCGGAATCCACAATCCGAAGTAGTGCTCCTCGCGCGGTCGTCGGTCCGTTTTCGCGGTCTTGAAGGCATGGAAGAACGGTTCGGTGATGCTGAGGAACGAACGGATGCCCAGCGTGCGCCAAACCACGCCGTCCTTCCCTTTGCCTCCCCACCAGAAGGGCGTCCGCGAGACCTCTTGGTGCCGGAGCTCACTCCACTCGGGCAACGCCTCCACTGTGATCGGCTCCAAGCTCTCGATGGAGTACTTGCCTCTAAGCTGGACGAATCCGCAGGGCATCGACTCCAGCGACGCGAAGTGATCCGTCGTCCTGCGCAGCAGGAACAAGTTGTCTCCTCCGCCCTGGTTCTTGATCACGGCCAGCAACAGCCCGCCCTCCGCCATTTGCCCGTAGAATGGTCGAGGAAGATCGTAGGTGCCGGCCGTGAAGATCGCGCGATCGTACGGCGCCGCGGCCACATATCCCTCGCCGCCGTCAGCAGCGATGATGTCAACGTTCCGGATCCCCATCGTCTCGATGGTCGCCGCAGCCGCCTTCGCGACCTCGGAGATGATCTCGAGGCTGTACACGTGTCCTTCCGGCCCGACCAGGCGCGCCATCAACGCCGCATTCCATCCGCTGCCTGCGCCCAGCTCAAACACCTTGTGCCCTGGGCTCAGTCGCAGAAGGTCGAGCATCCGAAGCACGAAGGACGGCTGCGAGATCGTAGAGGGGATATTGTCATCGTCCTCACCAAAGAGGATCAGGGGTCGATTCGCGTAAAGCGCCGCCACGTGCTCCTGCAAGTTCTCTTCGTGGACGCGCCGAAGCACGAAGGACGGCTGCGAGATCGTAGAGGGGATATTGTCATCGTCCTCACCAAAGAGGATCAGGGGTCGGTTCGCGTAAAGCGCCGCCACGTGCTCCTGCAAGTTCTCTTCGTGGACGCGGTGCCACTGCTTGGACCCCCACTCGCGGTAAGAGGTGACGAACAAATGCCGGGGCGTCGCGAGATAGGCGCTTGCCGTTGCCTCGCTGATCGGCGTGTCGTAGTAGATGTACTGACTCTGCTCCAAGAGTTGCCGGCGATATTTCTCCGCGGCGTCCATGCTCCCTTACCTGGCTAACGGCTCGGCGCTGAGCGGCCGCACGCGGTCGAGAAGGCGGGGTTGCGGCGGCGCCGGCGGGCTGGCTTCCCGGGCAATCCGCCGCGCCGGTACACGGCAGGACAGGGCCGCATACCGAAAGGAGGCAGGTCCTCGGGCGCCAACCATCATCAGTTTCCCGTTTCGAGCAGCGTAGGCGAGACGGTTCGATGACGCAAGAACGATCATCCGAAGTTTGGTCATCCGAAGTCGTGGGACGGCACGTTGTGGGCGAGCGGCGAGAGGCCCTCGACCCGGGTCGCGCGAACCGAGACGACGCCGTCCTGCTGCTGCACGATTCCCTCCACGAGGAGGAACGGCTCGGTCACCAGCGTCAGGCGATGGCGCGCGAAGCGCTGTGGCGTCACGATCACGTTCGCGATACCCGTCTCGTCCTCCAGGGAGAGGAAGACGAACCCCTTGGCGGTCCCCGGGCGCTGGCGAACGATGACGCTGCCCGCCACCCGGACGCGCGTTTCGTTCGCCGCGCCGCCGAGCTCGCGCGCGCTCAGCACGCCGCGACGCCTGAGCTCGGCGCGGCGCATCGCCATCGGATGCCGGCCGAGCGTCACGCCCGTCCCCGCGTAGTCGGCGACAAGCCGCTCGCCCTCGGTCATCTCGGCGAGTGGGCTCTCTGAGCCGCGCGGCGGCTCGAAGAGCTCCCCGGGGTCCCGGAGGGCAGCCTCCCAGAGGCTCGCGCGTCGCGTCCTCCCCAGCGGCGCCACCACCCCGACGGCCGCGAGCGTCGCGAGCTCGTCTCGCGCGAGCCCCGCCCGGCGCGCGAGGTCGTGGATCGACGCGAACGGCTGCGCCTCCCGTGCCCGCACGATCGCCCGCGCCGCCGCCTCGCGCAGCCCCCTGACGTATCTGAGCCCCAGCCTGACCGCCGGTTGACCGCAACTCTGATCGGGCATCAGTGCAATCGAGCCCGTGCTTCCGGCGGGGTGCGGGCGGGCGACAGCCCGGGCGCCCGCACCCTGTTCGATAGTGCACAGCCACCGGGATCGGGTGATGTCGACGGGGAGGATGCGGAGGCCGTGGCGCTGAGCGTCCTTGACGATCGTCGCGGGGTGGTAGAACCCCATGGGCTGGTTGTTGAGGAGCGCCGCGTAGAACGCCGCCGGGTGGTGGACCTTGAGATACGCGCTCGCGTAGGCGAGCAGCGCGAAGCTCGACGCGTGCGATTCGGGAAAACCATAGAGCGCGAACGAGGTGATCGCGTGCACGATCTCCTCGGCGGCGGCGCCGTGGATACCCTGGCGCGCCATGCCCGCGCGGAGCTTCGTCTCCACGTCGGCCATGAGCCGCTCGCTGCGCTTGAAGCCAAACGCGCGCCGGAGCTCCTCGGCCTCGGTGGCGGTGAAGCCCGCCGCCACCATCGCCATCCGCAAGAGCTGTTCCTGGAAGAGCGGCACGCCAAGCGTGCGCCTGAGGATTGGCTCCAGTGACGGGTGAGGATAGGTGACGGGCTCCCGCCCGCGCCGCCGGCGAACGTAGGGGTGGACCATCTGACCCACGATCGGCCCCGGGCGGATGATCGCGACCTGCACGACGAGGTCGTAGAACCGCTCGGGGCGGATGCGCGGAAGCGTCGCCATCTGGGCGCGGCTCTCCACCTGGAACACGCCGATCGTGTCCGCCTGCTGGAGGCCCCGGTAGACGGCGGGGTCGTCGGGCGGCAGGTGCCCCAGGTCCACCTCGCGCCCGGTCTCGCGGACGAGCGTGAGCGAGTCCTGGAGCACCGCCATCATCCCGAGCCCGAGCAGGTCGATCTTGATGATGCCGAGCCCCGCGCAGTCGTCCTTGTCCCACTGGACGACGACCCGCCCCGGCATGGTCGCGGGCTCGAGGGGCACGACGTCGTCGAGGCGGCCCGCGGCGATTACCATCCCGCCCGAGTGCTGGCCCAGGTGGCGCGGCAGGTCCTGGATCCGCATCCAGAGCGCGGCGAAGTGGCGGATGCGCGGGTGGCGCGTGTCGCAGCCCGCCTCCGCGAGATGCTTCGTCAGTTGGTCTGCGGCGTCCTGGTAGCCCCAGTTGGGCACGAACCGGGCGAGCCGATCCTGCATGTCGCGGGGCAGTCCAAGGGCCTTGCCGACCTCGCGCGCCGCGCTTCGGCCTCTATAAGTGATCACGTTGGCGGTCATCCCGGCGCCGAGGCGCCCGTAGCGCTGGTAGACGTGCTGGATCACGGCTTCGCGACGCGCTCCACTCGGGAGATCGAGGTCGATGTCGGGCCACTCGCCGCGCGCCTCGGAGAGGAACCGCTCGAACAGGAGTTCCATGCCGACGGGATCGACCGCCGTGATGCCGAGCGCGTAGCAGACTGCGCTGTTGGCCGCCGAGCCGCGCCCTTGCACGAGGATGTCGTTCGCGCGGCAGTACTCGACGATGTCCCACACGATCAGGAAGTAGCCCGCGAGGTCGAGGCGCCCGATGACGTCGATCTCGTGGGCCACCTGGCGGCGCGCGCGGGTGGCGAGCGGTCCCGTGCCGTAGCGCGCGCGCACGCCACGCGCCACCAGCTCGCGCAAGTGCGCGAGCGGCGTCTGGCCGGGCGGCAGGGGGAAATCCGGGAAGCGGTACCCGAGGTCCTTCAGCGTGAAACCGAGCCGCAGGGCGAGCTCGCCGGTGTTGGTGAGCGCGTCGGGGAGATCGTGGAAGAGCCGGGTCATCTCCCGGTCGCTCCGGAGCCGGCGCTCGCCGTTCACGGCCAGGAGCCGCCCGGCGTGATCGAGGTCGGTCTTCTCGCGGATGCACGTGAACACGTCGGCGAGCAGCCTCCCCTCCGGCCGCGCGTGGAGCGGCTGGCTCGTGGCGACGAGCGGGACATGCGCCGCGCGCGCGAGCGCCACGAGGCCCTGGACCACCCGCTCCTGCTCGCGCTCGAGATGGCGCTGGACCTCCACGTAGCAGCTCGACCTGCCGAAGATCGTGACGAGTCGCTCCAGGGCGCCGCGCGCGCCCGCCACATCGCCGGCGTCGAGCCGCAGCGCTAGCGGCCCGTACGCGCCGCCGGTGAGACACACGAGGCCGGCGGCGTACGGGGCGAGCTCGGCGAGCGTCACCGCCGCCGAGCCCTTGGCGGCGCCGAGCTTCATCCGCGTGATCAGGTGGCAGAGGTTCTGATAGCCCTCCCGATCCTCCACGAGCAGCGGCAGTCGCGAGCCGTCGGTGAGTGTGATCTCGCTGCCGATGATCGGCTTCACGCCCGCGTCGAGGGCCGCGCGAGTGAACCGGGGGGCGCCGTACACCCCGTCCCGGTCACAGAGTGCCACGGCGGGCATCCCCAGACGTGCCGCCGCGGCCGCGTAGGCCTCGGGCAGCTCGGCGCCTTCGAGGAACGAGAACGCGGACTGGGCATGCAGCTCGATGAACATGGCTCAGCCGGCAGAGTCAGTCGTACACACCATCGAGGGACCAGCCGTCGGTCGTGAGATCGCGGGCGAGCCGGCAGAGCGTGCCATCGCCGAGCGCCACGTCCCACTCGTCCCGCGCCCACGCCTGCACGTCCCACCACGCCCCCGACGCGCGCCAGGGCCCGGCGCACCCGACGACGCGCTGGCCGTCCACCCGCGACGGGCGCTCGTCGTCCGTCGCGACGGCCACACGTCTCGCCGGCCGCACGCGACGTAAGACGAGTCGGTGCGCGTCGGAAAGGGGCGGGTCCGGTCGCGGGGTCCGCTCCCCGCCCGCGCCACCGGGCTCGTCGGGCGGCGCGAACGCCGTCAGCGCGTAGGCGTCGGGGCGGTGAGAGTCGTCGAGACGCGGTGAGCCGACGTTGTCGGGGCCGACGAGCGCCGCGAGGCGCGCGAGCACGGCGACGAGATCGCGCAGCCGCGGCGCGGGTGGCTGCCACAACCCGCCCTGCCCCGCCCGCGCCCGGACCGGGTGGGCGCTCACCGTCACACGCGTGACCGCGGCGGCCGGCGGGTGAGCCTCGAGATCGAGGGTCAGCAGCGCGAGCATCGGCTTCACCTCGCACATCGGGACGGCGAGGGCGACGGCGCGCGCGTGATGGCCGCCCGAGGCGAGCTCGAGGCGGACGTCGAGGGCGTCCGCCGCGAGGGACGCGGCCACGAGCCGCGCGCAGAGCCGCCCGAGCACGGCGTCGAGGACGACCGCGAGGGCGCCGAGCGAGTCGATCTCCCACTCGAGTCCCTGCGCTTCGTCCCAGAACGGGGGCGGCGTCCAGGCGCAGAACGGGTCGCGGTCATGACCGAGCGCCAGGTCGTGGGCGCGGAGGCCGGCCGGTCCGAGCCGCACGGCCAGGCCGTCGCGCGGCAACGCCGCGAGCTCGCCGAGGGTCCGCACGCCCCAGCCCTCGAGCGTCGCCACGAGATCCGGGGCGAGATCAAGCGCGGCGAGCGGGGCGCCCGCGAGCGCGGCGCGCTCCGCGCCCGGCGGGACGACCATCACCGGCTCCGCTGCGCGCACCGCCGCGACACGGGCGGCCGTGCGGCTCCCCGCGAGGGCGACGCGGCAGCCGGGGAACCCCACGCCCCGCGCCTGGCTCACCAGCCGTCGGCCGACCGCGGCGGGGTCGCCGTGGAGCCACGTGAGCCCGGCCGCGTCGACGTAGACGAGTCCCGCGCCTCCGTCCTCGACACGCGGCGACACGCCGAGCGCCGCCTCGAGCAGCGCGTGGCGCGCCACCGCGACGTGCTCGCGGACGAACGGTCGGCTCACCAGCGTCGGACACCGAGCGCGCGCCTCGGTCTCCGTCACCCCCGCGCGCACTCCGTACTCGCGCGCGGCGGGGTTCGCGTCGACCACCCGCGTGACCGACGGCGCGGGGGCGACGACCGCCAGCGGCGCGGCGCGGAGCGCGGGCTCGGAGCGCTCCACGGCGGCGGCGACGAAGCACTCCACCCACAGGCAGGCGAACCGGCTCACGCGCTCCACCACTCGGGCGGCAACGCCGCGGGCGGCCGGCGCGCGCGCAGCACCCGTGCGCTCGTGCGCGCGGCCGCCAGGCGCGTGGGCACCGGGCCCGGGCCGACCCAGGCGATCGCCTTCCGCTCGGTCTCGACCACGAGCGACGCCCCCGATCCGGTGACGCGCCGGCGACTGACGATCAGCAGCGCCGTCTCCGTCCGCTCGACGGCGAACTTCAGACGGAACGCCAGGGTCAACGGCAGGCGCGGCGGCGCTTCGCCGAGATCGAGCCCGATCAGCGCGAATCCCGGACAGCGGACGAGCAGGTCGGCGGCACGGAGCGCCAGGTCGCGACGGCCACCGCAGCGCACCCAGAGGAGGCACCGAAGATCCACCCCTGCTCGCGTGGCGGAGGCGGGATCGAACGTCTGGTCGGCGTCGACGAGGGCGGCGATCGCTCCCCGACGCGTGACGGCGCGCAGGCAGGCTGTAAAGAGGCTCGTGCGACCGGACGAGGGGCGGCCGACGATCTCCGTGATCTCGCCGCGGCGGACCCACGCCACGTCTTCCATGGTGGATGCAAATCCTAATCACATGACGAGTATCAGGCAAGACGGCAGATGTGGGGGTGGGCCGGCGGGGAGCCACAACATCCTGGGCGGCTGCTAGAATGGCACCCGAGGAGGGACCCATGGAGCTTCGCAACGTGAATGCAGTGGTGACCGGCGGCGCCTCCGGGCTCGGGCGCGCCACCGCCGAGCGCCTCGTCGCAGCGGGCGGCCGCGTGGCGCTCCTGGACCGGCCGGCGTCCGCCGGCGCCGACGTCGCGAAGACGCTCGGCCCCTCTGCCCTCTTCACGGCGGCCGACGTGACGAGGGCCGAGGACGTGGATGCCGCCCTCAACACCGCGGTGAGTCGCTTTGGCTCCCTCAACGTCCTCGTCAACTGCGCAGGCATCGGCACGGCGATGAAGACCGTGGGCAAGGCGGGCCCGGCGAAGCTCGAGGAGTTCTCCCGCGTCATCCAGGTGAACCTCATCGGCACGTTCAACTGCATCCGTCTCGCGGCCGCGATCATGGCGAAGGGCGCGCCCGGACCCGACGGCGAGCGCGGCGTCGTCGTCAACACCGCGTCGGTCGCCGCCTTCGACGGCCAGATCGGGCAGGCGGCCTATTCGGCGTCGAAGGGCGGGATCGTCGGGATGACGCTGCCGGTCGCGCGCGACCTCGCTGAGCTCGGGATCCGCGTCGTGACGATCGCCCCGGGCATCTTCGACACGCCGCTCCTCGGGACCCTGCCCGAGCCCGTGCGCCAATCACTCGCCAAGCAGGTCCCGTTCCCCCAGCGCCTCGGGCGGGCGGGTGAGTTCGCCGCGCTCGTGTGCCACATCGTCGAGAACGCGATGCTGAACGGCGAGACGATCCGCCTCGACGGCGCGATCCGCATGGCGCCGCGCTAGCCCCGACCCGAGTGGCTCGAAGACGGCGGCGGAGCCGCACGGTCTTCGAAACCGCCTCGCGCGTCTCGGGGCGGATTCGCGTCGTCGACTACCGGGCCGAGCGCCGGCTCGTCGTCAACGGCGAGATCCTTTCCGTCTACCCGCTCGACGGTGACTGGTCACGGGTGCGCCGTGAATACTGGTGGCGCGCCCTCTCCGTGATCGCGCTGCCACGGCACCCGTCGGTGCTGCTGGTCGGGCTCGGTGGGGGCACCCAGATTCACCTCCTGCAGTCCCTGGCCCGCCCGCGCCTGATCACGGTGATCGAGCGCGATCCGGCGATCGTGCGGGTCGCGGGCGACTGGTTCGGCCTCGAGCGCGCGGGGCCGCTGGAGATCCTCTGCGCCGACGCGACGGTGGCCGTGCGCGGGCTCGCGCGCGAGCGCCGGCGGTTCGACTTCGTCATGGAAGACGCTGCGTATGGCGACACCCCGGAGCGGGCCGCGGCGCTGGCCCTCGGGCTCGCACCGCTCGTGGCGCCGCGCGGGGCGCTCGTGGTCAACCGCCACCGCCGCGCCGGGATGCGCGGCCTGGCTCGGGTGCTCCGCGCGCGCTTCGGGGAGGTCCGTCTCCGCCACGTGCGTCGCGGAGGGGAGAACGTGCTGATCGACGCGCGGAGCCCGCTCAGGCCGGCCTGAGCCGCTTCCCGCGCAGGCGGTGGGGGCGCTCGGCCTCGGCGCCGAGGCGCTTCTTCCGGTCGGCCTCGTAGTCCGCGTAGCTGCCCTCGACCCAGACGACCCGCCCCTCGTCCTCGAAGGCCAGGATGTGCGTGGCGATCCGGTCGAGGAACCAGCGGTCGTGGCTGATCACCACCGCGCATCCGGCGAAGTCGAGCAGGGCGTCCTCGAGCGCGCGCAGGGTGTCCACGTCGAGGTCGTTCGTCGGCTCGTCGAGCAGCAGGAGGTTCGCGCCGCTCCGGAGCACGGTGGCGAGGTGCAGCCGGTTGCGCTCGCCCCCTGAGAGGTCGGCCACGCGTTTCTGCTGGTCGCTCCCCCGGAAGTTGAACGAAGCGACGTAGGCGCGCGAGGGCACCGTCCGGCTGCCGAGCGTCAGCGTGTCGGCGCCGCCCCCGATCGCCTCCCAGACGGTCTTCGCGGGATCGAGCGCGTCGCGGCTCTGGTCCACATACGCGAGCCTCACGGTCTCGCCGACCCGGAGCGCGCCCGCGTCGGGCTTCTCCCGGCCGGTGATCATGCCGAAGAGTGTCGTCTTGCCGGCACCGTTCGGTCCGATGACGCCAACGATCCCGCCCCGGGGGAGCTTGAACGAGAGATCGTCGACCAGCACGCGGTCGCCGTAGGCCTTCGTCACGTGGTCGGCCTCGACGACCAGGTCGCCGAGCCGGGGTCCCGGCGGGATCGCGATCTCGAGCGCGGCGGCGCGCTCGGCGGAGGACTCGGCAAGGAGCGCTTCGTAGTTGCTGAGGCGCGCTTTGCTCTTGGCCTGGCGGGCGCGCGGCGCCATCCGGACCCACTCGAGCTCGCGCTCGAGCGTGCGCCGCCGCGCCAGGTCCGCTTTCTCCTCTTGCTCCAGGCGCCGGCCTTTCTGCTCGAGCCAGGACGAGTAGTTGCCCTCCCACGGGATCCCCTGACCCCGGTCGAGCTCGAGGATCCAGCCCGCGACATTGTCGAGGAAGTACCGATCGTGGGTGATCGCCACGACCGTCCCGGGGTACTCCTTGAGGAAGCGCTCGAGCCACGCCACGGATTCCGCGTCGAGGTGGTTCGTCGGCTCGTCGAGGAGCAGCATGTCGGGGCGCGCGAGGAGGAGGCGGCAGAGCGCGACCCGCCGGCGCTCACCGCCCGAGATCTTCGTCACGTCCATGTCGCCCGGCGGCACCCGGAGCGCGTCCATGGCGAGCTCGACCGTCCGGTCCAGGTCCCACGCGTTCGCCGCGTCGATCGCGTCTTGCAGGCGCGCCTGCTCGGCGAGGAGCTTCTCGATCTCGTCGGCCTCGAGCGGCTCGCCGAGCCTCGCGCTCACCTCTTCGAAGCGCGTGAGAAGCGCGCGCGTCCCCGCCACACCCTCCTCGATATTGCCGCGCACGTCTTTCCCCGGGTCGAGCTGGGGCTCCTGCTGAAGGTAGCCGATCCGGAGCCCCTCGGCCGGAAACGCCTCGCCGAGGAAGTCCCGGTCGACGCCGGCCATGATCCGGAGCAGCGTCGACTTGCCCGCGCCGTTCGCCCCGAGGACGCCGATCTTGGCCCCGTGGAAGAACGACAGCCGGATGCCGCGCAGGATCTCCCGCTTGGGCGGGACGACCTTGCGCAGGTCCCTCATGACGAACGCGTACTCGCCTGCCATCTAATGGAATCCGGTCATGGCCACCAGCCTCTTGTGCTCGGGCATCATGCACCGATCCTGCACCACGCGGATGCCCACGTGGGCGAGCATCTCGGCCGCGACGTCATTCCCGATGCCAAGCTGGAACCACACCGCCATCGGTCGCCAGTCAAGCGCCAGGATCTCGCGCGCGTGGTCCGGGAGGTACTCCGGCCGGCGAAAGATCTCGATCACGTCGACGGATCCGACGAGGTCGGCAAGCCGGGCCACCGCGGTGGCGTCGTGCACCGAACGTCCGACGATCTTCGGGTTCACGGGTCGGATGCGGTAGCCCTGCGCCCGGAGGTAGGCCGGCACAAAGTACGCGGCCTCCGCGGGGTCCGCCTTGGCGCCCAGGACCGCCACGGTCTTCGCCTCGCGGAGGATCGCGGCGAGGCCCGCGTCGTCGTCGATCAGGTTGGCTCGCCAGTCGGTCACCGACCTCGAGCCTCTCACGCCGGCCCGAGCGCCGCAACGATCTCGCCGCCGAACGTCTCGGCGCGCCAGCGTCGCACGCCGTCCACGCGGACGAGGTCGCCGACGTCGCGCGGGCCCGCGAGGGCGATCGCCGTGATGAGCCGGTTCGGCAGGAGCAGTCCGGGCTCGAGGCCGAAGCGCGGCGCCGCCTCGCCGCGCCACTGCTTGAGCCGCTCGAGGCGACGCTCCACGGCGGCGGGGATCCTGGGCCGCGGGCGGGGCTCGATCCGCGGCAGCTCGTCGTCGGGCCGCGCCAGAGAACGGGCGACGGTCTCGAGAATGGCGTCGCCCCAGCGCGCGATCACCTTGGGAGTGCAGCCCGAAACCTGAGCGAGCGCCTGCGGGTCTCCCGGTGCGGCTCCGGCGAGACGCACGAGCGTCTCCTCGGACAGGATCTTGAATGGCGGACGGTCGTGCGCGCGAGCCAGCCGCTCGCGGAGCTCGTAGAGCTCCCTCAGCACGGCGAGACCACGCGGCGAGAGCTCCCGCGCCCCCCGGAGCCTCGCGAACGCGAGCGGGTCCTCGACGCGCTCGGCGACCGGCTGGGCGGCCAGCGCCGCGCATTCTTCTTCCACCCAGGCGAGCCTTCCACAGCGCTCGAGCTCGGCCACGAGCCGGACCTTGAGCTCGAGCAAGTGGGTGACGTCGGCCGCGGCATACTCGAGCTGCGCCGCCGTGAGCGGACGCGCCGACCAATCGTCCTTCTGCCGCGAGGGTGGGAGCCGCGCGCCGAGGTACCGCTCGAGGAGGACGTCGAGGCCGAGCGCGGGAGCGCCCAGGAAGCGCGCCGCCACGGCGGTATCGAAGAGCGAGACGAACCGGAAGCCGTAGCGGCGCTTGAGGTGTGTCAGGTCGTTGTCGCCGGCGTGCAGCACCGTCGTGATCCCGGGCCCGGCGAAGATCCTCGCGAGCGCCGAGAGGTCGTCGAGGGCGAGCGGGTCCACGAGCCAGACGTCGCCCGACGCGCTGGCGAGCTGGACCAGCGCGAGCCGCTCGGGATAGTGGTGGAGGCTGTCACCCTCCGTGTCGAGGGCCAGCTCCGCCGACCCGGCCAACCGCTCGGCGGCCCGGCCGAGATCGGCGGGGGTCTGGACCCAGCGCGCGGGAATCGTGGTCAGGGCTTCCGCTGGCGGATCGCCTGCTCCATCCGCTCGAATCGCCGGCGAAGGGGCTCGAGCCCCTCGTCGTGGGTGATCACGTAGAGCTCGTTCCGGAAGATCGCCTGGAGAACCATCTCGGCCACTGTCTCGGGCTCGAGCGACCGGCCCATCAGCTCTACCGGCTCGGTCCGGGAGGGGCGATCGTTCCAGAGGTGCGCGGGGCGGCTCCGCTCGCTCGCGCGGATCCTGGTGGAGACGCCCATCGGACACAGCACGGAAACGCCGATCTGGTGGGATTTGAGGTCCTTCGCGAGCGTCTCCGAGAGGCCGACGACCGCGTACTTCGACGTGTTGTAGATGCCGAGCCCGCGCGTCGCGACGAGCCCGGCCATGGACGCCGTGTTGACCACGTGGCCGGGCTCCTTCTGCGCGATCATGCGCGGCAGGAACGCCTCGAGCCCGTGGACGACACCCCAGAGGTTCACGCCGAGTACCCACTGCCAGTCCCGGTGTGTCGCCGTCTCGAGCCCGCCCCAGAGCGCGACTCCCGCGTTGTTGCAGAGCACGTGGACCCGGCCGAACGCGTCGAAGGCGCGCTCGGCGAGCGCCTGGACCGACGCGAGGTCGGTGACGTCAGTGCGCACCGCGAGCGCCTCGCCGCCGCGCGACCGGATCGGACCCACGACCTCCGCCATCCCGGCCTCGTCGAGGTCGGCGACCACCACGCGCGCGCCTTCGCGGGCGAACGCCTCCACCATCGCGCGGCCGATGCCGGAGGCGCCGCCCGTCACCACGCCGACCCGCCCCTTGAGTGAATCCACCGTCACGCCCTCCCCTGCGCTCAAACGCTGAGGGTATCCGCGCGCGTCGCCCGGGTCCGCGAGCCCGGTTCGTCCCGTGGGAGTGCGAAGCCGCAGCGCGCTCACGCGCGAGGCGAGCCTGAGTGAGCCGGCCTGACGCAGGCGCGCGGGGCTTCATTGCGACGGGGTCCGCGAGCCCGGTTCGTCCCGTGAGCCGGCCTGATGCAGGCGCGCGGGGCTTCATTGCGGCGGGGTCCGCGAGCCCGGTTCGTCCCGTGAGCCGGCCTGACGCAGGCGCGCGGGGCTTCATTGCGGCGTGGTAGGATGCCCCGGCATCTTCCCGGGAGGTGCTCGATGGTGAAGGAGATCTCGATCGTCCACCACGCGGACCGGCGCGCCGACGTGGTCATGCCGTACGCGCCCGGCATTGTCGTCCGCCGCGGCAGCCTGGTCTTTCTCTCAGGCGTGACGGCCGCCGCCGTCTACCACAGCCACCCGCATCGCGACGAGGAGTTCGACCTGCCGGCCACGATGGAGGCGCAGGCGGTGCGCGCGATGGAGAACCTCAAGAAGACGCTCGAGGCGGCTGGCTGCACGCTCGACGATCTCGTCGCGGCTACGCGCTATCTCACCGATGTCAGCGAGCAGGATGACCTGAACCGTGTGTGGGCGCGGTACCTCGGCGGCCATCTGCCTGCCACGACGACCGTCGAGGTCTCGCGGCTGGCGACGCACACGCGGTGCAAGCTCGAGATCAGCGCGATCGCCGTCGCCGACGGCGCGTGATGAGGCCGGCCTCGCGGCCCCCAGTTGGAATGAGTCGCGGCATGCGAGACGGAGCCGGGGCGCGCCACGGCTCAGGCCACCCACCGATCACGGAGCCGCGTCGTGCCTCGGCTCAGGCCACCCACTCATTGCACCGGCCCCGCGGCTCCTCACTGGAATGGGTAGCGACATGCCGAACGGAGCCGCGTCGTGCCTCGGCTCAGGCCACCCACTCATTGCACCGGCCCCGCGGCCCCTCACTGGAATGGGTAGCGACATGCCGAACGGAGCCGCGTCGTGCCTCGGCTCAGGCCACCCACTCATTGCACCGGCCCCGCGGCCCCCGTTAAAATGACGCTCGGCTTCGTCGGGCTCGGCGTGATGGGCGGGCGCATGGCGAAGCGGCTCCTCGACGCCGGCCACCCCGTGATCGGCTACAACCGAACGCGCGGGAAGGCCCGCTGGCTCGCCGACGCCGGGCTACGTTTGGTGGACTCGCCGCGCGAGGTCGCCGCCCAGGCGGAGATCGTCTTCACGATGGTGACTGACACGCCGGCCCTCGACGCCGTCTGCCGCGGGTCGGACGGCATCCTCGCCGGGCTCCGGCGAGACGCCGTGCACGTCGAGATGAGCACGGTGAGCCCGGACGCGGTGCGGGCGCTCGCCGCCGAGATCGAGACGCGGGGCGCCCACCTCCTCGACGCACCGGTATCCGGGTCACCCGCCACGCTCGAGGCGGGCCAGCTCTCGTTCATGGTCGGCGGCGACCCCGCGACGCTCGAGCGGGTGCGACCCTACCTCACCGCGATCGGCCCGGGCCTCACCCACGTGGGTCCGGTCGGACTCGCGAAGGCGATGAAGATCGCGATCAACCAGGGGCTCGTCGTGCAGATGGTCACGTTCGCGGAGGCCGTGCTGCTCGCCGAAAAGGCGGGGATCGCGCGCGAGCGCGCGGTGGAGGCGCTGCTGAAAAGCGTCCTCGCCTCGCCCATGGTGAAGTACCGCGGTCCCTTCGTGCTCGGCATGCCCGCCGAGGCGTGGTTCGACGTGGGGATGATGCAGAAGGACCTCAAGCTCGCGCTCGACCTCGGGCGCGCGACCGGGGTGCCGCTCCCGAGCGTGGCGGTCGCGAACGAGCTCCTCACCGCGGCGCGCGGGATGGGGCTCGGGCG
>Ga0209376_1001848_pt1 | contig 20719 bp, 17 predicted proteins | sample GraSoiAngelo_134_FD_185891 | JGI IMG/M metagenome (GOLD analysis project Ga0209376, IMG submission 185891) | Grasslands soil microbial communities from the Angelo Coastal Reserve, California, USA - 14_0929_05_30cm (SPAdes) (version 2) | ecosystem: Environmental > Terrestrial > Soil > Grasslands ... | reverse complement strand
GATGATCAAGAACCGCGACTTCTGGATGCCGTTCGCGCCGACGGTGCTCCGCGAGCGCGAGTCGGACTACCTGCTGAACCCCAAGGGGCTGGCGTCGCCGTACATGATGCTGGCGTTTCCGACGAACCCGAAGCGGCGCGACGAGATCGTCGCGGCGATCCATCCGCAAGACGCGACGGCGCGCGCCCACATCCTCGACGAGGCCTGGAATCCTCCCTACCATCGGGTGATCCGCGAGTTCGAGAGCCGGACGGGGATCGGCGCCGTGCTCAACACCTCGTTCAACCTCCACGGAGAGCCGCTGGTGAGCTCGGCCGAGGATGCCGTCGACACGTTCGAGCGCTCGGGGCTGCCGCATCTGGCGCTCGGGCACTGGCTGATCTCCAAGAAGTAGCCCCGGGAGGACCACCATGAGCCCCGCCGACCTCTGCTTCACGCCGGCCACCGAGCTGGTGGCGCTGATCCGCGCGAGAAAGCTCTCGCCCGTGGAGCTCACACGCGCCGTGCTCGATCGCGTCGAGCGCTTCAATCCCCTCATCAACGCCTTCTGCACCCTCACCGCCGACGCGGCGATGGCCGCGGCGCGCGAGGCGGAGCACGCCGTGATGAACGGGGCCGCGCTCGGCCCGCTTCACGGCATCCCGTTTTCCATCAAGGACCTGCACTTCACGAAGGGCATCCGGACCATGTCCGGCTCGTGCATCTTCGAGCACCGCGTGCCCGACGTCGATCCGCCCGTCGTCCGGCGTCTGCGACACGCGGGCGGCGTGATGCTCGGCAAGACGACGACGCCGGAGTTCGGCTGGAAGGGGCTCGGCGACAGCCCGCTGACGGGCATCACGCGCAATCCCTGGAACACCGGAATGACGACCGGCGGCTCCAGCGCCGGGGCCGGCGCGGCGACGGCCGCGGGGTTCGGGCCGCTGCACCAGGGATCGGACGGCGCCGGGTCGATTCGGATTCCCAGCGGCTTCTGTGGGATCTACGGTCTCAAGCCGTCGTTCGGGCGCGTCCCGATGTGGCCGACCTCGAACAACGATTATTCATCGCACATGGGGCCGATGACGCGGACCGTGGCCGACGCCGCGCTGATGCTCTCGGTGATGGCCGGGCCCGACGACTGGGACCGCACCTCGCTCGAGGCCGCGCCCGACGACTACGTCGGCAAGCTCCGTGCCGGGATCCGCGGGCTCCGCGTGGCGTTCAGCCCCGACCTGGGCGGGGTCCCCGTCGATGCCGAAGTCGCTTCAGTGGTGAAGGGGGCGGTCAGCGCGTTCCAGGAGCTCGGCTGCGTCGTCGAGGAAGCCAAGCCCGGCTTCGCCGACTCGCACGACCTGATCCGCTGCCTCTGGAGCGCGCACGAGGCGGGAAACTACGCCCAGCATGTTCCCGAGTGGCGGAGCCGGATGGACCCGGGGCTGGTCGCCTGCATCGAGGACGGGCAGCGCTACAGCATGGTCGACTACGTCGAGGCGCGCGGCGAGAAGCTCGCGTACTGGGACAGCGTGCGTCCGTTGTTCGAGAAGTTCGATCTGCTCCTGACGCCGACGCTGTCGGTCGCCGCCTTCCCGGTCGGGCGGCTGAACCCCGAGCACTGGCCGCAGCACGCGTGGGACTGGATCGGCTGGGCCTCGTTCAGCTATCCGTTCAACTTCACCGGCCAGCCCGCGGCGACCGTGCCGGCCGGTTTCACGCCGGCCGGCCTGCCCGTGGGCCTGCAGATCGTCGGGCGGCGCTTCGCCGATCTCACCGTGCTCCAGGCCTCGGCGGCGTTCGAAGCGGTGCGTCCGTGGGCGCAGCGTAGGCCCGGGCTGGATTCGTGAGCGAGAAGGGGCCGCGGGTCTGGCGCGACCTGGACCAGGCCGAGGTGGACGCCGCCTACGATCAGGCCGCGTGGGCGCCCAACCGCCCACAGCTCGTCGCGCGCTACGCCACCAACAGCGAGGGGGTCCGCGCGCGCCTGGGCGCGCCCCAGCGCTTCGCGTACGGCCCCACGCCGGTCGAGGCGCTCGACCTGTACGCGGCTCGGCGTTCCTACGCGCCCATCAACGTCTTCATCCACGGCGGCGCCTGGCGGCGCGGGCTCGCCAAGAACTACGCGTTTCCGGCCGAGCTGTTCGTGCGCGCCGGGGCGCACTTCGTCGTGCCCGACTTCGCCGCGGTCCAGGACGTGGGCGCGAGCCTCCTGCCGATGGCGGAGCAGGTGCGGCGTGCCGTCGCGTGGGTGCGGCGCAACGCCTATCGCTTCGGCGGCGATCCCGAGCGCATCTTCGTCTCAGGGCATTCGTCCGGAGCGCATCTGGCCGCCGTCGTCCTCACGACCGACTGGCTGAAGGAGCTCGACCTGCCGGCGGACACCGTGAAGGGCGGCTTGTGCTGCAGCGGCATGTACGACCTCGCGCCGGTACGCCTGTCGGCGCGCAACGCGTACGTCGCATTCACCGACGAGATGGAGCAGGCGCTGAGCCCGCAGCGCCATCTCGACACGCTGACGGCGCCATTGATCCTCGCCTACGGCACGCTGGAGTCGCCCGAATTCCAGCGCCAGGGGCGTGACTTCGCCGCCGCGCTGCGGGCGGCGGGCAAGCCCGTCGAGCTCCTGGTGGCCGACGGCTACAACCACTTCGAGATCATCGAGACGCTCACGAGCCCCTACGGGCTCCTCGGGCGCGCGGTGCTCGAGCAGATGAAGCTCACCTAGGCGCCCGTTCGGCCCCCTCGAACACGGCGTCGAGCTGGCCCAAGCCCGCGCCGCAGCAGGGGATTGGCGCGGTCAGGATAGTTGTCCGGCCGCCGTCCCGTTCCGTGCCATCCTGGAAAAGTGCGCGGCACCGCAAGCACGATCGCTCTCCTGGTCGCCGTCCTCTTGGTCGGCTGCGATGGGTTGTGGCTCGACACGTACTGGCGCAGCGAGAAGTACGTGCTCATCGCCGTCGATGCGCGCGGCCAGATGTCGCTGTCGGTCGATATCGGCAACGGGATGTCCGTGGGGCTCGTCGGCCCCACGGTGTTCTCGATCGGCGCGGACGACACGCACATCGTCGTGAAGCAGCATCCGAGTAACGATCGGTCAGGGAAGTCGGTCGACCGTACGACGACCCACTACTTCGTCGTGACGAGGACGATGAGCCCCGACCTCGCGGCGCGCCAGCAGGGCGTTCGCGGACCTCTTGGCCAGGACGAGTTCGACCGCCTGGCGGCCGCGCTCTCCCTGCCGTCGTTCAGCAAGACATTCGACGATCTCCGATGAGGCGCCGCGAGCTGGTGGCCCACGCCGGGAGCTAACGCGTGACGACGGCCATACGCGTTGCGCTAGCGATTCGCTACCCCTTCAACATCTCCTCGGCGACGCGCTTGACCTCCGCGGCGTCCACCTGGCCCTTGTGCGTCTTCATGACGTCGCCGACCAGGCGGCCCACCTGCTTGGCGTCGGCGATCTTGAGCGCGTCGAGGCGCTCGCGCACCAGCGTGCGAAGCGATGCCTCGTCCATGCCCTTGGGCAGGTAGCGGTCGCAGAACCCGATCTCGAAGTGGAGCTGGGCGGCGTGGGCGGCCCCGCGCTCGCCGAGCTTCTCGAACTCGCCGAGCGCCTTCTGGAGCTGCTTGCGATAGGCGCCGATGACATCGCGGACCAGCGCGTCGTCGACCTCCCCCGAGAAACCCTTGGCGGTGCGGCGCTCGCCGAGGCGCGACTTGATCATGCGCACGACGTCGGCGGTCTTCGAGTCCTTGGCCTTGATGGCCTGCGTCAGCGTGTCGTTGAGCTGCTGCTCCAGTGCCATGACGCCTCCTCGTGCTGAGCTTTACTGTACCCGCAAACGCGGGTCCAGCACGTCACGAAGGCCGTCGCCCAGGAGGTTCAAGCCGAGGCCCGAGAGCGTCAGCGCCAGGCCGGGGAAGAGGCTCACCCAGAACGCCTCACGGATCACGTTCTTGCCGCTGGCGATGACGTTGCCCCACGACGGCACGTAGGGCGGCACGCCGACACCGAGGAAGCCCAGGATCGCCTCGGCCAGGATCGCGTAGGCGAAGATGAAGCTCGCCTGCACCAGCAGCGGACCCACGCAGTTCGGCAGGATGTGGCGGAACGCGATCATCAGATCGCGCCGGCCGAGCGCGCGCGCGGCCTGGACGTAGTCCAGCTCACGGATGCTGAGCACGGTGCTGCGGATCAGCATGGCCGTCCGCGGCGTGTACACGACCGAGAGCGCGAAGATGACGTTGCCGACGCCGGGGCCGCGCGCGGCCATCAGCGCGATGGCTAATAGGATGGCCGGGAAGGCCATGAGGCCGTCCATGATGCGCATCAGCACGAGATCGACGCGCTTGTAGTACCCGGCGATCAGGCCGATCGCGATACCCCACAGCGACGTCAGCGCCATCGTCGTGGCGCCGACCAGGAGCGAGACCTGACCGCCGTACAGGACCAGGCTGAAGACGTCGCGGCCGAACTCGTCGGTGCCCAGGAAGTTCGCCGCGCTCGGCGGCTTCAAGCGCTCGGCCGGGTTGAGCCGCCGGGGATCGTGGGTGGAGGCGACGCCGGCGAGCAGTGCCGCGAGCATCACGACGGCGAGGATCACGGCGCCGACGCCGATGTTCCGGTTGCGCGCCAGACGCGCGAGCCAGCTCGGTCGCGCCGCGGCGTTGCGCGTGACGACCTCGCTCCGGGCGACGGCGGCGTCACTCATAGCGGATTCGCGGATCGATGAGCACGTAGACCGCGTCCACCGCCAGGTTGATGAGCACGTACGCGGTCGCGGTGACCAGGATCACGCCCTGCACCACCGGGTAGTCGCGGCGCAGCACGGCCGAGATGATCAGGCGGCCGAGGCCGGGGATGTTGAACACGATCTCGGTCACGACCGCCCCGCCGATCAGGATCGCCATCGTGATGCCGATGACGGTCACGACCGGCACCAGCGCGTTGCGAAACGCGTGGACCCACGTGACCACGCCCGTCGACAACCCCTTGGCCCGCGCCGTTCGGATGTAGTCCTGCTGGAGCGCCTCCAGCATGCACGAGCGGCTGATGCGCGCGATCAGCGCCGACTGGTTGAAGCCGAGCGACACGGCCGGCAGCACCATGTACCGCAACGCCGCCACGGGGTCCGCGAAGATCGACGCGTAGCCGGCGGCCGGTAGCCAGCCCAGCCGCACCGCGAAGAGATAGATGAAGTTCAGCGAGAGCCAGAAGCCGGGCACGCACACGCCGAGCAGCGCGCCCAGCATGAGCGTGCGATCCCAGAGCGAGCCGGGGTAGGCGGCGGCGATGATCCCGGAGGGCACGCCGATCAGGATCGCGACCAGCAGCGCCGAGAAGGTCAGCACCATCGTCGGCTCGGCACGCTCCAGCAGCGCCGTCACCACCGGGCGATCGAGGAAGTACGACTGGCCGAGGTCGCCGCGAAGCACGCGCGCGTAGAACTTGACGAGCTGCTCGTGCAGGGGCCGGTCCAGCCCGAGCGCCTGGCGCGTGGCGTCGATCTGGGCCGGCGTGGCGTCGGGGCCGAGCATGACGCTGACCGGGTCGCCGGGAATCAGGTGGATCAGCAGGAAGACGACGGTGACGACCACGGCCAGCACCGGGATGAGGGTCAGGAGCCGTCGGACGAGGTAGACCGTCACCGGCGCGAGGCGGGCGCCGTCGCTCCGGCGGCGCCCGCCACCTCACGCTGTTACTTCTCGACCCACACGTTGTAGAAGCGGATGCGCTCGGTCTTCTCGTTGAAGCCCTTCGTGGTGTTGCGGATGGCCCGCAGCCCGAAGAGATCGCCGTAGCGGATCACGGGCACCTTCTCGTAGAACTGCCGCGTCTGCTGCTCCCACAGCGCCATGCGCTTCTTGGGATCGGTCTCGCGCGCCAGCTCGGCCTGGAGCTTCAGGATGTCCTCGTCGGTGGTCCAGCCCGGCCAGCTCGGCGTCAGGAACACCGGATGGGTCGGATCGTAGAAGGCGCCGATGCCGGTCGTGAACGCGTCGTACTCCTTCGAGTTGTTGCGCCGCTTCACCAGCGTGGCCCAGTCGACGACCTGAAGGTCGATCGTGAAGCCGACGTCTTCGAGCTGCTGCTTGGTCAGCAGCGCGAAGTCGTACATCCACTTGTACTCCTGCGTCGTCATGAACCGGATCGGCTCTTTCTTGTAGCCGGCTTCCTGGAGGAGCCGCTTGACCTTGTCCTTGTTGTGCTCGTTCCACGGCAGCCCCGAGAGCTTCGTGTGCCAGGCGGCGATCTCCGGGGGCACCAGGCTCGAGTCCATCCGGTAGAACTCCGTGTGGCCGCCCGCCACGTTCTTCATGATGGGCTCGATGTCGATCGCGGCCTGCCAGGCCTGACGGAGCTTCTGGTTCGTCATCAGGCCTTCCTTCTTGTTCAGGACCGCGACGAGCCAGTAGTAGGGCTTCGTGACGATGGGACGCAGGTTCGGGTTCTTCTTGAGCCGGTCGTAGGCGTCGAGGTTCAGGTCGTCGGCGAAGTCGAGCTCGCCGGTCTCCACCTGGGCCACCCGGGTCGCCACCTCCGGCACCGGCTGGAAGCGCACCTCGTCGAGGTAGGCGGTCTTGCCGCCGCCGTAGCCGTTCGGCTTCTCGTTGCGCGACTTGTAGTCGTCGAAGCGCACCATCCGGATGTACTGGTCGGGCTTCCACTCGGCGAGCTTGAACGGGCCGGTGCCGATCCACTCGGTGGCCTTCACCTCCGGCGCGAACTTCTCGGCGATCTCCTTGGGATAGATGGCGCCGAAGTTGTTGGGCACCGCCAGCGAGATCAGCACGATCGCCGACTTCTCTTTGAGCTTCATCTCGACCGTGTACTTGTCGACGGCTTTCCAGTCGGCGACCTGGGCGAAGAGCGCCTTGCCGTAGATCGACTGCTTGCCCCAGCGGGCGAGCGAGGCGACGACGTCCTCGGAGGTCATCTCCTTGCCGTTGTGGAACTTGACGCCCTGGCGCAGCTTGAAGGTGTAGACGAGGCCGTCCTTGCTCACCGTGTGGCTCTCGGCCAGCATCGGGATCGGACGGTTGCCGTTGTCGAGGCTGTAGAGCCCCTCGTAGACGTGATTGGTCAGCATCTCGGTGATGCTGGCGGTCGTCCAGTGCGCGTCGAGGGCGGGCGGCTCACCGAGATTGCCGACCTTCAGGATGCCGCCCTTCTTCTGCGCCTCAACGGTAAGGACGCTACCGGCGACGAGTACCAGCGACGCGACGCCGAGCAACACCGCACGGCGATGCGGTCTCATTGACATGGTCCACCTCCGATCGTGGGTGAGCCAATTTAGCACACGAACGGCGGCGTCGGGACAGAAGGGCGAGCGGCGATCAGAACATCGCGAGCATGCTCCGGACGCCGCGCAGCAAGCCTCGCAGGCCACGCGCCTCCGGCTGCCACCGTCGGAGCTTTGCTCGCGCGCCCGTCTTCCAGTCGCAATGGGTACCTCGGGCGCAGTCGGGGCAGAGATCCGACTTGCGGACGAACTCCAGGCACGGGCACGCGAGGCAGGCGCAGAGAACCATCGTGGTCTTCACGAGTCGGCGTAAGCAGCAAGACTGATTCCATCGAGCTTTGCGAGGAACTACACCGGGATACGAATATCGTGATGTGACGTCGCGTGCACGCTGTATGAAGAGGGCTGACCACTTCGGAGTTACGAACTACATAGTCGAGGCCACCTACCCGGCGTTCGCGCGCCGTGCGCGCAGGCGGCCGGACTCGACCCGCCCGCGGAGGCCGCCGAGCGCCCGCTGCGCGCCGGCCATGTAGATGTAGAGCACGGGCGTGATGTAGAGCGTCAGCAGCTGCGAGACCAGCAGCCCGCCCACCACGGCCAGGCCGAGCGCCCGCCGGGCGTCGGCGCCCGCGCCGATGCCGAGCGCGATCGGCAGCGTGCCGAGCAGCGCGGCCATCGTCGTCATCATGATCGGGCGGAAGCGGCGGAGGCATCCCTTGTAGATCGCGTCGGCGGGGGGAGCGCCGGCCCGCTCGGCGTCGAGCGCGAAGTCGATCATCATGATGGCGTTCTTCTTGACGATGCCGACCAGCATGATGATCCCGACGAAGCCGTAGATGTTGAGCTCCGTCCGGAACAGCATCAGCGTGAGCAGCGCGCCGACGCCGGCCGACGGCAGGCCGGACAGGATCGTGAGCGGGTGGATGAAGCTCTCGTAGAGGATGCCCAGCACCAGGTAGATCACCGCCACCGTCACCAGCAGGAGCAGGCCCTGGCCGGCCAGCGAGGCCTGGAACGCCTGCGCGGTGCCCTGGAAGCTCCCGTTGATGGTGGCCGGCATCTGGAGATCGCGCTGGACCTTCGCGACGTCCACCACCGCCTGGCTGAGCGACACGCCCGGCGCCAGGTTGAACGAGATCGTCACCGACGGCAGCTGCCCGAGGTGCGTGATGGTCAGCGGGCCGATGGTCGGCGTGAGCTTCGCCACCGAGTTGAGCGGCACGAGCTTCCCCGACTGCGCGCGGACGTACAGCAGCGACAGCTCGTTGGGATCGCGCTGGTAGCGCGGATCGAGCTCCAGGATGACCCAGTACTGGTTGGTCGGCGTGTAGATCGTCGAGACCTGGCGCGAGCCGTAGGCGCTGTAGAGCGCGCTCTCGATCTGCTCCGCGCTCACGCCGAGCGCGGAGGCCCGGTCGCGGTCGATGTCGACGGTGATCTGCGGGCTCGTGATCTGCAAATCGGTGTTGACGTCCTGGAACCCCGGCAGCGTCCGCATCTTGTCGAACAGGGTCGGGGACCAGCGATAGAGCGCCTGAAGGTCGGTGGACTGGAGTGTGTACTGGTAGAGCGCCTTCGTCAGGCTGCCCCCGATTCGGATGATCGGTAGGTTCTGCGGATACACCCGCAACCCGGGCACCGTCGCGAGCTTGGGCCGCAAATCGTCGATGATCTTGTCGGCCGGCGGCCGCTGGTCGCGCGGCTTGAGCCGCATGAAGATGCGCCCGGTATTCGGGACCACGTTGATGGTGGAGGCGCCGATCGACGACATGATCTGGTCGATGTAGGGCTGCTGCATGACGATGGCGGCGGCCGCCCGCTGCTTCTCCGTCATCGCGTCGAACGAGATGTCTTGCGCGGCCTCCGTGAACGCGAAGATCTGGCCGGTGTCCTCCGTCGGGATGAAGCCCTTCGGAATGATCACGAAGAGCCACGCGGTCAGCACGAAGGTCAGCAACATGACGGCCATCGTGAAGCGCCGGTGGCGCAGCGTCCACTTGAGCGACCCGTCGTAGGTCCGCAGCATGCCGTCGAAGAAGCGCTCGGAAGCCATGAAGAGGCGCCCGTGCGACGCGGCCGGCGGCTTCAGGAACCGGCTGCACGCCATCGGCGTGAGGGTCAGCGAGACGAAGCCCGACACCAGCACCGCGGCGGTGATGACCACCGCGAACTCGTGCAAGAGCCGTCCGACCACCCCGCCCATGAACAGCACCGGGATGAACACCGCGGCCAGCGAGAGGGTCATCGACATGATCGTGAACCCGATCTCCTTGGCGCCGATCAGCGAGGCCTCGAGACGGCTCTTGCCCTCCTCCATGTGACGCACGATGTTCTCGAGCATCACGACCGCGTCGTCCACCACGAACCCGACGCACAGGGTGAGCGCCATCAGCGAGATGATGTCGATCGTGTAGCCGAGCAGGTACATGACCGCGAAGGTGCCGACGATCGACAGGGGCACCGCGAGGCTCGGGATGATCGTGGCCGAGAGATTGCGCAGGAACAGGAAGATGACCAGCACGACCAGGGCGATCGCCAGCCCCAGCGTGAACTCGACGTCGTGGACCGACTCGCGGATGGCGACCGAGCGGTCGTAGAGGACGTTCAGGTTCACCGAGGCCGGCAGCTCCTGGCGGAAGCGCGGCAGGAGCGCGCGGATCGCGTCGACGACCTCGACGCTGTTGGTGCCGGGCTGGCGCTGGATCGCCAGGATCACCGCCCGCTCGTCGTTGTACCAGCTGGCGACCTTGTCGGTCTGCACGCCGTCGACCACGCGCCCCAGCTCCTCGAGCCGCACGGGCGAGCCGTTGCGGTACGCGACGATCAGTGGGCGAAACGCGGCGGCGTCCTGGAGCTGGCCGGTGGCCTGGACGCTGAACATCTGGTGCGAGCCGAAGAGCGTGCCGGTCGGCATGTTCACGTTGCTGCGCGCGAGCGCCTGCTCGACCTCGTCGAGGCCGATCCCCCGCGTGGTCAGCGCGCGTGGGTCGACCTGGACGCGCACCGCATACTTCTGCGAGCCGAAGACCTGGACCTGCGCGACGCCGGTGACGGTCGAGATGCGCTGGGCCAGGTTCGTCTGGGCGTACTCGTCGACCCTGTAGAGCGGCAAGGTCGGCGAGCTCAGCGCCAGGTAGAGCACCGGCTGGTCCGCCGGGTTGACCTTCTGGTAGGTCGGCGGCGTCGGCATGCTGGGCGGCAGCAGCGGCGCCGACTTGGCGATCATGGCCTGCACGTCCTGGGCGGCGGCGTCGATGTTCCGCTCGAGGCTGAACTGGATGGTGATCTGCGTGAGGCCGAGCGCGCTCGACGACGTCATCGAGTCGATGCCGGCGATCGTGGTGAACTGCTTTTCGAGCGGCGTGGCGACGGCCGACGCCATCGTCTCGGGGCTGGCGCCCGGGAGGGCGGCCGCCACCTGGATCGTCGGGAAATCCACGTTGGGCAGGTCGCTCACCGGCAGCAACCGGAAGCCCATGATCCCGAACAACAAGATGGCCGCCATCAGGAGCGTGGTGAGCACCGGCCGCCGGATGAAGAGGTCGGTGCTCATGACGCTTTCGGCGGCCGGATCTCGATCCGGGCGCCCGGCACGAGGCGGAGCTGGCCGTCGGTCACCACGCGCTCGGACGCGCGCAAGCCCTGCTCGATGATCGTTTCCCCGCCTAGCCGCGTGCCCAGCACCACCGGACGCGACTCGACGGTCTGGTCGGGCCTGACGACGTAGACGTAGAGCCCCTGCTGGCCGGGCTGGATCGCCTGCGAGGGTATGACGATCGCCGTGCGGGTCGTGAGGACCAGGCTCACGTCGAGGAACTGCCCGGGCCAGAGGACATTGTCGGTGTTGGCGAACGTGGCCTTGAGCTGGATGGTCGCGGTGGTCTGGTCGACGGCGTTGTTCACGAAGGTGAGATCGCCGGTCGCCAGGATCTCCGGCTGGCGCGGCAGCCGCGCCACCACGCGGAGCGCGCCGGCTGCGCGGTAGTACTTCTTGATGTCGGTGAGGTGCTGATCGGGCACCGCGAACGAGACGTAGATCGGATGGACCTGGTTGATGACGACGATCGGGTTGTCGTCGTTCGCCTTCACGATGTTGCCGTTCTGCACGAGCAGATTGCCGGTGCGTCCGTCGATCGGCGCGCGGATCGCGGTGTAGGCGACCTGCAGGCGCGCGGCGTCCACGTTGGCCTGCGCCGCCCGCGTCGCGGCCCGCGCGTTCTCGACCGCCGCGCGGTCGGCCTGCACCGTCGCCTCCAGCGTCGCCCAGTTGGTGCGGAGCTGGTCGTACTGTTCGCGGGCGATCAGCTCGCGATCGACGAGATCGCGATAGCGCCGCTCCTGCACCTTCGCGTTCTCGAGCTGCGCCAGGTCGCGCTCGAGGTTGGCCTGGGCCTGCTGCACCTCGGCCTGGCGCTGCAGCAGCGCCGCCTCGGTCTGGCGCAGCGCCGCCTCGAACGGGCGGGGATCGATGGTGAACAGCAGGTCGTTCCGCCGGACGTCCTGGCCCTCCTTGAAATGCACGTCCACGATCTGCCCGTTCACCTGCGACTTGATCCCGACCGTCGTGTAGGCCTGCGCGTTGCCGACGGCGGTGAGCTGGACCGGCACGGACTTCTCGACGACGTCGACGACCGTCACCGGCACCGCCGGCACGCTCCGGGACGGCTTGCCGGCGGCGTTGTCCGAGCACCCGGCGAAGAGCAGGGCGCCGGCGAGCGCCGCCGCGACCACATCCACCGTTCGCCGAATCATCGTGCGCCCTTCCGGGCGCGGCCCGTCCGCGTGTCTTCAACTTCTAGCCGCGCCTCAGCCGGCGGGGCCCCAGCCCCGCGACGGCTTGCGGCGCGCACCGCCTCGGGCGCACTGGACGCGGCGTCGACCAGCGCCTCCAGCCCGGTCAGCGCGCGCCGCCGATCCTCGCCCGACATCCGGGCCAGGACGCGCTCCATGCCGCGCAGGCGGATCGCCTCGAGGTCGTCGACCAGCGCCGTGCCCGCGCGGGTGAGGTCGAGGACGTAGACGCGCCGGTCCGCCGGATGATCGCCGCGCGTGACGAGGCCCTTCTCCTCGAGGCGGTCCACGATGTGAGTGACGGCCGGCAGGGTCACGCCGAAGGCCTTGGCGACGTCGCCCATGTGCGAGCTCGGGTGCTCGGCCAGGCGGAACAAGACCTGCGACTGGGCGTAGGTCAGGTCGAGGTCCGAGGCCCTCTGCCACAGGAGCTGCCGGAAAATCGTGGAGCCGAGCGAGTTCAGCAGCTCCAGCATCTGCTGCGCCTCGGTCGTCCAGCGGGTCGATTTCTTCGCGCGTGGCGCCACCGGCACCCTCCTCCCATTGACTGGATTAATAGTTTAGCCAATAAACCTCTTGGGAGGGAAGGGGCACCTCGAATCGGAACGCGGCCGGCCGCTAGTGGCCGGCGCCGCCCAGCTTGCGGTGATCCCAGCTGACGATGCGGGTGGGGGTAAAGCGAAGCACGACGCGCTTGGCCGCCTGCTTGGCCACGCCGGCTCGCGCCTCCGGCGGCGGGTCGGCGCCCGTGTAGCGGGCCGTCAGCCGCCGCCCGAAGTCGGCGACCTTGTCGGGATCGCGCTCGATCGCCACGTCGCACTCGAGCATGGCGCCCCGCAGCGCGCCGTACTGGTCGCGCCCGGCCTCGATTTGCAGTGTGGCCTGCGGCTCCCGCTCGAGGTTCCGGACCTTCTGCGATTTCCCGTAGGTCCACGCGAGCAGCGTGAGCTCGTCGCGGAGGTACCAGAGCGGCATCAGGTGCGGGCGCCGGTTCGGCCCGATGCTGGCGCAGGTCAGCACGCGCTCCTCGTCGAGGAAGCGCATCAGCTCGGCGTCCGTCATGGTGATCTCGCTGCGCCGGGACGGCATGCTCAGTACCCCTGTCGGCGGTCGACGACGTGGCGGAGCGGGCGACCGGCCAGAAAGCGTGAGAGGTTGTCGTTGAACACCGGCGCGATCGCGTCGGGCGTGCTGGGGCCGGAGATGTGCGGGGTCACCACGACGTTGTCCATGCGCCACAGCGGATGGTGCGGCGGGAGCGGCTCGTTGTCGAAGACGTCGAGGACGGCGCCCGCGATGCGCCGGTGCTCCAGCACGTCCAGCAGCGCCGCCTCGTTGACGACGGCGCCGCGGGCGATGTTGACGAGCCAGGCCGTCGGCTTCATGGCGCCGAGCTGGTCGGCCCCGACGATCCCGCGCGTCTCAGTGGTGAGGGGCAGGAGGAGTACGACGAAGTCGGCCTGCGCCATCGCGCGCGCCATGCCGCCGACCTTGTACATCCGCGCGGCCTCGCGCACGGGCCGCCCGCGGCGCGACACGCCGAGCACGCGCATGCCGAGCCCCCGCGCGACGCGTGCGATGTCGCGGCCGATGTCACCGAGGCCGACGATCGCCATGGTCTTGCCGGCGAGCCGGTCGGGCAGCACGTGGTCGAGCCAGCGGCGCTGTCGCTGGGCCTGGCGGTACTCCTCCACCCGCTGGGTGACCCACGAGCACCAGCCGATGACGTACTCGGCCATCCACGGCCCGAAGACGCCGGGGGCCCTCGTGATGACCACGCCGGGGGGAAGCTCGGGCACCAGCGCCCAGTCCACCCCTGCACCCATCACCTGGAGCCACGCGAGCCGGCCCGCCCGGGCGTAGAGCTGCGGCGGGAACTTCCACGCATACAGGATCTCGGCGTCCGCGATGGCTCCCGCCGCCTCGCCGGGCGTGGCGGCGATGCGCACGTCGACCCCACGCTTCGGGACGTCGACCAGCTCCGCGTAGCGGCGATCGGTGTGATACACGAGAAGGGTCGGGCGACGCGATCGATAGTCGTGGGGGGCCCCGACATGGCCCCCCCCGCCCCCCGACGGAGCCGGGGCGCGCCTCGGAATCGCCGCGCCCATGTCAGCCGATCGCCACCGCCAGACACGTCGTCGTCCGCGTCACGCCGTCGATCGACCCGATCTCGTCGGTGACGAGCCGGCCGACGGCGTCGAGCGTCGGTCCCTCGACCACGGCGATGAAGTCGAACGGCCCGGTGACCGCGTCGAGGTTGACGACGGTGGAGCCGCCGCCCTCGATCGCCGCCAGCTCCTTCTTCACCGCCTTCGTCTTGCCGGGCGCGGTCTCGATCAGAATGTACGCCCGCATCTTCTTCGCCGCCCCCTTCGTCATGTGGCACCTCTATCTTTCAGCGCGCCCCGGCCGGCGGGTGCCCAGCCCCGCGACGGCCTGCGGCGCGCACGGGCCACGCCCATCAGCGGCTCGCCGCGCCGAGCGCGTCCAGCAGCGTCGCCTGGAACCGGGCGCGCTGCTCGACGAACCGCGTCCCCTCGAGATCGACCCGCGCTCCCCGATGCTCGGTGTGGTTCGCCGGGTCGAAGACCGCCACGAGCCTGGTCGCCGTCGGGCCGGCCCTCAGCGTCAGGGATTCGCCCGCGCTCTCGTCGCCGAGGCGCGCGACGATCAGGAAGAAGCCCGCGTCGTCGGTCAGCCCCAGGTACGAGAAGCCGGTCTTGTCGCGGATCAGCTCGAGCTCGCGCCCCGCCACCGCGCGCCCCTGCGCGTCCCTCACGAAGCCGAGGACGACGTAGCGGTAGTAGATCTCGTGCTCCGCCCGCGCCGACGGAACGTAGCCCGGCGCCAGCAGCAGCACGAGCAGGGCGAACGCCACCGGCCGCGACACGCGCGTCAGTCTAGCAGATACGCGCGGAGGAGCGAGCGATGGCAGTGGTTCTCGTCGGCGCACCCGCACAGGAGCGTGACGCGCCCTTTCTTGGCGGCGGCGCGGACGATCGCCAGCTGCTCCTGCGCCTCGGGCCGCTCGAGCCCCTTCAGGTAACGCGGCCGGTACTGCGCCCAGGTGATCTTTTCGTCGAGAAGCGCGCGCAGCAACGGGACGACCGGGCCGAGCTCCTTGAGCCAGAGGTCCACGCGCTCCTTGCGGATCCCGCGCGGCCAGAGGCGCATGATGAGGACGCGCGTGCCGTCGTCCTTGGACGCCGGATCGTAAATGCGCTTGATCGCGATCATCGGATCGTCCATAGGCGCGCCGCGGCCCGCTTGAGCTTGTCGCAGGGGTCCGTGTCGTCGACCCTCGGCGTGAACCAGACGAAATCGAACGGCAGCGCACCGTCGAAGGCGGCGGCGTAGGCCGCGGGCGACGTCTTGGCCTCGTCCACCTCGATGAACGCGACGCTCGCGGCACGCGTGCCCGGCGCGTGGCGGGCCAGGTGCGCCGGCACGCCGCGGTCGTTGCGGGCGTGGCCGACGCCCGCGATCAGCACCGCGCCGTCGCGGCCGCCCGCGCGGGCCAGGCTCGCGGCCATACGCGCGTCGCGTGCCCACTGCACGTCGACCATCCGGTCGAGCACGTTCTCGGGCGTCGGGTCGCAGTGGGCGTCGCGCAGCTCGCGCGCCATCGCCTCGCGGGTCTCGGGTGAGGGCACCTCGTCGAGCCGGAGTTGCTGGGTCAGCGCCGGTCCGAGCCCGGGCAGGCCGTTGCGGCGGACCGCGTCGGTGGCGGCGCGCGAGAGGTTGGTGGCGACGATCGTCAGGCCGCTGTCGAGCGCGATCTGGGCGATCGGCTGGTAGAAACGCCATTCCGGCCAGCCCGAACGCGTCCAGTTCACCGCGTCGCCGAGCCCGGCCGCGTCCTTCGGGCCCCGCGCCAGGAAGCGCGCGAGCGCCGCGGCGTCGTCGGTCGAGAGCATCTCGAAGCCGACGACCGGGCGCCGGCCCACCTCGACCAGCCCCCGCACCACGCGCGCCTGGAGCACGTGGTGGTCGGCGTTGTCGTGACGCTCGCCCAGCATCACCCAGCGGCTCGCGGCGAGCTCCTTGATCATCGCCGACTCGCCGACGAACGCGCCGGCCTTCACGTCCCAGACACGGTTCACGAGCGGATGCCCACGCGCCACCGGGCTCTCCCACTCGACGTCGGAGACCTTGGCGCACCCGCCGAGAAGCGCGCCGAGGAGCACGGCGCGGAGCGCGCCGGCGAGCACGAGGCGGTGCGGCGCGCTCACGCGATCACCGCGAGCGGGGACCGGGATAACCGTCCCAGGACAGGCGCGGCCCGTCGGCACTGAAGCCGGCCGCGACCAGCGAATCGAACGCCGCGCTGCCGCGGATCGGGTGCCCGTCCCAGGTGAAGATCTCCAGCCGTCGCGCCGGCCGCAGCGTCAGCGGGCGGTCCATCAGCGATTGCAGGGCCGCGATCACGCCGGCCAGATCCACGTCCTCCCAGCCGGCCAGCGGCGTGAGGTCACGGCCGTAGCCTTCGGCGAGGAGTCGGGGGCGGCCCTGGCGGAAGACGAGCCAGTTCTGGGGCAGGCGCGCGGCGGCCGCCCGGGAGCCGTCGCGCCGGGTGAGGGTGAAGACGCGGCCCCAGAGGTTCGCCGGGTCCACCATGTTGACCAGCACGTGAGGCTCGGCGCGCCGCGCCGGCGCATCGAGGTCGGCGAGCGCGTCCGCCAGCGCGTATTGCTCGCCCGAGAGCCCCTGGACGAAGTAGCCGCGAACGACCTCGCCGCCGTACTCCATGCGAAGCAGCGTATGCCGCATCGTGGCCCAGTCGCCCCGGGCCAGCTCGCGCGCCACGACCCCGAAGCGCGCGAGCAGCAGCTGGGCGCGCGCTTCCTCGCGCTCCTCGGGCGAGAGGCGCTCGTCGTCGCCAAGGACGCTCCAGCGGCCGACCACGGGTAGCTGCGAGAGCACGCCGCGGCTCTGGCCGCGACGGCGCCGCCGCGCGCTGTTGCTCTCACGCGGCCGCCGCGCGGGCGTCACCCCGGCCACGATCGCGCTGAACGTGTCGGGCGTCACCAGACCGGCCCAGAAGAGCTCCCACAGCGCGGCGAGAACGTCGGGCGTGCTGAGGCCGGTGGCGCGCCCGAGATCCTGGGCGAACGAGGCGCCCCGCAGCTGGAGGTGCAGGAAGACGTTCTTGACGCGCGCGTCCAGCTCGGGCGGCGGGCTGCCGTTCTCGCGGAGCCACCCGATGTTCTCGCGCAGGGCCGCGCCCACGCGCGGCGAGCGCCCGCGCTCGCCCGGTGCCTTGTCGAACACGGTCCACGCCATCTCGCCGGCGAGCCCCAGCCGGTCCAGCCACTCGCGCTCGTAGTTTTCGACCCGCGCGGGCAAGAGATCCTGCTCCCAGACGCGCACCGGAAGCTCCTCGCCCTGGAGCAGCTCGAGCGACGCCAGCACGCCGGGCGGCCCGGCCAGTCGATGGTCAGGATGCAGGTGGTGACGGCGGAGGAGGAACGCGGAGAACTGCTCGGCCGACGCGACCGGGCGGGGGACGCGGCGCGCGTGGACCTGGCGGCGCTGGATCTCATCGAGCACCGCGATGTGGACGTACTGCGGCGCGGGCGCCTCCGCGAGAAACGCGCCGCGGCGCACGAGGCCGCGCGCCGCGAGTCGCTCCAGCACCCCGGTGGCGGCGTCAGCCGGCAGGCCGTAGCGCTCGGCGAGCCACGCCGCGGTCACCGGCCCTCGTGTCCGCAGCAGGCGCAGCGTCACGCGCTCGAGCCCCGCGTCGGTCGCGAGCGAGCCGTACAGCGTGGCATCGGTCGCGCCCGCCCAGGCCTTCCGCCCGCTCGGGAACTCGAGGACCAGGACCCGGTGCTCCGCCGCGAGCGCGGCGATCATCCCCTCGGCGTCGTCGAGCGCGCGAGCCGCGATCTCAGCGGCGGTCAGGTCTCCGAGGTCGTCGAGGATTCCGGCCAGCTCGTTCGCGTCGCGCGCTCGTCGGTCGGGCGACGTCTTCTGTAGCTCGGCCTCGACCGCCGCCACAATCTCCGGCCGCAACGGCCCGGCGGCCACCGACCACGCCTTGCGCATCGTGACCGCGTCGCTGCGTCGCTCCTCGGCGTGGCCGGCGCCGAGGTACGCCCAGTCCCACGCGAGCAGGAGCGGATAGACGAACGGCGAGGGCAGCGGCGTGTCCACGTGACGGCGCCACATCTCCCCGTCGTGCAGTCGCTCCAGCAGGCGCTTGAGGCGCGTCACGTCGAGCGCGTCGTTGAAGCACTCGCGGAGCGTCTCCGCCACCACCGGAAACTCCGGCTGGCCCCCCACCGATTCGAGGAGCGCGTCGGCCTTGAGCCGCTGCAGGTACGCCGGCGTGCGCTGGCCGCGCGACATGCGCGGGATGAACAGCGCGCGGATCGCGCAGTGGCGGAAGCGCGTGGCGAAGAGCGGCGTGCCGATCAGCGCGCGTCCCAGGAGCGTGTCGACCTCCTCGGGCGCCACCAGCGTGACGAGCCGCTCGGGCGCCGGCGGCACCTGACCCGGCGCGAACGAGAGCAAGATGCCGTCGTCCACGTGGCTGGCTTCGGCGACGATGCCGAAGACGCGCCGGAGCTTCTCGCGCAGCACCATTCCCCAGGCGCCGTTGATCCGCATGCCGAAGACCGCGTGGATCATGGCGTGACGCCCGCCCATCTCGTCGGAGAAGGACTCGACCACGATGCCCTGATCGTCGGGCACACCGTCGAGGATCTCGCCCGCCTTCACGAGCCACGCGCGCATGGCTCCGGCGGCGCGCGCGTCGAGGCCGCAGGCATCCGTCGCCCAGGCCACGAAATCTGGAGCGTCGAGCCGCTCGGCCGCGTCCCGACGAAGGCGGCCGACCGCGAGGCCCAGCTCCCACGAGCGGGACGGGTGCTCGCCCTTCCAGAAGGGGATCGTCGGGGACATGCCCTGGGCGTCCTCGACCAGCACGCGATCGGATCGCACCTTGACGATCTTCCAGGCGTGCGAGCCGAGCAGGAACACGTCACCCGGCAAGCTCTCGGTCACGAACTCCTCGTCGAGGGTGCCGACTTTCAGATCGGTCTCGGCCACGAAGACGTCGTAGAGCCCGTTGTCCGGGATCGTCCCGCCGGAGGTGAGCGCCAGGAACCGGCTGCCCCGGCGCGCGTGCAGTCGGTCGTTCACCCGGTCCCACAGGATGCGCGGCGCCGCGCCCTTGACCTCGGCCGGCAGCGGCTCGGCGAGGGAGCGGACGACCGCCACGAGCTCCTCGCGCCCGAGATTGCGGTAGGGGGCGGCGTTCTTGAACCGCGCGTGCAAGACATCGACCGTCAGCGACTCGGCCGCGACCGCAGCCACGACCTGCTGGGCCAGCACATCGAGCGGCGCTTCGGGCATCACGACCCGATCGAGCTGTCGCTCCTTGATCGATCGCGCGACGGCCGCGGCTTCCAGCAGCTCCTCGCCTCGGGTCACGATGATCCGGCCCTTGGACGTGCGGCTCAGCAGGTGCCCGGCGCGGCCCACGCGCTGCAGGGCCGCCGCGATGTTGCGCGGCGACTGGAGCTGGACGACCAGGTCGATCGCGCCGACGTCGATCCCGAGCTCGAGCGAGGAGGTGGCGACCAGCGCGCGCAGCTCGCCCTGCTTGAGGCGGTTCTCGGCCTCGAGCCGCGCGCGGCGCGAGAGCGAGCCGTGGTGCGCGGCCACCCGGCCGTCGGTGATGCGATCGTTGAGGTCGCGCGCGAGCCGCTCGGCCGCGCGCCGGCTCTGCGCGAAGACGAGCGTGGTGCGGTGCGCCTGGACCAGCTCGGCGATCTGCTGGAGCGTCGCCTCCCACACCATGTCGCTCTCGCTGGTCAGGAAGTCGTCCACCGGTGCCACGATCTGGAGGTCCAGATCTCTCGTGAAGCCGGCGTCGATCGTGATCGGGTCCCGCGCGGTCGCCCCGGTGAGGAAGGCCAGCGCCGACTCGATCGGGCTCACGGTCGCCGAACAGCCGATGCGCTGGGGCCGGGCGCCGCCGCCCGCCTCGACGAGCGCCTGGAGGCGCTCGAGCGAGAGCGCCAGGTGGGCGCCTCGCTTGGATCCCATCAGCGCGTGAATCTCGTCGACGATGAGGAACCGCGTGTGGGCGAAGGCGGGCCGGAACCGCTCGCTGGTCAACAGGATGTACAGCGACTCGGGCGTGGTGATCAGGACGTGCGGCGGCCGCCGGGTCATCGCCTGTCGCTGCGGCGCGAGCGTATCGCCGGTGCGCACGGCCACGCGCACCTCGGGCAGCTTGATCCCCTCGGCAGCGGCCGCGGCGCGGATGCCCGCCAGCGGCGCTCTCAGGTTCTTCTCGATGTCGTTGTTGAGCGCGCGGAGCGGCGAGACGTAGACGACGTACACGCGGTCCTCGAGGCGTCGCTCGAGGCCGAGGCGATGGAGGTGGTCGAGCGCCCACAGGAACGCCGCCAGGGTCTTGCCCGAGCCGGTCGGGGCCACGATGAGCGTGTCACGCCCCGAGGCGATCGCGTCCCAGCCCTCGATCTGAGGGCGAGTCGCCTGGGCGAACGTGTCCTCGAACCAGCAGCGCACGAACGGGAGGAAGTCGGCCATCCAGATCAGATTCTACACGTCAGCGCAGGCCCATCTGGCGCAGGAGCAAGCGGCTCAGCGTGCTGCTCGAATCCTCGAGCTCCGCGACGATCGAGAAATGGTCGTGTTTCCCCATGGGGACGACCTGACACGGCAGC
>Ga0209376_1001843_pt1 | contig 20756 bp, 15 predicted proteins | sample GraSoiAngelo_134_FD_185891 | JGI IMG/M metagenome (GOLD analysis project Ga0209376, IMG submission 185891) | Grasslands soil microbial communities from the Angelo Coastal Reserve, California, USA - 14_0929_05_30cm (SPAdes) (version 2) | ecosystem: Environmental > Terrestrial > Soil > Grasslands ... | reverse complement strand
GTTCCCTCCTCACATGAAGGGTAGTGAATTCAACTCAAGATATAACCATTTTACGAGAAGTCCTGCCTTAAGAAGTATAAATTGCTACGGAAACCCCAAGCTTTCCGCGAACAGCGAGATTTCCAAAGATCTCTCGGACAAATAAGAGGTCTGAGGAGGTCGGCCTCTCAACCCCTGACGAAATAGTTGCCTGTCGCTTCGATCGGTTTGCAGCTAGTCGGCGGACCCCTCGGACGACCACAACCGTCCAGCCTAGCTGAAAACAGGCAACCCATAGTCGAAGGCTACAAGTGACGCGTCGAGTATGTCGACGGTTCCGTGCCCGCACAGGTCAAGTGAGGGATTGTATCTCGCATCTCCGGTCGATGACCCGTACGCGAGAAAAACCTGGGACACGTCGAGTAAGTTGATCATTCCATCATGGTCAACATCAGGGTCTCGAGAGACTGTGCAGCTGGCCGTGTCGGTGGAGACATTGACGCTACAAGTAGCTCCAAGCCAGGAGCTACCCGCCCGCATTGAAAGCACGAACCTTGTTGTGGAACTTGACCCATAACCGACTGATACACTGAAGTTCTTGGAGAACGCCATCTGCCCCGTGGCACTGTTTGTCACAGTGCCCGATACGGTCCCGCTCATGGTCTTGAGAGCCGCGTTCTGTGTAAGGCTCCCCGAGATCGATACGGATAGACCATCAAAAGTTGTGGTCTGCTGAATCCGGGGGTCGAGATTGGCGGCCTGCACCCAGTCGAAACTATTGTCAGTTTCCCATGCGCCTTGGGTCGCAATACCTGTCAGGTTGGTGTTGCCCGGGGTAGTGTCTGTCTCATTATACGAGCCTACCTGCAACCCGTCAAAAAACAAGTAGAGCGTTCCCTGGACCATGTCGAGCCGTAGAACGTGCCAGACATTCAGCTCTGGAGTATAGCCAGGAAATGTAGCAACTCCAATGCCGTCTCTGCCAAATCCGAACTGAGGATAGTAGCCATCAGCGAGGAAATTGTAGGTATGGCCGGTAGTGCGAACGGTGAGACCGATTGACCCAACCGAGTTTCCAATCCACTCTCCACGGAGCGAAACGGTCCAGTCTGAAATATTAGCAGGAACATGGCTCCAGTCAACTGAGGCGCCAGCATAGCCATCGTTGAGGAGAGTTAGGGTCCCGTTGCCGACGCTGAAGTATGAGGCAGGGGTCCCGCCACCGGTACTCCAGCCTGCGGCCTGAAGCTGGTCAATTGAGTTGTAGTCGAAGTCGTCACGGAAGGGAAGGGGAACTGTGAACTGGCGAGGTGGGGAAGACGCCGTCACGGAATCCCATAGCACCCCAATATCAGAACCTGACATGGGAGATATCATAGCCAGTTCTGTCGCGGGATCAGATTCCGTGTAGGTTCCGACAATGTTGGAATCGAAGTATGCTGTCAGGATTCCACCATTCATGACTAGACGGTAGTTGTGCCAGACGCCGAAATCCGTGAAGCAGGGGTAGTAGCTGTCGTAGTAATCGCAGTACGGGCGCCAGCCTGGACTATTGATCACTATCGCGCCATCTCTGTAGACCACAAGCCCGTTGCCCTCGCCGGCAGCAAACCTGTAAACGTGACTACTCGTCTGAGCGACCATCTCTACGCCAGTAGACGGGTACGGGTTGTCATACCACTGCCCACGAAACGTAGCGGTCCAATTCGGGACCCCGGATGGAACATGGCTCCAGCACATTGCTGCGCCGTCCTCCAGTGTGAGTAGTCCGTTGGAAACCTGGTAGGACTGGCTCGCTCCCTGTCCACACTGAGTCCACCCGTTGGAGGTCATGTCGTCAATTGAGTTGTAGTAGAAGTCGTCTCGGAACGGAAACTGATCCGGATCTGGAAGCGCTACATTGAGATTGACTGAGCGAGAAAGATTACCGCTGGCCCCGGTTACGGTTATCGAGTAGTACCCTGCGTTCGTAGAATCCTGGAATTGAACTGTCAGAGTGGACGTGGCTGACCCGCCTGCCGGAACGTCGACCGTAGATGGGTTAAGGGCGACAAGAGGACCCGTGGCCGGGTTATGCTCGGCAAGAGGCACGGAGGTTGGCACAACATCTGCCGAGAGGCTTACGCTCCCAGCGAAACCTGCTTGGCTCGTGATGTCGATCGTTGAACTGCCAGTCTGTCCGGCTAGAACAGTCATGGTTGAGGGATTTGAGGCCATTGCGAAAAACGGACCAGTGCGATCGGCGGCTTGCACCCAGTCGAAACTATTGTCAGTATTCCATGCGCCTGTTGTCGCGATGCCTGTCAGGTTGGTGTTGTTGGAGGTTGCGTCCTGTTCAGTGTAAGATCCAACTATTGACCCGTCGAAGTACAGGTAGAGTGTTCCCTGATACATGTCCATCTGGAGAACGTGCCAGACGTTCAGCTGCGGCGTATAGCCGGGAAAAGTAGCAACTCCAACGCCATCCCTACCCACTCCGAACCTAGGATAGTAGCCATCGGCCAGGAAGGAATAGGTATGGCCGATTGTGTAGACGATGAGGCCGATTGATCCAACCCAGTTTCCAACCCACTCTCCACGGAGTGAGACGCTCCAGTTTGTCACCCCTGCGGGAGCATGGTTCCATTCAACTGCTGCACCAACATAGCCATCGTTGAGGAGGGTCAAGATCCCGTTGCTGACGTTGAAGTACGACGGAGGGGCGCCGCCGCCGGTAGTCCATCCTGCGGCCTGAAGCTGGTCAATTGAGTTGTAGTTGAAGTCGTCCCGGAAGCTCCAGGGATCGGAAGTTTGGGCCCTGGCAAGGATAGTGCTCAGGCTAGGGATTGCAGTTAGAGTTGAGAGTAGAATTAGGAATACTGCTACGACTATTTTTCTTAGAGATATCCCTCTGGAAGGTGAATACGGTAGCCTGGCGGAGAGCACTCTCATATGATTTTTCGGTGGGGTTTCGCGAATAAATACTTTCCTCATAGGACGATACCCTAAGCTATCAGTTGGTACGAAAATATGCAAATCGGAGACCTTTCGCCGTGATGGAGTGTTGCCTATGTTGCTTCGATCGGGGGATGACTCCGCACGGGGAGGAAGAGCTGCATCTCGGCTTGGCTCCTATAGAACTCCAACGAAGGCCGCGTCGGGTCCGTGTCGCGAGTGCGGGCCATTTCTTCGAAGAGACTGGGTAGCTTGGAGAGGTTCTTCTCCCAGTCCATGAGTTTGCCGCGGGCGTACCATCCGCCCGGGATCACTCCTGTATCCAACTGCATCTTCTCCGGATCGTCAGAATCGATTCGGACAACGCACGCGTAGTACTCTTCTCCGTCAGGGGTGGGCTGGAAGGTGCCGTAGAACTTGCGACCTTTGAGGGTTAGGAGCTTGGACTCGAGGAGGTTAAAGGCAGCCGAGGGCCCTTTCCCCTTCATGTCGGCTTTGACGCGTAGGACGCGGATCTCTTGGAGCTCGACGTAGCTGGTGTCCATGGCAACTGGTTCTTCAGGTGGACGCTATTTATGAACCGAAGACTCGGATGAATGAAAGATCAATAAGCGTTAGGCCAGATAGTCTAACATATCCTTTGATCGGAACTCCTGCCGCAGGGAAAAATCATGGAGCTTGGCTACCTGACAAAAGAAGGCCATCTCGTCGAGGTGGACAGCTTTGGCAAAAGGACGATCTGCAAGGCTTTACGAATTGACGAGTCGAAGAAGTCCGCTGATTTTCTCGGGGTATCACGTCCTATTGAGAGTCTGGGCCGGGTTCAGGTCACTGTGTGGCTTCATCGAAATGGATGGGCGAAGTCCGGTGAAGAGATTCTTGGGCGCAGCGTAGGCACATTGTATAGAACCCGGACAGGTCATTATGTGATTGGTGGAAGTTGGCGACGCATCAAAGGGATGACGGCAGATGCTTACTATTGGAGACCTAGACCCCTAGTATGGGCCCCATTCCTTTGGAAGGGAAAGTTTCCCGACAAAGCGGCCAAATTCTTTCCTCCTGGAAGAAAACGGCCTTTTGTCCTCCGATTCCTAGATCAGACTGTCATCGGTAGCCGGAGAGACGGACGCATCGTGGAACTTCTTGGGTTCGAGTTCAAAGACTTCGTGCAGTTCGTGATCGGGAAATTGAGCGCTAGGCTGGAATTCGATGATGAAGCATCTGCGGAGAGTTTCGCAAGAGGCTTTCCGGTCGCAGATGATCGAGGCAAACTCGACACGGTCATTTCAGTTGATGTGAAACGTGACAAACGTCTCGCGGCCACGAGGCGCGAGAAGCTCAAACTTGCCGGTTCCGTCTCTGCGATAGTCGGAGCTCCGCTCCTAATTCTCCTACTCATCGTAGCATTGCGTTTGTCATCAAACGACGCTGTACCGCTACAGGTAATTCCAACCGTGATTGCAGTAGCAGGGATCCCAAGCGTCTTCAATTATAGAAGACAGCTTAGATCCGAGAACCGTGACCTCCGCCTGAGATGGCCAACTGAATATTTCAAGCGATGGGCGGCACAGTTTCCACAGAGATCGGGAGCGGTTGTCGTTGCGATGAAGGACCTGAACGTCCAGTTGGACCCGACTATGAATGACATGAGGCCTCTGCAGAATTTTCTTCAACAGTTGCCGCCCGACACGTTCCTCGGTTCCCTCGCCTTGGACATTTCTGGCTATTTGGCGTATGCACTCTTGCAGATCGTTGGAAGGGGAGTGCGCTACAATTGGCGTTCAGAGTCTCGAACTGGGGAACCGGTGTTAGCACTTGACGAGGCCTACCTCTCACTAAATTTTCTCCAGAAGGTCCGCGACATCTGGATCTCCAAGAGCAAGGAAGAGTTGGACCATTGGTTATGGAACGGGGCCAGGATTGTCCAAGACCGTCTGGCTCTCCAACCGGCGGCGATTCCAATAGCACTGGGATTCATGAAAGAATTGAATCAACTTCCACAATTCCACGATGAGCTAAGGAAAGCAATCCCGGTTTCTCTAAGCAAACAGCAGAGGATGGGAGAAAATTTGTATCGTGTGACTTGGATACGAAAACCACCGTTCGAGGTTGTTTGGAATGAGATCGAGAAACCACCTCCAGGTTGGGGTTTCGCCACTGTCGCCGCCGTTCCATTCTGCATTGAGACACAGATCCTTCAAGGCAAACTAGAGGCTAGCTCTCCTAGAAGCCCTTCCAGAGAGGACCTTGCAATTATCCGCTTCAAGCACAACGATCTTGTGCCGTTGGGTGTTCTGCTGCACAATTACCTTGACGTTGGACCTGCCTTTATCAAACGGTCGGGAGAGCTCGAGCTGAAAATCGTGGCAGCAGTCGAGGAGGCGCAGGTCGTTACGCAACGAATGCGTGACATCCAGCCTCAAGTCAAAGATGGAATCGGACCTAAGAATATCGGACAAGGGATTCCGGTTGATTCTCAGGCAGCATTCATGGGCCGAATAGTCTCGGTTGGCGAGGCAGTGAATTCTTTCACAGGGATTCCCCTTTGGCGCATCGAGATGGACTTCTCCGGATTCAACCTTGACGTTCTCGTTAGAAAAGACAAGTGCGGAGGAAACCCACAACCTGGATTCTCTCTCTCCGGAACCCTCTGGTTGGTCGGCGATCTAACGCCCGCAGAGACCAGTCCACAGTCAGAATATATCGGTTAGTTGCGCCTTGAACTAGTCAACCAATTTGGACGATTGTTTGGTTCTGGTCGCAGAGGGCTTATATTCGTTCAGTGGATTTGCGTGTTCCTGTGCGTTTGTAGAGGGCATGGTAGTTGGAAGAAAAAACCATCGAGCCCTCGAAGTATGAGCGTTTCAAGATAGAGACGAAACCGGCCCCGCATGTCTATCAGATTCCGAACAAGTTCGATGTTAGTGCGCGCAAGGTGCGGCTCGCGGCGATGCTGGTGCATGAGGCTTTCGGGTACAAACTCAACAAGGAAGTTGTTCTCAGTCGACCCTGTATCTACGGGGTCTTTGGAGGAAGATTTGGCGGGTTCAAGCCGTTGAAGCACAAGTGTGTCGGGTGCATGAGGTGTGTTCAGGAGTATCCGCATATTATGACGGTGAACCAGTCGAATGAGTACACGAGGTTGGGTGATTCGTTCTGGACCCCTGAGGCTGTCTTCACCATATGGAATGAGGCGTCGACAGGGAAGATCCCGGTCAAGGGAATGGGGTACAAGGGCGCGTTTAGTGGCGAGGGTTTTGACGGGATATGGACGGACATGTCAGAGATCGTCCGTCCCACCAGAGATGGTGTTTATGGTCGCGAGTACATTTCCACCTGTGTCGATATTGGCAGAAAGCCTACGAGTGTAGATTTTGCCAGGATAAATCAGACTCCTTCGACGGTGGAGGTTCCTGTTCCGATAATCTTCGACGAGCTACCAACAGGGAACATGGATGTTTGGTCGGCTGTTGGAATCGCGTCTGAGAAGCTTGGAACATTGTTTGTTTCCAGAGACCAGACGAGGGGTGATTCTCACAAGGAGAGGATGGTTCCGATTGTTGACGAGAACAGCTTCCATGAGACGATAGAGAAGAAACCGACAGTCGTAGAGTATGATGCTGAAGGATCGGATTTGTTCGAGAAGCTGGCGGGCCGGCTTCCATCCTCGATTGTTATCGCGAGAATACCTCTTCGGGAGGACACTGGAGCGGTTGCGTGCGAGCTGGCACAGGAGGGAGTACACGGATTACACATCTATGCTGATTATCATGGTCAGGATTACTCCGAGGACCCGAGGCACATCTCCTCCTCTCTGAAAGAGGTCCACCAGCAACTGGTGAAGGAGGGATTGAGGGATCAGGTCACGATCATCGCGAGCGGTGGAATAACCTTGGCGGAGCATGTTCCAAAGGCGATTATCTGCGGCGCGGATCTTGTCGGAATTGAGACAACGGTTCTCGTGGCTTTGCAAGCGGAATTTCTTGGCGAGACCCGGGACAGGACCAGCTACAAGTTGAGGCCGCGGAGAATCGATCCGGCATGGGGTGCGCAACGTCTTGTGAATCTCTTCGGTGTTTGGCATGATCAACTGATCGAGATTCTCAGCGCCATGGGCATGCGGGATGTTAGGCGGTTGCGCGGGGATATTGGCCGGTCGATGATGGACTCGGAGTTGCGGGAGCAGTCGTTCAAGGGGATAGCATGGGCAACCTAGAACTTATCGTGGAAAAACATTCGGAGAGAATCCATAATGGCTTAGAGGTTCTTCCGACCTTGCGGCATGGTTTGCCGGCGGGGCTGGGGAACAAGCGCTGGACAGCGGAGCTGATACTGGCGACTTACGAGATGGCGTTGACAGGGGATCTGCCGAGGAACGGTTTGGAGTATAAGATTGGGGATTCGGGTGGGGGTTTTGATGTTCTAGGATGGAAGAACAACGGTTTCCCGAAAGTTGACCAAGATAGCATCGATCTTTCGATCTCGCTGAACAAGAGAAAGGTTGGGAAGAAGATCGAGATTCCGTTGCCGATTTATGGTGGAGGTATGTCTTTTGGATCGATCTCTCTCAACTTTATGCTTGCGCGGGCACGGGCTGCGAAGAAGATTGGGACGTACACGTGTACTGGTGAGGGTGGTTATCCGGATGCTATTGTTCCGTATCGGGATCATGTGATTACGCAGGTGGCGACGGGTATGTTCGGGGTCCGGGAGGAGACGATGCAGTACGCGCCGATTGTCGAGTTCAAGTACGCGCAAGGCGCGAAGCCGGGTCTCGGCGGGCATTTGCTGGCTGACAAGGTGACGTCGGAGGTTGCGAAGATGCGGGAGTCGACGATGTTTACGAGTCTCTACTCGCCGTTTCCGTTCCATAGTGTCTATTCGGTGGAGGATCACAAGAAGCATGTTGACTGGATCAAGACCGTAAATCCACGCGCTCTCGTCTCAGTGAAAGTGTCCACGCCGACTGATGTGGACATGGTGGCGATCGGGAGCTACTATGCTGGCACGAACATCATCCATATCGACGGCGGCTATGGTGGGACGGGAGCGGCACCGGAGATCGCAAAAAAGAACATTGCAATGCCGGTCGAGTATGCGATTCCAAAAGTCCACGACTATCTAGTCTCGGAAGGCGTCCGGGACGACGTCGTCTTGATAGCTAGTGGTGGTATCAGGACGGCTGACGATATTGCAAAAGCAATCGCACTAGGCGCTGATGGCTGCGTGGTAGCAACGGCTGAAGCAGTAGCTGTCGGTTGCACTCATTGTGGTAATTGTGAGAGGGGACGCGGCTGCCAAGTCGGGATCACCACTACAGACCCAGAGCTGTCACGGTTTATCGAGCCTGAATGGGGCGAAGAGAGAATTGTCAATCTCTACACTGCTTGGACGAAGCGGTTAAGATCGATTCTGGCTGGTTTCGGATTGAAGAGTGTCCGGGACTTGCGGGGAAGAAAGGACTTGCTGGTGAGGTACAAGTGAGAGGAAAGACTGGACAGCGGATTATTGATTCGAGAAGATTACTGCCAGTAGACAGGGTCCAGGTCGGCAAGCAGGAGGCGGAGGGCGGATGTGGTGTTGTCGGACTCGCATGCTACGCCCCACTTGAAGGAAAATATCTTCTCCAGTCTCTTGTCCAGATGCGGAACCGGGGAAACGGAAAGGGTGGAGGGATCGCAGCTGTCGGGCTGGTCCCGGAACAGCTAGGGGTCTCTAAGAAGATCCTAGAAGAGGATTACATCTTACAGGTTGCCTATCTCGATAAATCGATCAGAAAACAGGTTGAGGACGAGCATATTCGGCCTTTCTTTGTGGTTGATTATGAGGCGAGGGTTGAGGCTGTTGATGATTATCGTTCGATTCCGGGGCTTGATGTGGAACCGCCTGAAGTTTACAGGTATTTCGTAAAGATCAGAAAAAATGTTCTTGCGGATTTTGCTCGTAAGAATAGTCTAGTGGGTCTTAAGGAGGGTGAGGTTGGGGATGAATTTCTCTACCAAAACTCCTACCGACTGAATCAGCAGTATTACTCCTCTCTCGGCGAGAAGAAGGCCTTCGTTGTCAGCCATGGAAAAAACATGGTTGTACTGAAGCTGGTGGGTTTTGGGGATGATGTTGTCAGGTATTACCGATTAGAGGATTTCAAGGCTCATGTGTGGATTGGGCATCATCGGTATCCGACGAAGGGCCGAGTCTGGCATCCCGGTGGCGCGCATCCGTTTGTGGGTTTGCATGAGGCGCTGGTGCATAATGGTGATTTTGCGAATTATCATTCGATAATGGAGTATCTGGCCCAGCGGAACATTCACCCGCTATTCTTGACTGATACCGAGGTGTCGGTGTTACTGTTCGACCTTCTCAGCCGCGTCTACAAGTATCCGCTGGAGTATCTGATTGAAGCTCTGGCGCCGACAACCGAGAGAGATTTTGAGATGCTGCCAGAGGAGAAGAAAAAGATCTACCGATTGATACAGTCGACGCATATTCACGGGTCCCCTGATGGCCCATGGTTCTTCATTGTTGCGAGGAATGATGTGGAGAAGAATGCGTGGCAGTTGCTGGGGATTACTGATACTTCTATGCTGAGACCACAGGTGTTTGCGGTGCAGGAGGGTCCGATGAAGATTGGGATTATCGCGTCGGAGAGGCAGGCGATCAATGCCGTTCTAGGAAAGTTGCAGGAGGATCAGAAGATTCCGAGCAGGTTTGCGGATTCTTACTGGAATGCGCGGGGTGGAAGCTTCACGGATGGCGGAGCCTTTCTCTTTACTGTGAGAAATGGGGAGGATGGGAAGGAGCTGGAGTGTGCTGACAAGTTCGGAAAATCGATAGAGCTTCCAAGACAGGATTGGTTGCCGCTGGCTGGTTCTGGTGTCTCTCTAAATGCGAGTATTGCGATACAGTTGCAGAAGGGTCCCGGTACGCAGGACCAGTTGGGATTCTATGAGTATGTTCGTCCCGCGTTGAGGGATGCTGGCTTCCAGTATGTAGGGGAGATTCTTGAGGAGCTGAAACGGCTGGCTATGAAGGGACAAGAGTCCCGACAATTCGCGATAAAAACACTCTCACTACTATACGACAGAATCTACGACACTGGAAGAAAGAAACGAAGCTCACTACTACACTTGTACCATGAAGCATTGAACGACGTCTTCTCATCCATCTCACTCTCGAACCAGGATCTCTACACCCGGATAGACTGGAAGAATAGATCGAGACTGATCCATCCACTGTTTGACGGCCAAGTATTGGCTGTTGATGCTCTGGAATTTCCGGCTGAAGGAGAAGAAAGCGCTGCCAGGTTCGTGGTAGACGCGTATGCTCAGGGCTGGAAAAATATTCTGCTCTACAATCTGCGGGGCCACAGGTTCGTTGGTAGCGGGCTCGGCCCACGAACGAACAGTTTGAGGATAGACTGCTACGGAGACGTTGGGGACTACGTCGCGTCAGGTATTGACGGCTGTGAGATCACAGTTCATGGGGCCGCTCAGGACCAGGCAGCACAGATTCTAAAGTATGGAAAGCTAGTGGTTCACGGTGACGTGGGCCAAGCGTTCATGTACGCAGCGAAGGGCGGCAACGTGTACGTGCTCGGCAACGCAGCAGGACGCCCACTCATCAACGCTGTAGGAAGGCCAAGAGTAGTGATCAACGGGACATGTCTAGATTATCTCGCAGAATCATTCATGGCAGGAGATCCATCCAACGGCGGTGGGTTCGCCGTTGTCAACGGGTTGAAACCGTCTTATGACGGACGGTTTGTAGAACAGGAGTACCCGTATCCAGGAAGTAACCTGTTCTCGCTGGCCTCTGGTGGAGCAATATTCATCCGGGACCCATATCGGAAAGTTTCGAGTGAGCAACTAAACGGCGGACGACTATCAGACTTCACCAAGAGAGATTGGGAGCTGATTCTTCCATTTTTGGAAGAAAATGAGAGGCTGTTCGGGATATCAGTGAAGAAGGATCTCTTGACTGTTCGTGGAAACCCTTTGGACCCAAGCCAAGTTTATCGCAAAATAGAACCCACGCTGTTGGAGGAGCTAAGCTAGTAGAACACCAAGTTGACTATTCCCGGCAAAGGGAAAAAGCTCAGAACAAACGAAGTAGGCGCATCACCTTCGAAACAACTTCTCGTTAGAGACCCGATTCACGGCTTTGTCAGACTTGACAGGTTTGATTTCATTAGGGAAATTGTTTCGCTGAAGGAGTTCCAGAGACTCCATCACATTTCTCAGCTTGGGGTCTCCAGGTTTGTCTACCCGTCGGCAACCCACACCAGATTCAGCCACTCTCTTGGGGCGATGCATGTAATGGGAAGAATCTTGGACAACCTTGCCCTAGTGGGCGACGTTAATAGAGATGAACTCGAAGACTTGACAAGAGTTGGACTGGCTGCGGCACTATTGCACGATATAGGACACGGACCACTCTCCCATTCTTCGGAGGGTTTCTTTGGTTTCAAGCATGAGAAAATCACCATAGAACTGATCACAAGACCTCCCATTTCTGATATCCTTGATAGGGCAGGTGTCGATCCTAAGAGGATCGTAGGGATAATTCGGCGCACATCTGTTGGGTCCGACTTGCTCCTTTCCCAGCTGATCAGTAGCGAACTTGACGTGGATCGGTTGGACTATCTGGCCCGAGATTCATACTTTTCTGGAGTTGGATTCGGGAATGTGGATGTTGAGAGAATAGTTAATCTTCTCAGGGTTTTCAAAGGAACCGGGCCTCTCGACAACCATGCAATTAGCCCGCTAAAGGGAATGCACTCTATCGAATCTTACATTCTCGGTCGACACCTCATGTATCAAGCAGTTTACTTCCACAAGGCGACCCGTGGGGTGGAGAAGATTGTCGGAAACGCGTTCCGTCGTGTGAAAGAGAGAGCGTCACAGATCTCTCTGCCTGATAACCTAGGATTCCTAGACGGACAGATGATGCCCACCGCCGAGGAAATTCTGGAAATGGATGATCACACCGTCTTCGATGCATTGAGACGTTGGCAGAGGAGTAAGGACACCGTCCTCAGAGAGCTTTGCCGCCGACTTTTCCAGAGAAGACTGTTGAAAGCGATAGAAATGGGCGGGAAAGAATTGAGCGCCTATATGACCGGAATCGACGCGAAAGTACGAGTAGTAGCTAGAAAGCATCGGATAAACCCTGACTATTTCTGTCCCATCGACGGTCCGAGCGACACTCCCTACAGTGTGTACTCGATAAAGTCGCCTGATGACGAATCTACGGTTACAACCAATATCTTCCTCTATGGAGAAGACCAGAAGCCAGTCGAGATTTCCCAGACTTCGGATGTCGTCAAGTCTCTAGCCAAGACAGAATACCGCAACAGGCTTTATGTTCCTGAGGAGATAAGAGCGGATGTTAGACATCTTTTTGCTAGGAAATAGCCCAAGTGCAAAAACCCCCCTTCACAAAGATATTTCAAGCTTGACGGTTTGTGTGTGAGTCAAATGTCTTTTGACGAAACACGATTTCGCCGGCTCGCATTACTTTCACTCATCTTCAAGTCGGCTGGCTCAGTAGTTGGCAGGACAAAGCTTCAGAAGATTGCATACCTCGCTAACCTTTGCGGCTGGAGAGCTCTCGATTTCAAATATCACAACTACGGCCCTTATTCACAGGCTCTCTTCGCCGAAATGGAGAACCTTCAGACCATTGGATGGATTAAGGAGGAAGCCTTTGGAACAACCCGAGACGGAGACGTACTCTACAAGTATTCATTTGCTCCCGAACAGAAAGCCAGAAGAGACAATCTCATAGCGAAATTCGCCGACCTACGCCCAGAAAACCAAAAATTGGTTCGTAACACGAACGAGTTGGTCGAAGGACTAGCGGTAAAAAACTCGGAGGAACTTGAAATAATGGCAACTCTGATTTACTTGAGGCAAGAGAATCCTTCTCTGACGGATGACCAGCTCATAGACCTAGCGCTCCCGCTCAAACCTTACTACAATCGCAGGCAATTCAAAGATGGAATGATCGTGTTCAGAATGATGAAACACTATATGCCCGAAAGCGTCCAGGCTAGACATAGATAGATTGTAAGGCTGGCGGCCACCTTCTTAGGCGGGAACGCATCGCTCGTCTTCATCATCACTCATTCATCTCTCTTTATGCCATGGCTGCCCAGATTAATGGATGAGCTAGCGTGTCGCATGAAGCGAGCTAAGCTTTCTTCCGGAGTTCAGGAGAACATCGATTTTTCCACCATACAAAGAAAAATAATCACAGAGCATCAGCCCGGCCCTGGGAGAATTCTCTAGAGCTCCTGGCCAGCCTTAGCATCGGACAATCGTGATTTCATAACAGTTGGTAATAACGAAGGTGTATCGTCGGCGCTCTCCAGGGCTAGAGTTCCAGAGATTTCTCGAGCTGTTCCCTTGATCGTGGCGACGCCTTCCTGAAGCTTTCCTAGGGGCCTATCGAAACTGGTTGAGAAGAAGCTGTCGCTGAGAGTGGACATGTGGTGCCCAATCCTCTGGAGCTTCTCTTGCAATCTTGCAACGTCTCCCCTGACTGCATACAACTCGTAGATCTTGTTGACATAGAAGCTGAAATAGGGAAGCGCGGAGAACCAAACCAAGAAGACTTTTCTCTCCAGCGCTTCAGAAGTAAGCTCGCTTGCTATCTGCATGATCGAGTCCGGGACAGCGACTATTGCCAAGTCCACGGTGATAGGTGGTCTGATGTACTTTCCGACCTCCTCCATCTTGGCTTTCACCGCCTTCTTGATCGACTTGGCGAGTTCGGCTCGTTTTTCAGGTCCTAGAGTCTGATCAGATAGTTCGCTGATTTCTCTTGTAGATCGAACTGTCGCGTCAATCGGCAGCAGCTTACCGTCCTTGAACTTTATCGCGTATTCTACGCGGTCACTACCTATGGGCTGATCTGTTGCGATGAGCCCCATCTTGATGGGAAGATCCATGACCTTTTTCAAAATTTCTTCTCCTGCTCTCCCCTTGCTCGGAGAGCCGACAAAAAGGCCGTGGAGTTCTCTCATCAGAAGGTCCGTTTCTCCAAACTTGTCAGTCTTTGTTGCAACCTGGGCCAATTTGTTGGAGATGTCCCTAATCTCTGACTCGAAAGCGGTAACATTTTCTCGCATCCCGTTGACGATTGGCACCATGGATTGAACAGGAAGCATGGCGGCCGTTTGGAAACCTTCTATCTCGGCTGTTGCTTTGTGGATGTCTCCATTCATGGTTTCTAGAGAAGTCTTCATTGAACCTAGTGCTGGGTCAACGACTGTCTTTACGTGAATGTCCATCTCTGTGATGACCTTCTCAAGGCCCTTCTGAACGTGTCCAGACTTCCATAGGAAAAGTGCGATGATGACTGTCAAACCTGCGAAAATTGCCAGGGTCTCAACATCAACCGACTTCGGTCGCCCTCATCTGAGTCATCTCAGAGAATCCCACGAGAACGCTTGTGTTCACGAAGGGCTTGTTGTAACCTGAGCGTTGCTGACAACGTGACATCGCGGCTAGTCTAGAAAGGCCCAGGATTGTTGATAAGACACCGCAAGGGTACAAAACTAGGAACCACCCTTGCCTCTCGGCTACCCCCTAAGGGAATTTGCGTACTTTGACCGACAGAAGATTGTGGATTTCATTTCGGCCATAGAAGATGGACTCAGCCAGGGGAGCCGCAAGAGTCTCAGAACCAGCGACAGAGAGATGAGCGGCGAGATTGGAATCGCCGGAGTTGCTAAGCTGGAGGTTACGAAAGGAGTTACTCAACGAGAGTTCGAAGAGAGGAGGACCCCAACCGACGCTTCCCTTTTTGAGAGGCTGCACTCGTATCTAGTGACTCAGAAACTGTTGAAGGACGCGTCGCGCTCCGATTTGGTCGACCTTGACCTCGTGGAAGCTGCAGTCCACGTGGATCTCTCGGGAAAGGACTTGTTCCTTGACGTCGTGGAGCTCATGAAAGGATTCATACCTCTCTTTCAGCAGTCCGCGACACCCCTCCAGCCTCAGGCAAAGATGATGATGGACACCCTGTCCCGGTCCGGCTCTAAGCAAGGCACGACTCTAATCATGATGCCGACTGGGATGCCCACTGGCCAGACTGAGCTGAAGTTAGTCTCGACACTTCCTCACGATAAGGAAAGGCTGAGAGTAACAAAAGAGGAATTGAGGGGGAGCTATCGAGTTCTGTGCCGGGTCCTCAGAGTCTTGAAACCAGGCGAAAAGATTGACCTGTTCAATATTTTTCAAGGGATCACCCTACCAAGAGATCAGTTACAGAACATGATTCAAACCCAGCCAGAAATATTCAGCCACAAGATGACCGAAGAAAATCTAACAGTCTCCTACCCTGCTCTAGAAGTAGCAACTATTGCTTTGTATCGCTAGCTCAGCTGGGCCGCGATTCGAGCAAGGTTCTGCTGTCTTTTCCCGAATTCTTGAATTGCTCCTCTGGAGGTCCGAATTCTACTTGTCCCACAGTCCAGTCCAGAGCAAACCCTGGTTCTGGGAATTCAGGGAGGCTATCCTAGAGTCTTATCGACTTCCTTGATGGCTCTCAAGTACGACTTGATCTGATCCTACCTAAGCAGGGGCCGAATGTACTCCCAGGCCAAGTACAGTATCGCCAAGACCCCTGTCGCCATAACGAAGCGCCGACCCCATTTGCCTCGATGTGGTTGGGTCTGGATTGTTCGTTTTTGTTCGACTGCTGATTTCTTGCTAGGCTCACTTTGCTCTGATTTCTTGTCTGGCTCAACTAGCTCTCCAGCGGTCTCCTCGCTAGCTTCTCTAGATCCTACGTTTCGCATGATCCACTTCTTGGAGACTGGTGGTCGTGGGACGCGGAAGACTCCGGATCCTGTTTTTGCTACGTATGCTGTCCATGCGAGTTCTTTCCTGTCTCGTAACGCATCAACTTCATGCTGGCGCATGGCGTAGTAGACGACTGGGCCAAGCATCCGCTCGACCTTGTTCGCATCAAACGTCCCCGGCGTTCCCGTACTCCTGACCAGTAGCAGGTCTGCGTCAGCCCGCAAGTCGATATCGCCACCATAGAACCGGTGGAGGGCGGCGACCATGATCACGAGGCCTTGGCGCATGCCGCGCTTGAAGAGCTCGCCTCTAATATCATACCACTTATCCAGCCAGTAGTCGATCTTCCTCATCTTCTGCAACTGTCCATTGGAATCTTTCACCGCAACAGTCCCAGAGAGCTTCTTCAACGCCTTCGTCATATCATCCGCAAACAACAACACCGCCTTCGGAGGCTTCCGAAATCTCTTGAACAGTTTATCCATGTTCTCCAACAGTGCTGGAAGGTCGCGTGTTGATCGGAGGGCCTTGACATTCTCCTGCCCGTACCTACGAGCCAAGGCTTGAGCAAGCGACTCTGACAAAGTGGTCTTCCCAGTATTCGGCTTCCCAAAGATTATGATGTTCAAATGGTGAATAGCATTGTCCTTACCAATCGACTCTGGAAGAGGATCAGGAATCAATCCATCCAGAATAGTGTCCAGATCAAGCTTGTAGTAGGTAACCTTCGCCAGCGAGTCCTTGCTCGGAATAACTGTCTTGGCTAGACCGGAATTCACTGTGGTGATTTCTGAGGGTGCCCTCACGATACTGCTTGGCGCTGGAATAATGTCAGTGTTTTCCGATTCTGACATCGCTATTCGCCCCTAATCCCTCGTGGCCTCAATCCGGGTAATTACGGGCTTCGCTGGCGCTGTTCTCCGTATGATCCACGATCATAGCTGGCATAGTCCGACAACTGGTAACCTGTTCTTGTTTTGTTGGGTATCAGAACTGTTTTGGCATTTCATGATCGTTCTGCGCGAGACCCACGATGACCCACCGTTTCGTTTTGCTTGCAATCCTCTTCCTGTTACCGTTATTGATGATCTCTCTTCCTAATGCAAACGCGAATTATCGATTGAACCAGACCCTGGTTGATACCTGGCCTTCAACAGTAGCTAATTACGCGGTGGCCAGCGGCGTAACAATGGCCGACGCTGCCTCATCGGGAACAAACAATATCGTCACCGTTGGGAACTATAACAACGGCACAAACTTCGGCCAGTTACGCATCTACCACAAGTCGGGAACATCCCTAGTCCTTGACGATAACACACTGTTCAAATCACCCGCTCCCAACTATTACCTGTCCGGCGTCGCAGTGAATGATATCGCCGGAACAGGTCACAACGATACCATTTTCATCGCCAACATCGGTCCATCGACCGGAAACCCGACCATTGCCTCTCAAATCGGCATTTTCCACTGGACCGGCTCGTCCCTCATCAAAGAAAAGACGTACAACTTCACAGGGCCTGGAAACGCCCTTGAGACCCGCAGCATCGCCATATGGAGCCACAACGGCGTTCACCAGATAGTAACCCTAGGCTACTATCGAATGCCGGGTCCCAATGACTGGGCACAGCTCGGAATCTGGTCTTTCGACGGAGTCAACCTAAACAAGGTTTTGCTCTACAACTGGACCACTCCCGGTCCCACAGGATCCGGATCCCAGGGATTCACCGTTGCCACAGGCGACGTCTCCAACAACAACGGCACACCAGACATCATAACCGTAGGCTACACGAACAATTCTACGGTCACACAAAGCGAATTGCGAGTCTGGGGCTGGACCGGCAGCGGAACCCTCGCGCCCAAAGGAACACGCGACTGGCTCACCTCCGGAGTGGGAACTGTTGCCACAACCGTCGCGATCAAAGACCTGACTGGAAACGGCCAGACAAACATCATCGTCGGAGGCCAAGACCTGACATTCCCAATATGGAGAGCTGAGCTCACTGTATGGTCTGACTGGTCTGGAACTCTAACCCAGCAAGCGGGAACTACATGGATCACGTCCCCTCAGACAAGCATAGATCTTATTCACGTAGCAGCTGGCGACGTCGATGCAAGCGGAGCAACGGAGATCGTGACCGCGGGACAGGCAAACATGCCTATCGGATCAACAGACATCTACTACGGCACAATTAGGATCTGGTCCTTCACCGGTTCAATCCTTACTCTCCAGAAATCCTACCTATCCCCCACAATCAACTCGCCCATATCCACAATAACAATAGGCGACCTTGGCAAAGTCGGAAAACAGGACATCATCGACGGTGGTCAAATATCCGGCAAGGGATACCTAGAAGTACGCGATGTTGCCTTCGCGAATAGCGCAGTCAGCCTAACCCTAGCCCCGTCCTCGCCCGTATCAGGCCAATCCATCAGCATCATGGGCACCCTAACAAACGCTACTGATCAGACCACCATCTCTTCAGCGCAGGTTCTTCTGGAATATTCTACAGGGTCCTCGAGCAACTACCAGATACTCGCAACCGTCGTGACAGATTCTCAAGGCCGATTCGCATCCAGCTGGACCCCTTCTGGACCGGGCTCGTACACTATCAGAGCAACATGGAACGGCGATGAGACCCATATGGGAACTTCCAATACCGCGTCCTCAACGGTTGGAAAGGCACCCAGCGTAATCCTTCTCTCCTCATCCAGTTTCAACGCAAAACCGGGCGACGCTATTTCTGTTAACGGCTATCTCTATCCAGCAACACCGGCGAACATTTCGATAACCTACACAAACCCTTCAGGAACTAGCGTTACTCATACAGTCAAAACAGATTTCACCGGATACTTCACCGACACCAGCACGGTTGATTCGGCGGGAGCCTGGAAGATTTCCGCCACATGGTCCGGAAACTCGATGGATTCCGGAGCATCCTCCAACAACTTGAGCGTACAAACTCAGCCAGACCCGATACAGTATTCACTCGCAACATACGGCCTCGCGATAGCTGCAGTAGCATTAGCGGTCGGAATCGGCGCGCTCGCCATGACTCGAAAACACAAGGGCCCGAGCGTCCCAACATCTGTCCAGCCCAAGTAGGTCACGAATACTTCTTCCAGCCGATTCGGGAACAAAGCTCGATCCGCGAGGGATAACACTCTTCAAGGACATGCACGACGCGTCTACTAATGAAGCTAATACTCGAGGAAGCCATCCGTGAAAAGGCGATAAGAGTAGACCTGGCCTGGACGCTTTTCTTTGAGAAGCCAACGATCCCCGAAGGACACGGCGGAAGACTAATACCGTTTACAAACTGGCTCTGGGACGAGCTGGGCAAGAAAGCAGGAAACCTGAACCGGAACTCTAGCAGCGAGCTCACTCTGACGATACCCTCTCTAAGCGAGCAGGGAATGGATTTCCTGTTACGCCTAGTATCTTTCTGGTCAAACGAAATTTACCTGAAGAAGGACGGGGTGCTTTCAGAGAACCTCTGGAGGAAGCCGGTCATAAACGTCTTTGATGATAGTAAGCTAGACGGATCTGAACGTTCGCTAACGAGGAAACGGGAAGGATACTATACACGGTTCCTCATGCCGCTACTCGGGCCCGGAAGGACTGCCTTCAGGGTCGAAGTGATCGAAAATGGCGAATCGTCCGCTCGATTACACAGCCACAGCGAAGTCGACGAATACTATCTGATTCTCGAAGGGTCGGGAACCCTCAGATTCAACGACAAAGAAATCGCCGTCCATCGGGGGGACCTGATCGGAAAGCCAACGGGCCCTGATGATGCTTCCCAACTAATCGCGGATCAGGGCGAAACCCTGCGGATACTCGATATGGAGGTGTGGCACGACCGTCCCGACAACTCGAAGGATCTAATCCACAATCCGGATTTCAACGAGATCTTCATGAGAGGACGGGGCTGGGGCGCTCTAGTCCCAGCAGACGCCCTCCTCAACCCCAGCGACTTTGGACAATACTACAATGAAAGCTACAAGCGAACCAAGGATGGCGGGTGGGTTCCCTCAAAGGCACGCGGCCACAAGAAGATCAGGGCAAAGTCAACTGCATAATGCAGATACTCGCTAGTTGTTTCCCTTTGTAGGCAACAAGGCTACTCATAGGATAAGACGCGTAACCCAGACCTATGAGCACTCTCTTGTCAGGATCTGTTCAGATCCGGATTCGGGGAAAAATTAACACGACCATATGGTCAAGATTATCGGGCTTAGGAAAAAGGAGGGGGCTTGACAGTTTTTCCAGGACGACATCTAGCACCATCAGGAATTATCCAGTTTTCACCAGATATCCATACAACATGACAAGCGCCGATAGCGCCGATGGTGCCATTATCGTAACTCCGGGCGAAACGACAAAACCTGTTGTCAGATGCTCGTCCTTGAACGCGACGCCGTCCACGTCGGCTACTTGGTAAGAGATGAAAACCAGGCTTCGATGGTTGCTCAATTGTTGTCTGAGCTCGATGGTGAAGATCGTCGAGTTCCCCGCATAACCCCTGCCCCCATCTATTCTCCAAGAGACATCGGTGACGACCAAGACCGAACCCACTGGAACCGTGAAATTCTCTGGTGTCGTTCCATCAGAATGAGATCTAGTACAGAACAGTTCGCGAGCTATCACGGGAGAGCCTTGACAGCGCAGCGTGACAAGCGACGAGGGTTCTTGTCCAAGGTGGGTCTTGGGGAAGTTTGTGACGAACACGTTGAGCACCTGAGATGCCGATGCAGATGCGAACACCCCGGTGACGAAAGTGGCGAGTACTACAATGGTCACGATGATTCCTTCTTTTCTATTCAAAAATCAACACACCTCCTTCCCATCACATGGCCCGCGTTTCGTCTGACGGCGACCATTTAAGAGAATCAAGGACTCTCACTGAGAGTCCTATTCCTCAAGTATGATCGAAAGCGGCTACGGTAGCCTCGGAGAGACTCGAATATCATGGAGAGAGGGGGACGATACAAGAGATCGGGCAGCCGGTCAGATCCTTCTCCCGCACTTGACAG
>Ga0209376_1001840_pt1 | contig 20776 bp, 25 predicted proteins | sample GraSoiAngelo_134_FD_185891 | JGI IMG/M metagenome (GOLD analysis project Ga0209376, IMG submission 185891) | Grasslands soil microbial communities from the Angelo Coastal Reserve, California, USA - 14_0929_05_30cm (SPAdes) (version 2) | ecosystem: Environmental > Terrestrial > Soil > Grasslands ... | reverse complement strand
GGTGCCGCTCCTTCAGAACCTCCACGCCCTCCGGCGCCGCGACGACGCACACCATGCGCGTGTCTTTGCCGCCGGCCTCCTTGATCAGGTCCAGCGCCTGCGCCGCCGAGCCGCCGGTGGCGAGCATGGGATCGAGCAGGAGGGGGATCTTGCCTTTGAGCCGCGGGAGCTTGTTGTAGTAGATGCGCGCGACGGCGGTCTCCTCGTCGCGCTCCAGCCCGATGTAACCGACGCTCACACGCGGCAGCAGCTCGAGGACGGGCGCCAGCAGGCCCAGGCCCGCGCGCAGCACCGGGATCGCGACCACCTCTGTCTCCAGCTCGATCGCGTCCGCCTCGGCGAGCGGCGTCTGCACCTTGCCGTGGCGCACCGGCAGGTCGGCGGTCGCCTCGTACAGCAGCATCGTGATCACGTTCCGCGCGTGGACGCGAAACTCCTCGGGCGGGGTGGTGCTGTCGCGCAGGCCGCGCAGGCCGTATGCGACCAGCGGATGCTTACTGACGTGCAGCGCCACGCTGGTCGCGCTTGATGAGCCGTCGGATCGCGTCGACCGCGACCGACAGCATGCGGTCCATGTACGACGGGTCGAGGTGGTGGATCTCGCCCGCACCGACCTCGTCGACGCACAGGCACACCGTGCCGGCGCGCATCTTGCGCAGGCGGGAAACGATGTACAGCGTCGAGGTCTCCATGTCGTTGCCGACGACGCCGGCTCGCGTCCACATCTCGAGCTCGGCGCGCAGGTCGGGTCGGGGCATCTGGTCGGGGACCAGGTCCGAGTAGAGCGCGTCGACCGAGCGCATGATCCCGAGGTGGTGCGGGACCCCGGAGGCTTCCGCCGCTTCGCGCAGCGTCTCGATGATGTCTAGCGACGCCACCGCCGGGTATTCCTTTGGCACGTAGCCGTCCGGCGTGCCCTCGCTGCGCACGGCGCCGACTGCGATCACCAGGTCGCCCGTCTTGATCCCGGGCTGGAGCGCCCCACAGGTGCCTACCCGCAGCACCGTGTGCACGCCCAGCTCGTGGAGCTCCTCGAGGCCGATGGCCACCGCAGGACCGCCCATGCCGGTCGACATCGCCGACACCTTCACGCCCTCGACCGTGCCGGTGAACGTACGGTACTCGCGGCTGAACGCGACCTCTTTCGCGCCGTCGAGATGCTTGGCGATGAGCGGCGTGCGGAACGGGTCGCCCGGCGCCAGGACGTAGTCGCCCACCTCGCCTCGTGCCAGACCGATGTGGTACTTCTTGTCGGTCTTCGTGTCGGCCATCGGGCGAATGTTAATCCGCCCTCGTGACCCCGTCCTTGTCGACGCGTGCGAGCACGTGCGGCGGCCGTCGCACCTCGTGGTCGACGACCCGCCACGCGTTGCGGGTGCGCGCCGCCACCCGATCCACGAGCTCGCGAGATCTCGCGTGCACCGTCACCAGCGGGTCGCCCCTGCGCACGCGCGAGCCCACGGGCGCTTCGATGACGAAGCCGGCAGCGGGGTCGATGTGGTCTTCCTTGCGGATCCGCCCCGCGCCGAGCTCGATCCCTGAGAGCCCGATCTCGAGCGCGTCGATCCCCTCGACGTGGCCGTCGGATTCGGCCGCGATCGCCACCTGGACCGGCGCGACGGGCAATCCCTCCTCGAGGCGACCGCCCTGGGCGGTGAGCATGCGCTCGAACCTCTCCCGGCCCGCGCCCGAGCGCAGCACCTTCTCGACGTCGGCGGCGACACCCGCCACCGCGCACATCTCGCGCGTCACCCGCACGCAGACATCGAGCAGCTCCTCGTCGCCCGCCCCGCCGAGCGCGTCGAGGGCCTCCTGCACCTCGAGGGCGTTGCCGACCGAGCGGCCGAGCGGATTGTCCATCGCGGTCACCAGCGCCACGGTGCGGCGCCTCGCCCCCTCGCCCAGGACCACCATCTCGCGGGCGAGCTCCTCGGCCGCGGCCACGTCAGGCATGAAGGCGCCGCGCCCGAACTTGACGTCGAGCACGATGGCGTCCGCGCCGGCCGCGATCTTCTTCGACATCACGCTCGAGGCGATCAGCGGCACCGAAGGCACGGTCGCGGTCACGTCGCGCAGCGCGTACAGGAGCTTGTCCGCCGGCACCATGCGCGGTGACTGCGCCGCCACCGCGATGCCGATCTCGCGCACCTGCTTGATGAAGCGCTCAGGCTCGAGCTCGACGACCACACCCGGCACAGACTCCAGCTTGTCGAGCGTGCCCCCGGTGTGGGCGAGAGCGCGGCCGCTCAGCTTGGGCACGACGACGCCGCACGCGGCGGCCAGCGGCCCCGCCACGAGCGTCACCTTGTCGCCGACGCCCCCGGTCGAGTGCTTGTCGACCTTGACGCCGGGGATCGAGCTCAGGTCGAGGACCTCGCCGCTCGCGACCATCGCCTCGGTCAGGGCCAGCGTCTCCGCCGCCGTCATGCCCCGGATGCAGACGGCCATCAGCCAGGCGGCCATCTGGTAGTCCGGGATGTCGGCGCCGACATAGCCGGCGAGCAGGAAGCGGATCTCCTCGGGCGAGTGCTCGCGCCCGTCCCGCTTCCGGCCGATGACCTCAAGCGCGTTCACGGCCCTAATTTTCGTCACAGAAGCGGGGTGTACAATCTCGCCCGACCGAGGGATCCGCGCCCGGAGCTATCCGGGCTCTTTGAGTTGTAAGGGAGCAACGAGGATGGGTCATAAGCGCCTTAGGTTCCTGGGTGTGGTTGCCGCGGCGATGGTCTTCACGCTTGCCTGCGGCGGGACCACCGGCGGCGGGACGCCCACCAAGACCTACAAGATCGGGCTCGTCACCGACATCGGCGGTCTCAACGACAAGAGCTTCAACCACCTGGCCGACGTAGGGCTGGAGAAGGCCAAGACCGACTTCAAGATCCAGGCCGACGTCAAGGAGTCCAAGAGCGGCGACGACTACGTCCCCAACCTGACCGACTTCGCCACCAAGAACTACGACCTCGTGATCGGCGTCGGCTTCCTGATGCAGGAGGCCGTCGGCACCGTCTCGGGCCAGTTCCCGAACATCCACTTCGCCATCATCGACGGCGCCGGCACCGACTCCAAGGGCACCGACCTGAAGCACTCGAACGTGCAGTCTCTCTTCTTCAAGGAGCAGGACGCGGGCGCCATGGTCGGCGTCATCGCCGGCTGGCTCGAGAAGAACGGCAAGGCCAAGAAGAACAAGCACGTGGTCGGCGCGGTGGGCGGCATCAGCATCCCGCCGGTCAACCACTACATCGCCGGCTACAAGTGGGCGGCGAAGATGGAAGACCCGTCGATCCAGGTGCTGGTCGGGTACTCCAACAACTTCACCGACCCGGCCAAGTGTGCGGGCGTCGCGACGAGCCAGATCAACCAGGGCGCTGACGTCCTGTTCCAGGTAGCGGGCGGATGCGGGCTCGGAGTCCTCCAGTCGGCCGGCAAGGCAAGCGTCTACAGCATCGGCGTCGACGCCGACCAGAAGGATGCCGACCCGTCAGTCATCGCCAGCGCGTTGAAGAAGGTCGACGTGGCCACCTACACCGCGATCAAGAACGTCGTCAACAACCAGTTCCAGGCCGGTGCGCTGACCTTCGAGATCAAGAACGGCGGCGCCGGTTACTCGGTCGACAACCTCGACCTGCCCGCGGAGCTCAAAGCTGAGCTGGACAAGATCGAAGGCCAGATCAAGTCCGGCGCTCTGACGCCACCCGCGGACATCCCCGCATAGCGACAGTCTCGGGGACGGGCGCCCAGCGCGCTCGTCCCCGGCCACCCGGCATGCCGGCTTCAGTCCGGCGTCTCACCGCCGGGCTCGGCATGCCTGTGGGGTCTGTGCTGTTCGCGTTTGTCATCGGGGCGCTGATCTGTGTCGTGACCGGCGCCAACCCCATCGCCGCCTACGCCGGCCTGGTCTGCGGCGGCCTGGGCATCGGGTGCACGCAGGGTGAGAACCCGGCCCTGCAGATCTCGAACACCATCGTGTTCTTCATCCCCCTGGTCACTACCGGCGTGGCCGTGGCCCTGCCCTTCCGCGCCGGCCTGTTCAACATCGGCGCCGAGGGCCAGCTGCTGGCCGGTTCGGTCGCGTGCTGCGCCATCGGCATCAAGTTCGCCGACCTGCCCGCGCCGATCCTGCTCCCGATGGTGCTCGTCGGCGGCATGGCGGCCGGGGCGATCTGGGCGGGGATCGCGGGGGTGCTCAAGGCCACGGTCGGTGCCCACGAGGTGGTGACGACGATCATGCTCAACTACGTCGCCCAGTGGCTGGTCCGCTTCCTGATCGTCGGCGGCCCGCTGGAGCTGGCGCCGGGGACTTCGAAGTCGCACCCGATCGGCGCGGGCGCGCAGCTGCCCACTCTTCTTCCCGCCGACAACTCCGTGATCATCTTCGGCCTGCCGGCGAGCGTGTTCCGGGTGCACAGCGGGCTCTTCATCGCCGTGGTGGCGGCCGCGGTCTTCGCCTTCCTCTTGTGGCGGACCGCGTTCGGCTATGAGATCCGCGCCGTGGGCCAGAGCCAGAAGGCGGCGCGGTACGCCGGCGTCAGCGTGCGCCGGACGATCGTCCTCACCATGCTGATCGCCGGCGCCTTCTCGGGCCTGGCCGGCGCGGTGCAGATCGCAGGCGTCGACCACAACCTGACCGACAAGTTCTTCAACGACACCACCGGCTTCGACGCCATCGCGGTCGCGCTGCTCGGTCTCGGCAGCGCGGTCGGCATCGTGCTGGCGGCGCTGCTCTTCGGGGCTCTCCACACCGGCGGCGCGATCATGCAGAGCGACGCCGGCATATCCAGCAACCTCGTGCTGGTGCTGCAGGCGCTGATCCTGTTCAGCATCGCGGCCAATTTCGTGGGCGCGATCCGGCGCGGGCTGCCGTTCGGGCGCAGGGCGTCCCCGGAGCTGCCCACCGAGCTTCCGCCCGCCGCGGGACTGATGACCGAGGCGGCCGTTCCTCCCCCGGGGAAGACGTGAGCGGCGTCGGCGACATCGTCCACCTGCTGTTCACCGCCAACCTCTGGCAGGCGACTCTCGCGGCCGCCGTGCTGCTGCTTCTGCCAGCGCTCGGGGGCGTGATCTCCGAGCGCAGCGGCGTCGTGAACATCGCCATGGAAGGCATGATGCTGACCGGAGCGTTCTTCGCCGTCGTCGCCGACCTCGCCTGGCACAACCCCTGGCTCGCGACGCTGGTCGCGATCGTCGCCGGCGGCCTGATGGCCACTATCCACGCAGTCGTGTCGATCCAGTTCCGCGCCGACCAGATCGTGAGCGGGATCGCGATCAACATCTTCGCCGCCGGCCTGACCGTGTTCCTGGTCAACCGCATCTACGGACTGCAGGACGTCGGCCACGTCGGCCCGAACGAGCTCCTGCCCTACGTCGACATCCCCGCCCTCGACCAGATCCCCTTCTTCGGCCAGGTCGTGTTCGACCAGAACATCGTCGTCTACATCGCGCTGATCCTGCTCGTGGCCACCCACATCGTCCTCTTCCGCACCCGCCTCGGCCTGCGCATCCGGGCCGTCGGCGAGCACCCCCAGGCCGCGGACACCGCCGGCCTGAACGTGTACGTGATCCGCTACTCAGCGGTGATCACGAGCGGCCTGCTGTCCGGCCTGTCAGGAGCGTTCCTCGCCATCGGGATCTCGAACACGTTTGTGCCCAACATGACCGACGGCCGGGGTTACATCGCGCTGGCGGCGATGATCTTCGGCAAGTGGACGCCGTTCGGGGCGTTCATCGCCTGCCTCATCTTCGGCCTCGGGCAGGCGGTCTACGACAACAACTCGATCATCCACGTATCGCCATACCTGCTGAGCATGCTGCCCTACCTGCTCACGCTGATCGTGCTTGCGGGACTCGTCGGCCGGGCCACGCCACCCGCCGCAGACGGACTGCCTTACGTGCCGGGCTCGGAATGACCGACGCCGAACGGCTCGCCGTCGACATGCGCGGCATCGTCAAGCAGTTCCCCGGCGTGCTGGCCAACAACCACGTCGACTTCAGCGTGCGCACGGGCGAGATCCACGCGCTGGTCGGCGAGAACGGCGCAGGTAAGTCGACGCTGATGAACGTCCTCTACGGCCTCATCCATCCCGACGCGGGCGAGATCCTGATCCACGGCAAGCCGACGCACCTGACGGGGCCGCGCGACGCGATCGCCCTCGGCATCGGCATGGTGCACCAGCACTTCATGCTGATCCCGGTTTTCTCGGTCGGGGAGAACATCATGCTCGGGCGCGAGCCGGTCGACGGGATGCGCCTGTACAACCGGGCGAGGGCGCGGAAGCTGATCAACGACCTCACCAAGAAGTACGGCCTCGCCCTCGACCCCGACACGCGCATGGCCGACCTCCCGGTCGGGCTGCAGCAGCGCGCGGAGATCGTGAAGGTGCTCTACCGCGGCGCCGAGATCCTGATCCTCGACGAGCCCACCGGCGTGCTCACGCCTCAGGAGACCAAGGAGCTGTTCGTCGTCCTGCGCGACCTGGTCAAGGGCGGCAAGACGATCATCTTCATCAGCCACAAGCTGAAAGAGGTGCTCGAGATCTCCGACCGGATCACAGTCATGCGCCGGGGCAAGGTCGTCGGCCACCTGACCACCAGGGAAACGAGCGAGGAGGAGATCGCGACCATGATGGTCGGGCGCGAGGTCCTGCTGCGCGTGGACAAGAAGCCGGCCAGGCCGGGCGCCGTGGTGATGCGCGTCGAGAACGTGACCGCCAGCTCCGACCGCGGCGTGCCCGCGCTGAAGGGGGTCTCGTTCGAGCTGCGCCAGGGCGAGATCCTGGGCATCGCCGGCGTCGAGGGCAACGGCCAGAGCGAGTTGATGGAGGTGCTGGCCGGCACCCGCAAGACGACTGGCGGCCACGTCCTGCTCGGCGACCGAGACATTACGACCTACGACGCGCGCACGGAGCGCGACGCCGGAGTGGCCTTCATCCCGGAGGACCGGCGCGGCACGGGGCTGGTCCTGTCGTTCTCCATCGCCGAGAACTCGATCCTCGGCCGCGAGCGCTCGTCGAGGTTCTCCTGGAACCAGCTCCTGCTGAAGCTCGTCGCCATCCGGGAGTGGGCCCGGCGGCTGGTGAAGGAGTTCGACGTCCGCACGCCGAGCATCGACGTGGCCGCGCGCAACCTCTCCGGCGGCAACCAGCAGAAGGTGATCGTCGCCCGGGAGATGGGCAGCAAGCCCAAGGTGCTGCTGGCGGCCCAGCCGACTCGCGGCGTGGACATCGGCGCCATCGAGTTCATCCACCGGCGCATCGTCCAGGAGCGCGACGAGGGCACCGCCGTGCTGCTCGTCTCCGCCGAGCTCGACGAGGTGCGCTCGCTGTCGGACCGGATCGCGGTCATGTACGAGGGCAGGATCGTGAGCATCGAGAGCCCGGACACGCCCGAGGAGCGGCTCGGACTGCTGATGACCGGCGGCGGCAAAGCGCGAGAGGGGGCGGCCTAGCCCTAGAGGTCCTTCAACACCTCCGGGAGCTCGGCGATGGACGTGATCCGCCGCCAACCCTGGCGCGGTAGCTCGTCCTCCGGCACGTGCTCGTGCTCCCAGGTAACAACGTAGGGGATGTGCACCGCGCGCCCGCCTAGCTGGACCACGGGCACGATGTCGGAGCGCAGCGAGTTGCCCACCATCACGAACTCCTCGGGCTTGATCGCGCGCCGGCTGAAGACTCCGCGATAGGTTTCCTCGTTCTTCTCGCTCAGGATCTCGACGCCCAGGAAGAGGTCGCCCAGGCCAGAGCGCGCGAGCTTGCTCTCCTGGTCGAAGAGATCGCCCTTGGTGATCAGGTAGAGGTCGAGGTCCGGGGCGACCAGCCGCAAGGCCTCCTCGACTCCCGGCAGTAGCTCGGTGGGCTGGGTGAGCATTCGCTTCCCCCAGCCGAGGATCACCTCGAGGTCCGACGCCGGGATGCGGCCCTGCGTGAGCTCGATCGCGGTCTCGAGCATCGAGAGCGTGAAGGACTTGACGCCGTAGCCGTAGATGGCGAGGTTCGCCATCTCCATCTGGGCCAGTCGTTTGTCGACGTCGGCCTCGGGCGCGTGGCGCTGGAGGAGGTCGCGGAACTCGCCCTGGGTGACGTGGAATCGCGTCTCGCTGTGCCAGAGAGTGTCGTCGCCGTCGAATCCCACCGCCCGGAGCGTCATCGCGACGAAGGATTATCCGGGTTGCTGCCGGCGTCGGTGGATCGATGCGGGCCGGGTGCCTTCGGTTACGCCAGAGCGAGCCAGGGGGATGGCCAGCGTGAAGGTTGAGCCGTCGCCGGGCGTGGACTGCTCGAGGATCAGCGTGCCGCCGTGCGCCAGGGCAAGCTCACGGCTGATGTAGAGGCCGAGGCCCGTGCCCGCCACTTCTTCCACACCCTGCTGCCGCCCGCGTCGGAACGGCCCGAAGAGCGATCGGCGCAGCTCGTCCGGGACGCCGACGCCGTGGTCGCTGATGCGCACCACGGCCCTGCCTCCTTCGGCGGAGCAGCGGACCGCGACCCGCGCCGGTCCCCGTGTGTAGGCCAGCGCGTTGTTGAGCAGGTTGTCGAGGATGTTGCCTACCTGGCCCTCGTCGCCGACCACCCCTAGATGATCCCCACCCCGTTCGACGGTCACCCCCCCGCCGCCGAGCCTGGCGCGCGGCTCGGCCCTTTTGACGGCGGCGTCCACCGCATCACGCAAGTCGAACAGCGTGCGCTCCCGCATCATCACGTCGCCGTCCAGACGGGAAACCTCGAGCAGCTGGTCCATGATCGCGTTCAGCTCCGTGGTCTTGGCGCTGAGGACCTGCAGAGGGGCGCGCCAACGGACAGGTGGCTTCCCGAGGTCGCCGCTCGAGAGAAGGCTCAGGTAGCCGCCCAGGACGCTGAGCGGCCCACGCAGCTCGTGCGACGCGACGCGCAGGAACTCGCTCTTCGCCTCGCTCGATGTCCGCGCCTGCTCCGCTCGCTGCCGAGTCTCGACGTAGGCGACGAGCACGAACGAGGCAAGGGCGACGAAGATGTTGAAGACCTGCAGGGTGACCATCTTCTGGAGCAGGGTCTCTCCGGCGAACGGCCCATTGTCGTTCACGGCCGCCCACACCGCGACGCCGGACGCGATCAGGGCAGCGGGTGCCGCGCCCCGGAGTCGGAACCGCAGCGCGGCCAACATGATCAGCGGATAGACGACGTACTCGAGCCGGAAGCGGTTCTCAAAGACGACGAACGTGACCAGAGCCACGGCGGCAAGGAGGGCCGCCAGCTCCAGCTGTTGGCGCCACCCCAGCGCCGGACGGTTCGGGCTCGGCCGGAAGCTGAAAAGAAACGGCGCCACCAGGAGTACGCCCATCGCATCGCCCGTCCACCACACCGCCCAGGTCGCCACGAAGCTGTCCGCCGGCACCGGCCCAAGAAGAACCAGAACGAGGCTCCCGACAGTGGCGCTGATCGCCATGCCGGCGAGCGCGCCGAGCACGATCGCGCCCGCGTCCCGCACGCGCTCCAGATCGAGCCGAAGGCCGGCGATCCTCATCATTGCCGCCGCGGCGAGCGGCGCGAGGGTGTTGCCCGCCGCGATGATCGCCGCGCCGGCCGGGCTCGGCCCCAACGGCAGGTTGGTGGCGAGCGCGCCGGCGGCGACAGCAGGCCACATCCGGTAGCCCAGGACCAGGAAGGCGACGACTGCGATCCCGGTCGGCGGCCACACCGGTGTGACCTGACCGTGGACCAGCGCCAGCCGGAGCCCGAGCTGGGCGGTCAGGTAGTACGCGAGCGCGACGATCGCCAGCCGCAGCCCGTAGGCGGCCACGCCCCGAGTATCCGCAGGCGGCCCCGACGCCGTCAACCGGCTGTGGAACAAAAGATCTGAGACCCCGGGTAAAAGCTCCAGAGAGATGAAAGCCCTGAACGGAATCCACCACATCAGCGCCATCACGGCCGACGCTGCCGACAACCTCGCGTTCTACACGGGCGTGATGGGACTGCGCCTGGTCAAGAAGACAGTCAACCAGGACAACCCGACCGTCTACCACCTCTTCTACGCCGACGAGCAGGGCACACCCGGCGCTGACCTCACGTTCTTCGAGTATCCCGGCCTGGCGCGCGGCCGCGCCGGAGGGGGAATGATCCACCGGATCGCGCTCCGGGTCGGGTCCGAGCGGGCTCTCGACTTCTGGGGCAAGCGCCTGGCCGGCGCCGGCATCGATTCGACCAGGGAGGATGACCGCCTCCGCTTCGAGGACCCCGAGGGCCTCGGCTTCGAGCTCCTCGCCGAGCCGGTCGTGGACCAGCCGCTCGTCGCCTGGCACCCGGAGATCCCCGAGCAGCTCGCGCTGCAGGGATTCGCCGGGGTGCGCGCGTTCACGCGCCGGCCGCAGGCGAGCGACGACTTCCTGCACGAAGCACTCGGCTTCATGCATCGGAGCGACGCCGTGTACGAATCACGCGGCGACTCGCGCGGATCGTTCTACGCCTACGACCAGGCGCCGGACGTTCGGGCCCTCGGCGGCGCGGGCACGGTGCACCACATCGCGTGGTCGTCGAGCATGGAGGACCATGTCGAATGGCGGCGACGGGTCATCGAGTCAGGCGGAGACCCGACGCCGGTGATCGACCGCTTCTACTTTCGCTCGATTTACTTCCGCGAGCCGAGCGGAGTTCTCTTCGAGATCGCGACAGTGGGCCCCGGCTTCGCCTCCGACGAGCCCCAGGAGCACCTGGGCGAGAAGCTGTCGCTGCCGCCGGCGTTCGAGCACCTACGGGCCCAGATCGAGCCCGGGCTGAGGCGGCTGCCGAACCCTAGGCGACCAGCCGAAGCCCGTCCGGGAGCGGCAGCATCCTGAGGCCGCGGATCGCCTCCCGCGCGTCGTCGAGGGTGACCTGACGGCGCCGGAAGTTACGAAGCGCGAACCTGTCGCAGGCCGTTTCCGCCCCTGAGCGCCTGCCCACCATCTCGCGCAGGTACCAGTGCAGCCACTCGTGCAGGTACACGAACCGCAGCACGTCGCGCCGCGTCCGGAATCGCACCTTCTCCGACACCCACGCGAACCTCATCCCCGCCCCGGGTTTGCGCCGCGCGCTGACATAGACGAGCTCGTCGAACGGCCGGAAGGGCTCCGGCAGGCGGACGATGATCCGGCCCACATCGAACTCGCAAAGGCCCGAAAGGTGCGGTCGGGTGCGGTACCGCAGCGGCTTGATGACGACGCGGTAGTCGCCGGGCGAGGGCAGTCCGGCCAGCGCCCGGCGCACGTCTGCCGCCTTGATTCCGTGGACGTCGCTGCGCACCAGAAGGCCGAGGGTGTGCGCGCGGCTCGCCCGGCGCTCGATCGCCGCGACCGCCCGTCGGACGGCGTGTGGGTCGAAGTGGAGCTCCTCGGCCAGCGGGATCGCCTGGCGGCGAAGGCCGGTTCGCGGGGGCAGGATGAGGAGGCTCATGGACTGCTAGATAAGCGCCCACCCAGCCGGCGCTACTCGCCGAGTCATCGGCCCCCGGCGCGCGTTTTACGGGTGGGTGTTTTGCCCACGAATCCGGCATGAGGTTTTGGCGTGCCTGGCAAGAAACATGGGCCTGCGATCAAGAAGCCGAAGACTTATGAGGCCCTGAAGAAGAAGGGCATGAGCAAGTCGAGGGCGGCGCGCATCAGCAACGCGCAGGCGAGCAAGCAGAAAACCAAGAGGCGTTAGCGCCGCTACCCCATGATTTAGGGGTGCAGAAGGTTCACCTCGAGTCCGTCCGCCGCAAGTCCGGCGGGCGGATCCATCTCACGCCCAGGGTGCCGAGGGTCGGGCCGGTCACCACGCTGTGCGGGCAGACGCTGGACGACGGGTCGTACGCGGCGGTGGGCGCGGAGCCCGACTGCGCGAACTGCCTCCGGCGGTCTCACGACCAGGCGCGGATCTCCGGCGCGTTCTTCGCCCAGGAAGAGGGCTCCGAGCTCCTGCGCCTTTCGCTGGAGCAGGCGAAAACGCGCAAGCCCAACTTGCGCGTGCTGCCGACGCCGCCCGCGACCAAGGAGAAACCGGTGGAGTGGCCGGCGGCCAAGGCGCCGCAGGAGACCGTGCCGGACCAGGTCGGCGAGCTCGTCACGCGCGGGTTCAAGCCGTCGGGAGAGGGCGTGTGGCGCAGCCCGCAGGGCGTGATCGTGCGTTTGCGGCGGCACGGAAAGGAGTGGCGCTTCGCCGAGCTCGTCTTCGAGGGCGAGGTGGTGGCGACGCGCGGCGACGACGGCCTCCGCCTGAAGGCGGGCGACGTCGAGCTGGCTCCAACCGACGACGGATTCGAGGTGCGGCTGAGAAAGAAGCCCTAAGGCGCCGAGAACGCGCGATAGTCGCGACTAACGAGGGTCGCGGGCGCCGAGAACGCGGGATAGTCGCGACTAACGAGGGTCGAGGGCGCCGAGAACGCGCGATAGTCGCGACTAACGAGGGTCGCGGGCGTCGAGAAGCCGCGCGGTGCCGCCATGATTCCGGCGTGCGGCGGATCGCCGACTCGTTCTCGTGGCCGTTGCGACCGCGATCGCGCTGGACGTGGGCGGTCGGCGTCGTCGCCGTCGCCCTGTTTCCCCTGATGTTCGTACCGCTGTTCGGATACGCGATCTCGGCGGTGCGGGCGTCGCAGCTGGACCCCTCGTCCGGGCCGCCGCCGTGGAGGTGGTCGAGCCGCCTGCTCTACGACGGCGCCACCGTCGCGCTCGTGATGGCGGCGTCGGCGGCTCCGTTCGTGATCGCGTACGGCTCGCTTGCCAGGCTGCTCGAGCAGACGGCGGGCGACCTGGTCGGCGACGCCGTCGCCCTGCTCGTGCTCTTCTTTGCGTGGGGGGTCGTCGCTCTCGTGCTGGCTCCGCACGTCCTGGCCCGGTTCGCAGCCAGCGGCGACCTGCGCGACATCGTCGACGTCATCTCGGCGATCCGAGGGGTGCGACGCGACTTCGCGACCTGGAACGTGGTCGTGGCCGCAATCGTCACGGCGTGGGCGATCGGCATCGCATGCGCGGGATTGCTGTGCGTCGGAATCGTGCCCGGAGTCTTCTACGCCATCCTTGTGAGCGCACATGCCACCGCAGCGCTCGGGGGTTCGGGTCCGCGTCCACCCGCTCGGTGACACGGCGCTCCTCGCGGAGCTCGGAACGCGTCTGGACACGGCGCTGAACACGCGTGCCATCGCCCTGGCCGCCGCCCTGCAGAGGCGGCGGGACGTGCGCCGCGCCGTGGCCGGCCACGGCACGGTGACGGTTCAGTTCGACCCCGACCAGATCACCCTCGACGCGCTCGCGGTCGCGATCGCGCGCCTGGCGAGGAAGCGACCTCCTGTCGATGAGCCTGGCCGCCTGCACCGCATCCCGGTCGTCTACGACGGGCCCGACCTCGACGCGGTCGCCACCGCCCGCGGGCTCTCACCGCGCCAGGTGATCGACCTCCACACGCGGCCCATCTATCGCGTGTTCCTCGTCGGCTTCGTGCCGGGCTGGGCGTACATGGGGCCGATCGCCGACGAGTTGGTGCTGCCGCGCCGCTCGGTCCCGCGCACCCACGTGCCCGCGGGCTCGGTGGCGATCGCGGGCCAGGAGACCGGCATCTACCCGCTCGCCAGCCCGGGCGGCTGGCACCTCATCGGCCGCACCTCGGTGAAGCTGTTCCTGCCCGACTCCGACCCGCCGAGCCTCTTTCGCGCCGGCGACCGCGTGAAGTTCTTCCCTTCCCCGGAATGACGCCGGCGCTGCGGGTGGTCGCGCCCGGGTTGTTGACGACGGTGCAGGACGCGGGCCGGCCGCACGCCATGGCCTCGGGCGTGCCGCCGGGTGGAGCGATGGACCGCTTCGCTTATCAGGCCGGGAACCTGCTCGTCGGCAACGATCGAGGCGCGGCCGCGCTGGAGTGCACGCTGCGCGGACCGCGCCTGGTCGCCTTGCGTGCCTGCCTGGTCGCCATCACCGGCGCCGACCTCGAGCCGCGCGTGAGCGGCCGGCCGGTCCCGATGTGGAGCGTGTTCGCGCTGGAGGAGGGAGACGAGCTGGCCTTCGGGGCCCGGCGGCTCGGCGCCCGCGCCTACGTGGCGGTGGACGGCGGGATCGCGGCCGATCGGTGGCTGGGCTCGGTGTCGACGAACCTGATGGTGGGGCGCGGCGGCATGCAGGGCCGGGCGCTGATCGCGGGAGATGTCATCTCCACCGGCGAGCAGAAGACAAGGACGATCCCCGGCCGCGGGTTGGCGGAGGCCATGCGACCGGCGTATGCGGACCGCACCCTGCATGCAGTGGCTGGCCCCCACACGTCGCGGGACTCGCTGTTCGACGCGACGTTCCAGGTCTCACCCGACTCCAACCGCATGGGTTACCGACTCGACGGCCGGCGGCTCGAAGCCTCCGGTGACGAGGTGCTCTCATTCGGGCTGGTCGCCGGAGCGGTCCAGCTTCCCTCCGGAGGGCGACCGATCCTGTTGATGGCCGACCACCAGACCGCCGGCGGTTACCCCGTAATCGCGGTCGTCGCCAGCGCCTCGATGCCGGTCGCGGCCCAGCTCGCGCCTGGCGATGAGGTCCGCTTCGTAGAGACCACCGTCGAGAAGGCGCTGGCGATGCGCGCCGCTCAGCGCTCGGCTCTCGACTCTCTCACCAGCTGATCGATCCAGCCGATGTGCTCGGCGTAGTGCTCGTAGGTATTGCCGCCGACCCACTCCACCACCGGCCGGTCGTCGTTCGGGTCCCGCGGGTCGTTGGGCTGGTAGTGGTTGTAGGACCGCCTCAGGTCCGCGTCGCTCATCTCGCCGAGCCGCTCCACGAGCGCCTCGTGCGTGCGCCGGCTGAAGGCGAGGGCCTCGTCGACGGTCTCGTGCCGGTGCTTCAACCAGACCGCCTCGTTGATCGCGTCGGTGTCCTCGGCGACTCCGGGCACGCCCATCGCGGTGCGCCGGTCCTCGCCGTTGAGCAGCCCGAGGAGCGACAGCTCCCACGCTGCGATATGGACGAGATGGTCCTTGACCGCCCACGTGCCGCTGCCCTTGAGCTGGAGACCACCCGCGCCGAGGGACTCGACGAGACCCTGCAGCTCCCGCCAACCTCTCTCGATCTGCTCCATCTCCGAATTGCGAGTCATGCCTCGGCCGCCACCTTCTTGGCCTCGTCGATGACGAGGTCATAGTCCGGCTGCGGCTGCTCGCGCGACCCGATCCAGGTCCAGCGGATCACGCCGTTGCGGTCGACGATGAAGATCGAGCGGCGGGCCATCCCCGAGTAGCCGGCCACGTCGTCGCGTCGCACTCCATAGTCGGTGACCATCTTGCGCTCGAAATCGCCGATCAGGTCGAACGGCAGGCCACCGAGCTCCTTGGCAAACGCCTGGTGCGAGAAGACGGAGTCCACGCTGATGCCAAAGATGCCGACTCCATTGGCGACGGCATCGTCGTTCCTGGACCGAAACTCGGTCAGCTCGGTTCGTCAACCGCCGGTGAAATCGAGGACGTAGAAGAGCAGAACCAGGGCGCGAAACTTCTGCAGCGCGTCACCTAGCGAGATCTCCTGGCCGCCCGTCGTCGGCAGCTTGAAGTCAGGCGCCTTCTCCCCCACCTGCAGCATCGAGTGCTGAAAAGTCTATTCGCTGCCTGATTCGAGAACGTACCAGCCCGACCTGGTGGCGCCGCTGATCGCGTAGCCCCGCCGCAGCGCGCCGCCGAGCGCTGTACGCACGGCGAGCCGCCAGCGCCGCGCCAGCGCGGGGTCGGCGCGACGCACCGCGACGATGTCGTCGGGAACCTGACATATAAGGACGCGAGCCTCCGACGCCGCCTCCACCGGCTCGCCCTCGACGCCGACCGAGACGATCGCGGCGCTTCCCCACGAGCGCAGCTTCTCCACGTCGAGCTCCGCCAGCCTTCCCGCGGCGGCCGCGTCAGCCCGAGCCGAGTCGAGTCGCCAGCGGATCAGCAGCCGGTCCGACTCCTCACCGGCGTTGATGCCGTCGCTCATCTCCCCGTAGAAGTTGACGAGGTAGTCCGGCGCCTCGGCTCCGAGCTTGGCCAGGTTGAAGTAGGCGTTGCGGCGAACGAGCGGGTCGGTCGTCCACTCCACCACGTTCACCCCCCGGTCAAGGCACCACCGGCGTTGGTGCTGCTTCAGCTCGAAGCCCAGTCCGCGGGTCTCGTTGCCGGGAAGCACGCCAAGGATGTGCGAGTGCATGTGGAGCTCGTGCGGGGGGGTGCCGCCGAGCCAGCCGACGAGGCCCCCGATCAACCTTCCCTCGATGAACGCCCCCGCCACGTAGTTACCGGAGTGCGCCAACGCTCGGAGGGTGTCGGAGCCGACCGGGGGCTCGCCCGTCCGGCCCCAGATCTCGGCGAAGAGGTCGGCCAGCGCGAGGATGTCGGCGAGCTCGTCAAGCTCGCGAATCTCCGCGGTCATGCGAGCCCGAATCTGCGGCCGGCGACGAGAGCTGCCGCCTGCACCGCAAATGTCGCGACGATCGCGATAGCGAAGGCGACGCCGATGCCGGCGGGCAGCAGCAGGGCCAGCGCGAGAAAGAAGGACGCGAAGGCGAAGAGCCCGAGCAGCAGCCCGCGCACCACGCCGACCGCCGGGTCGCGGCCCTCGACGCGGTGGGCGAACGCCGCCAGCACCGATCCGTAGAGCGGGAAAGGTGCGAGCAGGCCGGCCAGCCGCGGACCGAGGAGCGGCGCGGCTGACGTCAGGACCACGACGAACGTCGTCGCCACGACCATTCGTGCCGGAAGGTCCCAGCGCGGGAAGTCGATGCGCCCGGCAGGCCGTGTCGATCGCGCTGGCATCAGGAACAGCGTGACCACGATGACCACGATGATGACGACAAAGGACGCCAGGGCCGGGAGCACGAGCATCGCCAGCAGCAGCGTCGCGACCGCGAACGCGGCACTCGCCGCGAGCAGCGAGCCAGCCCAGCCCAGGCGCTGCGCCACCCAGGCATAGCTGAGGCAGAACCCGGCCTGGGAGATGGCGCCCGTCATGATCCCGAGCGCGGCCTCCTGGGCGAAGCGCGGACCGGGGTCGAGGGCGAGAAAGAACGCGACCGGCGCCGACGTAAACGGGATCCCGATCAGCCAGCCGCCGACGGCGGGGCCCCATCGCCGTCCGGCCAGGCTCGCCGCCCCGACGAGCACGGGCGTGAGCACGAGCTTCAGGGCCAGCGCGCCGGCGGGATTCAACGCGGCGCGAGAGGCGCCGTCTCGATGCCCGCTTCGCGCAGGGCCACGCGGACCACGGTCGCGATCTGCCCGGCGCCTTTCGTGTCGCCGTGGACGCAGACCGTGTCGTAGCGGCCCGAGCGCGCGAGCGCCACCGCCTGCTCCGCCGCGACCCTGGGGTTCAGGACCGCGCCGGCCTGATCGCGCGGCGCGAGGCTCCCGTCGGGGAGCATCAGGCGATCGGCAAAGCCCTCGCGGTAGGCGGGCAGGCCCGCCCGCGCGGCCGCGGCCACGATCTCGAAGCCGGGCTGCCCCATCAGTCCGACACCGTGCTTTTTCGCCACGCGCGCGAGCGCGTCGGCGGCTTCGGGGTCACGCTGGCAGCGGTGGTACAGCGCGCCGTGGGGCTTGATGTAAGCGAGAGGCGCCACCGCCGCCAGCGCCGCGACCTGGAAGGCGATGAGGGCTTCGATCTCCCGCGCGTTCAGCGACCTCTCCACCCGGCCGAAGCCGCCGCGGTCGTCGTACCCGGGGTGCGCGCCCAGCTCGACTCCGAGCTCGACGCACCGGCGCGCGGTCGCGATCGTGATCGAGGCCGAGCCGGCGTGCACGCCGCAGGCCACGTTTGCGCTGTCGATGCAGGCGAGGATCGCCTCGTCTTCGCCGGCGCCCTCTCCGATGTCGGAGTTGAGGTTCAACGGCGCGGAGCGGTGGGCCGGGTCATCGGTGCCGGGTGTTGCCGTGAAGGAGCTGGATCGCATGGCCCAGCACGGGCATCACGGCCTCGAGCGATTCGGTCGCCCCCTTCATGCTGCCCGGCACGTTGAGGATCAGCGCGTGGCCGCGCACGCCGGCGACGCCGCGCGACAGGACCGCCATCGGCGTCTTTGTCGCACCGGCGCTGCGCATCAGCTCGGAGAGGCCGGGCACCTCGTAGTCGATGAGCATCGATGTCGCCTGCGGCGTGACGTCGCGTGGACCCAGGCCCGTGCCTCCGGTGGTCACGACCAGGTCGGCGCCGGCGACGACGGCGGCCACGATCGCGTCGGTGATGCGCTCATGCGTGTCGGGAACGACCTCTGGGTCGGAGACCTGCAGGCCCGCCTGGCGAAGGATGTGCTGGAGCGCGGGGCCGCTGACGTCCTCGCGGGTGCCGGCGGAGACACCGTCGCTGACGGTGATCACGTGCGCCTTGCCGGTCACGCCCGCTTCCAGGTTCCCGAACGGCCGCCCGACTTCTCCAGCAGGCGCACGTTCTCCAGGTACACCCCCCGCTCGACGCCCTTGACCATGTCGATCAGCGTCAGGCCCGCGACCGCGGCCGAGGTGAGCGCCTCCATCTCGACGCCGGTCTGGCCGACGACGCGGACGCGCGCGCTGACGCGTATGCCGCCGTCGACGAAGTCGAAGTCCACGCTCACGCTCGAGAGCGGAAGCGGGTGGCACAGCGGGATGAGGTCGGGCGTGCGCTTGGCCGCCATGATGCCGGCGACCCGCGCGACCTGCAGGGCGTCGCCCTTCGCCGTGCCCTCCCGCACCGCCTTGATGGTGTCGGCCGACATGCGGACGAGACACTCCGCCGTCGCCTCGCGCACGGTGGCGAGCTTGTCAGCCACGTCGACCATGCGGGCCGCGCCCCTGTCGTCAAGGTGCGTCAGTCGCCGCGAGGTCCGCGCCACGGGCATCAGGATATGACCATGGCCGGCGTGGACGGGGTGCTGTTCGACTACGGACGCACGCTCGTCACCTGGGCGTACCCGACCGACGACCTGCTGCGCGTGCTGAACGAGTTCCGTCCGCGGATCGTGGCTGCTCTCGGAGTACCGGCGCCCGAGGCCGAGACGATCCTGCACGACGTTCTGCTGCCGCTGGAGGAGTACATCGGCAGCATGAGCGAGGACGAGGTCGATTACATGACCGTCTACCGCGAGGCCTGGCGTCACGCCGGCCTGCGCCTGCCCGACGACCTCCTGCACGAGATCCTCGACGCCGAGCAGCGGTGCTGGGACCGCGCCGTCGAGCTCGACGCCGACGCCCGCGACGTTCTCTCGTGGCTCGGGGATCGCGGCATCCGGCGCGGCATCTGCTCGAACGCGCCCTTCCCGCCGGAGATGATGCGACGCCAGGTGGAGACGAACGGGATCACCGCGCTGGTCGACGCCGTCGTCTTCTCGAGCGATGTCGGCCGCCGGAAGCCCGCGCCCGAGATGTACCACGCGGCTCTGGACGCGATCGGAACCTCGCCCGACCGCACGCTTTTCGCGGGCGACCGGGTGCGCGAGGACTACGAGGGCCCGATGGCGCTCGGCATGCGCGCGGTGGTGGTGACCGCGCACGCCGACGAGCCGGCGCCGGACGGCGTGCCTACGATCGCGTCCCTGGCCGAGCTCCCGTCGCTGCTCGCATGAGCCGGCAGAAGAAGCGTCCGAGCTTCTGGTGGCTCTTGTTCTACGGCCGCCGCCGGCGCGGCTTCCCGTGGCTGCTCTTCGCGGTCGTCGCCGCCATCGTCGCTCTCGGCGCGATCTTCGCCCTACCGGGCGGCGCCGACGCGTCACGCGTCTTTGCGGCGGCGGTCTTCGGCCTCGTGCTCTTGGGCGCGATCGCGCTCGCCGTCGTCGCCGTGCTCCGGCCTCGCCGCCGACCCTGAGCCGCGCGCGCGGCCACCAGCACCGCGGCCGCACCCGCCCCGACGCCATTGTCGATGTTGACCACGACAAGGCCGGTCGAGCACGACTGGAGCATCGTCGTCAGCGCCGCTTCGCCCGCGCCACCGCGGCCGTAGCCCGTGGAGACCGGCAGGCCGATGACCGGCACGTCGACGAGACCGGCGACCAGGCCCGGCAGGACGCCGTCCATGCCCGCCGCGACGACGATCACGTCCGCTCCCCACTCGAGCATCGCCGCCAGAGGGGCGACGAAGCGGTGCAGGCCGGCGACGCCGAGGTCCGCCTCCAGCCGCGCCTCCAGGCCGCACGCCTCGACCACCATGCGCGCCTCATCCGCCGCCGGCACATCAGACGTGCCGGCTGTCAGGATGGCGACCCTGCCCTCCGCGCGCTCAGGCGCAAAACCCCCGCGCAGGACGCGCGCGGACAGGTGGTAGTCGATCACTCGCATATCAACAGCCGCGTCCTCGAGCGCCGCGCGGTGCGCGTCCGTCATCCGGCTGACCAGACCCTGGCCATGCTGCTCCGCCATGCGCACCACGAGGCGGGCGGCGTCGGCCGGCGACTTGCCGGCGGCAAGCACCACCTCCGGGATGCCGCGTCGCAGGAAGCGGCCGAGGTCGAGCCTCGCCCGGCCGCCGAGCTCGTCCAGCTGCACCCGGCGCAGCTCCGCGAGCGCCTCGTCCTCGCTCAGCTCGCCCGCGACGAGCCGGCGCAGGATATCTCTCAAAGGCCGAGCAGGACCTCGCGCATCCGCTGCCAGTGAGTGCCGGCCCAGTAGATGCGGCCGCAATCGGGGCACTCGGAGTAGCGCGACTGCGTGCTGCGAACGTAGGGCGGCACGCGCTCGACCACCGTCGCCGGCACCCGCGACTCGAGCTCGGAGTTGCACTCAATGCAGCGCGTGAGCGCCTCCTTCAGCTCGAGACCAAGCTCCCCGAACACCTGGCGCAGCTGCTTGATGACGTCGTCGTCGCGGATGAGGATCGCGCGCACGACCC
>Ga0209376_1001839_pt1 | contig 20786 bp, 23 predicted proteins | sample GraSoiAngelo_134_FD_185891 | JGI IMG/M metagenome (GOLD analysis project Ga0209376, IMG submission 185891) | Grasslands soil microbial communities from the Angelo Coastal Reserve, California, USA - 14_0929_05_30cm (SPAdes) (version 2) | ecosystem: Environmental > Terrestrial > Soil > Grasslands ... | reverse complement strand
GAATAGACCCAGATGTTATTCTGGAGTTCTCCGTCCAGCACCGTCAAGGTGGTGCCGGCGCGCACCGAAGGACCAGGTTTGGTTCCTGCCGAGTCGAGGCTGAGCGACAGCAATCCACTTGGCGGAACTGGGTCGGGGACCACAGAGACTCGCTGACCCTGACTGAAGAGCGGGGTAGGAGGAGACAGGGACGCAACGGGACCTGGACTGGTGGTCTGGGGTAATGGAGTCGCAGGGATTGGGGTTCCAGACGGCGCCGGTGGGGGGCGCGGCGCTGGCTTCGCCTGAGGGATGGCCACCATCGGCTTAGGTTGGGTGTCGCCAAGCCACGCTTCAAGCAGATCCATCACCGTGTCCGGTTCCATCGCGAAATAGGCGGCGCCACCGAGCACAATCACGAACAGGACCCACAGGAGCGGACGGCCCGGGCGTTTCCGTGGTTGCCGAGCATAATGCCCGCGGGATGAACTCAGGTCAGGATCATCCAGCTCGCTATCGTAGTCCAGGTCCGGCTCCGGTTTGCGGGCGAACAGAAGGCTCCAGTTCTGGAGAGGGTTCACCGCTGCGGGAACTCCGGAGCACGCGACCATTGACCACCCTCCTTGTCGACGACGCATCAACGAGGATCGGCTCTGTTTCTAAGTACCATTATCCGTAGTCTCTGTCAAACCAGCCGGTGGCTGTCGAGGGCTTTCCGTCAAGTGATGACGAATCCTGCATAGCCGACCACGCGGTCGAGGTCGCCGCTGATGTCACCGGAGGTGGCGTACCGGACCAGAGACGAATCGGTGGCGCCTAACGCGCGGACAGCATGGAGCATGGTCACGGTGGGGCCTAAGCCACACATCGTGATCTGGTGCGCTCGCACGGCGGCCTGCAGCCCCTCAGGGTCCAGCCGTTGAATCGCCTCGAGCGCGAAACGGTCCTTCGCTCTGGTCACCGAGTCCGGCTCGTAATGGCTCATGTCGGTGCTGGCAATCAACAGCGGCCTGGCTGATCGGCTGCGCTGCGCTGCGTGGGCCTCAATGATCTCGGCCAGGCAGAGGCCAAGATCACGGCAGACTTCCTCGCGCGTGGTGCCGAGCACGATCGGCACGATGCGGACGTCTGCCCGCGCTTGTCGCAAAAAAGGCAATTGGACCTCGAGGCAATGCTCGAATTGGTGGGCAGAGGTGTCAGCCTCCGCCTGAGGGTAGCGCGCGAGGACCTCTGCGGTGACGGTACGGTCAATCGCAAGCTGGCCTCCCGGGATGAGCCAGGTGCCTTCCGGAAAGACAGACACGGGGGGACCGAAGCCGGTGTGGTTGGGGCCGATCAGGATCACGGTCTGGGGCAGGGACACGCGGGAGTAGACCGCGCCTGCGACATGGCCGGAATACATGAGTCCTGCGTGGGGGCTCACGACAGCGGTGGCAGCCTGTGGCGTCGCGGAGGCATCGGAATACCGCGCCACGTCCGCCCTGAGGACTTCAGGCGAGGCGTTATAGAACTGACCGGCGACGGCAGCTTGGCGGATCATAATCCAAATCCGTGAAGCGTGAGGCGTAAGGCGTGAGGTGATTGTCAGGAGGTCTTAGTGAGACACCGGTTCTTTCCTTCTTCCCGTCCCCTCACGCCTCACCCCTTACGCGTAGTTAACAATACTGGATGTTCGCGCAAGAGAGCACCTGCTGCTCACGACTCCCTGATCGAAAGACTGTGATGCCTTTGCAGCCGAGGCGATAGGCGAGGAGAAAGGCCGAGGCTACATCCGCTTTGGTGGCAGTGGCGGGAAGGTTGATGGTCTTCGAGACGCCGCTGTCGCTATACTTCTGAAACACCGCTTGCATCCGGACATGGTGCTCAGGCGTGACGTCGTGGGCGGTCACAAACAGCCGGCGCAAGTCCGAAGGAATCTCAGAGAGCCCCTGGATCGATTCGTTGGCCGAGACCCGGTCACGGAACCGTTGAGAATAGAGCCCGGCGGCGCGAACCCGTCGCAGGAATTCCGGATGCAGTGTGACCAACCGCACGCCGTCCATCACGGTCCGGACGAAACTGATCCCGTAGAGCGGCTCGATGCCCGGTGAACAGTCCGCGATAATGCTGATCGTGCCGGTCGGAGCGATTGTCGTCACCGTGGCGTTGCGGAGTCGCTGCCCTTCCGACTCCAAGCGGCTGCCTTTGAAATTGGGAAACAGCCCGCGGTCTTTGGCCAGGTCGGCGGAGGCCGCGTGGGCCTGCTCCCGCAGGAATCGCATGAGCCGCTCGCCCGTCGCCAGTGCCTCGTCGGTGTCATATGGGATGTTCAGCTTGATCAGCAGGTCGGCGAATCCCATGAGGCCCAGCCCGATCTTGCGATTACCCCTCGTGATGGCTTCGATCTCCGGCAGCGGGTACCGGTTCATGTCAATCACATTGTCCAGGAAGCGCACGGCCGTTCGAATCGTCTCAGCCAGGCGGTCGTACTCAATACGAGGGGCGCGCGCGGGCCCGGCGATGAATCGGGCTACGTTGATAGAGCCCAGGTTGCAGGCTTCGAAGGGTAGCAGCGGTTGCTCACTACAGGGATTCGTCGCCTCGATGCGCCCGATTTGAGGGGTCGGATGCTGGGCGTTGATGGTGTCCAGAAAGATCACCCCCGGCTCGCCGGTGTTCCAGGCCGCCTCCACAATCCGGTCGAACACGACCGACGCCCGAACACGGCTGACGGCACGGCCGGTGCGCGGATTGATGAGCGCATAGTCCCGCTGCCGCTCCAAGGCACTCATGAAGGCGTCGGTCATCCCCACCGACAGGTTGAAGTTCGTCATTTCCTTGGGGTCCTGTTTCACGGCGATGAATTCGAGAATGTCCGGGTGATCCACGCGTAGGATGCCCATGTTGGCCCCGCGACGGGTGCCGCCTTGCTTGATGACGTCCGTGGCTGTATTGAAGATGCGCATGAAGGAGACCGGCCCGGACGCGATCCCGCTGGTCGAGGAGACGCGATCGTTTTGCGGGCGGAGGTGGCTGAAGGCAAAGCCGGTCCCGCCGCCGGATTGATGAATGAGGGCTTGGTGCTTGACGGTGTCGAAGATGGACTCCAGCGAGTCCTCGACCGGCAGCACGAAGCAGGCGGAGAGTTGCTGCAGATCGCGGCCGGCGTTCATGAGCGTGGGGGAATTCGGGAGAAACTCCAGACGGCTCATCATGCGAGAGAAAGCTTCGGCGACAGACGACCGTTCCGTGCGTCTGTCGCTTGCACGGCTCGTCGCACTGGAGGTATACAGGTGCTCGGCTTCCGCGATATTGTCGGCCACTCGTTGAAACATCTGTGCCGGCGTTTCAATCGGGTTGCCAGAGGCGTTCTTGGCCAGGTAGCGGCGGCGCAGCACGGTCATGGCGTTGGCTGACAGGCGGGGTGTGTTGGCTCGAGTGCGCGGCATGACTGTTCCCTTTCCAGGAATACAGATATTATATGGGAATTCGAGCGGGGGTACCATGCCTCTCAGGTGGCAGCCCGCGCGCACTTGCATAAGCGTGACCGACTCAGGCAGAATTCCTCCGTCACACCTGCAGCACGTCGATGAAGACCTACCGCGAAGAGCTCGTCTTCGAGACCAAGACCAGGCGAGCGTATCTCAACATCACGCCGCAGGTGGAAGCGGTCATCCAGAAAAGCGGCGTGAAGGAGGGGCTTGTCCTGGTCAACGCCATGCATATCACGGCCAGTGTCTATATCAACGATGATGAACAGGGGCTGCTGAAGGATTATGATGCCTTTCTCGAAAGACTGGTTCCCCACAGCGGCACCTACCGGCACAACGAAACCGGCGAGGATAACGCCGATGCCCACATTAAGCGGCAGTTGATGGGGCGGGAGGTCGTGGTGGCCATCACCAATGGCCGGTTGGACTTCGGGCCGTGGGAGCAAATCTTCTATGGCGAATTCGACGGCCGTCGTCGCAAGCGGGTGCTCATCAAGGTGCTCGGCGAGTAAAGAAAGGTTCAGGTTAAGGTCGAGGCTAAGGTGAGCGGAGCAACGTGCATTTTTATAACCTGAACCTCAGCCTTGTTTCAAAAGGCTTGCCTACGGCCCAGAACTTTGGCAACATGGCACAAGCAGATGGACGTTACACGTGAATCGTTCCACGTTAATCGTGAAGAGTTGACTTGAAAGCCTCTTGTCGGTAAACGAAGAACGAGCCACGCATAACGATCGGAGGAGGTTCTCATGTTTAATTGGGGTAGGCCCGATCCTCTGACGCGCGATCTGATCCATCTCATCAACGCCCGCCGTCATGACCATGGGGATGCGGATGCGGCGGTTGATACGTTGCAAGCCTTCCTGGAGCAGGGCCGGGAGCAGGAGTTGCTCACCGTGCTGGCGGCGCTCGACGAGGAAATGGCGGAATGGCTGTTCGACCTGGTGGCCGAAGCCGCCTGCTCGGTGATGATCGAAGGGGAAGCTGATGAAAAGCCGGCCTATGCGGTCATGGCGGCGCTCGAGTTGCCGCTCCAGGCCAACCTCAGCGAGCCGCTCAAGTTGAAGATCGATCCCGTGGCCACCGCCGATCTGCTCTACAAGCATCTCCATCTTCCCGCCGGTACCGCAGTGATGGTGGAGCCCCGGCTGCTCACCGACGCCACGCTGGATGTCCAGACCCTGCAGGGGTTGAATGAGCATCTCACGGCGCTCGCGGATTCCCAGCGCCCGCAATCCATCGCCGCACGGCTGTACCCGCCGGTCGAGTCCACTGCCTATCTGATCTTTGAGGTGATCGGGTCGCCGGAGCCCGGGCTGCCGGAGTCACTGGAGGAAACAGATCGCCAGGCACTCCTGGAAGGGCTGGTGACGCAGTGCGCGGAACTGGCCTCCGCGCCACACATGCTGGATGTGCCAGTCTATGCCGCCTACGCACTATTCGATGCGCAGAATGCCGTGAGGCTCCATCGGCTGGCGGACGAGACCGCCGCGGTCTGGCGCGATCTTGATCCCCTCGTGCGGGCCCGCACCATCGTACACCTCCATACCCAGTGCGGGAACGGGGTCTATATGCCGGTCTGGACGGATCTGTTCGATCCCGAATTGCCGGAGGATCACGGGCCGGCCTGGACCTCGCCGGATGTCTGGGTCTTCACGGCCGACTTGCCGATCGAGTGGCCGGGAGAGATGCTGACCAATCGCCTGCTCGCCGAAGGCTGCACCAGGTTCGAGAATCATATCGTCGAAACCCCCGAGAACTGACTGGCACACTCGCGCGGTGACCATGGACAAGCTGCTCGCGTGCCTTGTCGCCGTTCCGCTCCTGCTCGCCGGCTGTCAAACCCCTGATGGATTCGTGGAAGGCACGAGGTTGGGCATCGTGGCGCGGAGCCCCGTCCAGTTCCCCGTGATTTTTGTGAATTCCTACACAGGTGAAGGCCTCAAGAAGTTTCCGGAAAACGCATGGGCTGCGGTGGATGTGTCGGGAATCATCCCCCCGGCAACAAAAGCGGTGTACCTGTCAGGGCTGTTGATTATCACCCATGGCAAGGCATCAGAGGTGTGCGATCTGACCCTGGCCTATCGGAACTATGGAGATGCCGCCGACCATCCTTACGTTGCACAAACCATCGAAGCAGAGTCCAATGGCGGCCAGCGGACCCCCCATTCGATCTGGATTCCTGTTCGGGAAGGGAATTTCGAGATGAAGTGGCGACGCTCCACCGTGGGTGATTGGCCCGAGCATTGCGCCTATGGAATCAATTTGAACTTGGTGGCATACCTTCGGTAAGGCCTCGGCCATCGCCTTCCCGGCAATAGCCTCTGCCGGTGGAAGTCGTTATCGACCCCGGAATCCTCCGCCTGGACTGCCGAAGGTCGGGCTCCCGAACGTCGAGCTCGGTGCGGAGGGCGCATCCGGTGCCATCTGCTCACGCGGCATGACCGGTGAGTGCGGGGTGAAAGGGAGTATCGGCGCAGGCGTGATCCCTGATGGGGGGGTGGGCGATCCGAACGTCGTGATGGTGCCGGACTGGCTCCCGCCCTGCGGAGAGGTGAACTGGTAGGTCTGGAAGCCGCTTCCAAAATCTATCATGGTGCCTCGGTTGCCATGGGAATCCGAGTACGTGCGGAACCCATTTCCCAGGTCCACGACGGTTCCGCTCGTCCCATCGCTCCCCTGAAAGACGCTGATCTGCGCCCGGGCAAGTCCCGCCGACAGCACGACCCAAACCGCGAGTAGCCTCAGCAGCATTCTCATGGCTCAGCCCTCCTTCAGTCAGGCGACTCTCTGCCCGCCGGTATGCCTCTATCATAACAAACTCGTGAGGCCATGTGGAAACCCTCGAGAGCCCGCTGGACATCGCGCCTGAGCTGGCGTAGCATTGCGTACAGCGTCTCTCGCGCCTGCGCGCTGACCTGCCCGCCGCACGGCTCCGGCAGGCGGGAGCGCTTCGGCGCACAGGTGCGGCGGGCAGGTCAGACGCTATTGACGCGAGTTGCATGTTTCTTGGGGCTCAAGCCGGAGCATGAGGTGCCGTGAATAACCATAGGCTTCCCCGCTATGAGGTTCAGCTCCCTGTGGCATTCTCTGGAAACGAAATGGCGGGGGGAGGGGTAGTGACCAGTCTCTCGAAAGAAGGGTGCGCTGTGGCGAGCGATGAGATGGTCTCCCCCCATACGTTTCTGGCCTTGCACCTCCAACTCCCCGAGCAGTACGTCCCGCTGAGGGTCGAAGTAGCGGAGGTCCGGTGGGTGAGCGGAATAGGGTTCGGCCTGCAGTTCCTGCAACTCCGTGCGGAGGAGCAGGAACGACTCCAGCGATTCATCAAAACACTTGAATCCAGCCAGAATAACTGAAGACAGCCTGCCGCCTCGGAAGCAAGTTCAAAGTAAAAAGTTTAAAGTAAAAAGTTAAGAGGCATGACATTTTTACCTTTTGCCTTGCCGTCACAGGCATCCCCCCTTCCTCTGTCAATATCTCCTCACCTTCACCTTTTTACTTTTACCTTTTGACTTGCCGTGTTATGGCAGGTAGCGAGTCACAAGGAGTTGGCGGCGACGTTAGCAGAGCTAGACCGAAAAGGCGGTCGTGATACCCGGTCACGAGTGTTTGGCTGCTCTCCTTCCTTGGCCTCATCTTCGGCCTGCTCTGTGGCAGTCGGTTGTCGGAGGGCCGATCGCTCGATCGTGATGACGATCCGTGCCGGCTCAAGCCCTCGCTTGTCTGGAACCCCGAATCCGTGCAGGACCAACGGCTGAGCAGGGTTGCCAACTTGGCGCGTGACTTCGAACAGGTCTCCGCGCTTCCCCTCACTGGGCTGTCGAAGGACGTTGAAGATTTCAGCAATGAGTTCTGCTGCTGCTGCGGAAAGATCGGCTTGGCCGACTTGGTTCCCCGCCGCCTCACCCTCCGTCCGAGTGACAGGTCTGAGCAGTTCCGCCGCATGCCGATTCATGTGGAGCAGCTTCAGGGAGGACGACAACACGACGACACCCGGGCTCGCGCATCGTTCGGCCGGAGGCGTCACCTGTTCGCAACAGAGGGTGTTCGTGCCCATAACGTTCTCCCTGAGGATAGAAGTTGTGGGGATTTGAACTCGCGGGGCCTAGGCTGATGCCATACGTTCATCGGTTGTGCCCCAGTCGTACGGAGGGGATGGCACACCCCAGAAATTTCCAGGTTTGTTGAGCTCCAGCGCAACGTTCCAGAGAGACATCAGCGTTCCAGCCGGGACTGAGTGGATAACATGAGCAGTGATGGTGCGATTATCGTTGAGGAGGTGGAGACGCAGGCGGGTTCCTGACCTGAAAGGGCGACGAGAGCTGAGCAGACAGCCGTGACCACTCACCTCACGAGTATTCAGGTGCGCGGAAAAGTCAAGTTGAGGATCCAGGCTCACGACGAGAAGCGGAACTGACAGCGAGATCCGTTGACTGCGCCGACGGTCCGAGTTGACGGGAGCAATCGCTGCCATATCCGTGCTCTATCCGTGCTCTTCTTGTGAGGAGGGAAGCGATGTGGACCGACCACAAGAAGGCCTAATGGGCCCCGGTGATCTCATCGCCGATCGTGCCGCAGTTCAGGCACCATCAGCCTTGAAAGCCGGACAAGGAGCCTACCCAACAATCCACAAGGTCCTCATCAACGAACAGTCCGCCACATCGTGGGCGACTCATCATCCCGCCGTCTTGAAAGATCGGGCGGAAGGGCTTGCTGAGGAGTCTGTCTCCCCGGCCTGTTTCGTGGAGGCGACCAGGCCCAATCCCTGCGCGGCTTCACGGTCTCTGTTGCTGCAATGGCGCAAGCGCATGACCGCGCGCAGGGCCAGCCCGTCACGGAGGCCGACTTGATACCTCGTGACCCGGGAGGGGGAAAAATTGTTCCAGTGCTCTGTCCGATCGACACCGTGAAGGGCGTCAGAAAGCCCAGCTTCCTCGGCTTGCCAACCCTCTGCTTCGTCCCGCGTGACCGCCAGGCGCCGCTGATGCTGGCACCATACGATGCGTGTCTGTAGCTCGTTGGCCGCATTCCCCATTAGTCGTCGTCGCCGCGCCGTTGTTGTCCTGGTGGAATTAAGCCTAGGCAAAAACCTGGAGAAAACGAATCCGGTGAATCCTCGCACGAAAGAAGGAAAACACCTGAGAGGTCGAGGAAAAACACTTGCAAAATACCTGGAAAAAGGTGCCAACTAGCCGGAGTGGGTGCTATCCTTCCGGAGAGCCACGAGACCAAGCCTGCGCGACGCGCCTGCGCGCCGAAGCGCTTCAGCGCGCAGGCGCGATCTGCCTGTCCCTTGAGGCTCAAGTCCATGATTGAGGACGCCGTGGAAAGACGCAAGCACCCGCGCTATGAGGTCCAGCTCCCTGTCTTGTTCGACGGAGATCGAAACGGGTCAGGCACCATCAATGACCTGTCGGTCAACGGGTCTCTCATCGTCAGCCCTACTCAGGTGAAGCCTGGAGACCACCTCTCCCTGTGGCTGTACCTCCCGCATGAGGCGGTGCCGATACTCATTCAAGGTGCTGAAGTGCGCTGGTCAGCGGGTGAACGGTTTGGCGTGTGCTTCCTGACACTTCAGCCACACGAGCAGATTCGACTCTCCCAATATCTCAAACGATAGCGTCCGTAGCGTCTCTGGCGCAAGAGACCCGTCCGCCGTAGCTCTCCGCCGAAGGCTCCGGCCCGCAGGCGGAAGCCGCTGGAGGGCGGGCGCTGCACGCAACGACGCAATAGATGCGAACGACACGAGTGACGGGTGCCGCTCGGATGAGTCAGATGAGGAGGTTCCGGGTCGCCTTGCTGGGTGGGCTGATAGGCCTGCTCCTGCATGCCTCACCCGTGGCGTCGATCCAACTGGAACAGGTCGTCACGGACCTCTCCAGCCCACTGTATGTGACCAACGCACACAACGGCAGCAACCGGCTGTTCATTGTCGAACGGCCAGGCCGGATCGAAGTCCTTCAACCGGGAGCCACCTCGCCGACTGTTTTCCTCGATATCACTTCAAAAGTGCTGTCAGGCGGCGAGCGTGGTCTACTGGGTCTCGCCTTTCATCCGAATTTCCCCACCAACCGCCGCTTCTTCGTCCATTACACCCAACAGTCCGCCGATCCCAGTTTAAACGGCGCAATCGTCATTGCCTCGTACCAGGTTTCTTCGAATCCCAACATCGCTGACACGACGGAAACTGTGCTCCTTGTCATTCCCCACGCCGATTTTACCAATCATAATGGCGGCATGATCGAGTTCGGCGCGGATGGCTTCCTCTACATTGCGTTGGGCGACGGTGGCTCCGGAAACGATCCCTTCGATCGCGCCCAGAACATTGACGATCTGCTCGGCAAGATCCTGCGGATCAACGTAGACGTTCCGATCGGGTCGGTGCCGCAGTATTTGTCACCTCCGGACAATCCCTTTTTCGGCGCTATGCCTGGTCGCGACGAGATCTACGCGTTCGGTTTCCGGAACCCGTTCCGATTCTCCTTCGATTCAGTCACGAGTCTGCTTTTTGCTGGAGATGTTGGGGAAGCGGCGCGGGAAGAAATTGACCTCGTTTCGCTCGGCGGCAACTATGGCTGGCGTGTCTTCGAGGGGACGCTCTGTACGGGCCTCGGCCCGGCGTCGTGCACCGGAGGCACCTTTATTGATCCAATCGACGAGTACGACCACGCGCCGGGACGCTGTTCCGTTATCGGCGGGTATGTGTATCGGGGAACTAGGGGCACCTTCCCTCAGGGTGCTTATATCTATGGTGATTTCTGCACAGGCGAGATCTTTCAACTCTTCCCGCCGATGAGCGGGGGTGCGCGGACTGTCCTACTCGACACCTCCCTGAATCAGCGTCTGTCGTCATTCGGGGAAGATGAAGCAAGAGAGATATATGCGGTGGATCTCCAGGGCAGCGTGTTTCGCCTGAGCAATGGAGGTGCCTCTCCGCCTGGTGGTGGGGGCGGGGGCGGCTGCTTTATCGCCACGGCCGCCTTTGGGTCGCCCCTCGCCGTGGAGGTCCGAGTCCTCCGGGAATTCCGCGACCGGTTCTTACTGACGCATGCGCCGGGGCGGCTGTTCGTGGCAGGATACTATCGGGTCAGTCCCCGTCTGGCGCGCATCATCGCCACGCATGAGCCGCTGCGTGCTGCCACCCGGGCTGCCCTGTGGCCCGTGATCTGGTGGGTAGGTCTTGCGGTCGCATCGCCGGATGTCGCGTACTTCTTCCTGGCGCTTGGCGCGGGTGGTGTTGCGGCTGCGCTGCTAATTTCGTTCTCGTGCCGGCGGGGCCAGCGCGGGCGCGGAGCTTGAGGTCCGCATCTCTAAACAGCACCGCCCGTCTACCCTTCTTACCTTTCTACCTCTCCCTTTTACCTTGTTGCCTCCGACGGCCTCTCACCGATGGCGTGGACCAGTTGGCGGAGGCGCGTCTCTGCGGCAGGCCACATGGAAATGAACTCGAGTCCGAAGGACCGCTCCTCCGTCCACCGCACCGTGGCGAGCTCAACGACGAGGGGAGACTCGTCACCAGGGAGTTTCAGGCTCAACGAGACATGGTCCCCTGGTTCGACCGTCGCGTCGCTTTCCACTTTGCACCCTTTCATCGACAAATTGGAGACGACCCCGTTTCCCTCGGTGTCGCCGGAGAAGGACACGGGCACCTCCACCCGTGTGAATGACAACTGGAACGGAGATGGAACATGCACTCGCGGATACTTCCGCAACGTCATCGGCCCTCCCTATCGATGGGCTAGCGCTGCAGCCTCATCGGGTGTTGATGATCAGAAGCCGGATTCGGTGAAGGTGTGACGGCCGGATGGCCAGAAACTCGAGGCCGAAGGTGTCCCCCCGCACCCAGCGCACAATGGCTTGATCTACTTGCACGGGCCACGGGTGGTCGGGCAGCATGAGGGACAGCTGCATTTCCAGTCCGACAGCGACGTTGATGTCGGACTCTGCCCTACAGCCTGTCGCCGAGAGATCCAGGATCCGCCCTTCCCCTTGGATCTCTTCGGCGGAAAAAAAGACGCGACCACCCGTCACGTTGGCCCGACGGGCTTTGCGGGATTCCTTCATGCCACCGCTGTAGGGGTTCTCCTGTCCACAGGGGCATGGGCGATCGCCTCCCCTTCGGCAGAATCCCCTTACGCTCCATGAGGGGACACCATCAGGGCTTCGGGTTGGCTCCGGTGCCCTTGAGCACCTGGCGGAGGCGCTCGTCCTCGGTCTCCCCGAGCCGGAGGAAGGCGAGACCGAACGTGGACCCTCGCACCCACCGCACGGCCGCTTCGTCGATCAAGAGGGGCCAATCGAGCCCTGGTACATAGATCCGGAGGTCCACCACCAGCCCCACCTGGACTGAGGCAGGACTCTCCACTCGACAGCCGCCCAGCGACAAGTCGAGAACCGTGCCGCCCCCCTCCAGGATGGTCGCTCCTGAGAATGTACTCCGGAAGTCCACAGGAAACCGCGTGTGCTTGCGTAGATCGATGGTACCTGGTTGGATCGCGCTCAATAAGTCCCGGATTCGCTGGTTTCCGGTGATCGGGCGGGCTTTGACGTAGACTTCGATCCGGGCCCAGGCGGCAGGGTTTGCGCGGCTTTGCAGTTCACGCAGCGTGTGGTCGACCTGCAACCCGGCTTCGTTCATGACTTGGAGAATCTGGCGCCGGATGAGTTGGTAATCTTCCGTGTCTTTCACTCCCTCACGACCCCCTCCATTTCGGCAGCAGGCCTTTCATCTCCAGGTCCTGATCTCAACTATAGCAGATGCTTGGAAACTCCCTATTGCAGAACGGCTGCAAGGCTAGGCCGTCCATGGGGAACTGTCAAGAGAGGCACTGCATTGGCGTCAACACTGTTCACCCTCCCCCGCCTCCTTCCATCTGGCATCAGCCATTAGCTATACGCCATATGTTCTCGTACGCCGTTTCTGGTCTCTCGTCGCTCGTATCTCGTCGTTCGCGTCTGTTGCGTCATCGCGCCTGCGCGCTGAAGCGCTTCCGCCCTCCAGAGGCTTCCGCCTGCGGGCCGGAGCCTTCGGCGGAGAGCTCCGGCGGACGGGTCGGCGCGCAAGCGCGTGGTTACGTGCCTCGCATCGGTCGCGATCAACGCGAGAGACGCTATTGACGCTATCGACGCCCCTCACGCTTCACGCTTTCAGCCATAGGCCATTCGCTCCCCTCCGCTAGACCGCTTACCGCCGAGCGGAGAAAAGACAGGTTACTGTCTGGCCTTCCTACCGGGTCTTTGGTGTTCAGATGGAAAAGGGTGTTGGTGGCGACGCCAGGGTTTGGAAGGATTTGAGGGAATGCGAACGATCACATGGCCAATTGGACCTCAAGAGCTCTGATCAAGCAACTCTCGCATCTTCCGAGCGAGAACATCCGGCGTAAAGGGCTTTTGGAGAAGTGCCGTCTCCTCCGGATTCGCGCCACCGCAAGTCGCCGCATCCTTATCACCCGATATGAACAGGACCTTCAGCTTCGGATGACGGGCCACCAACTCATGGGCCAATTGACGCCCATTCATTTTCGGCATCGCGACATCAGTGACGAGGAGGTGGATCGGCCCTGCGTGCTGTGTGCTGATGCGGATGGCGTCGTCCCCGTCCCGTGCCGTCAACACGGTATAGCCGTAGAGCCGCAGCCCATACTGCAGAAGGACTCGCACGCCAAATTCGTCTTCGACGAGCAGAACCGTCTCCGTCCCCTCAGGCAGCCGAGCCTCGGGAATTCTCGTCTTCTCGACCTCGCGAGTGTCGTCGATGCGCGGCAGGTAGATGGTGAAGGTGGAGCCTTGCCCAGGCTTGCTGCGAACGTCGATGTGACCACTGCTCTGTTTCACAATTCCGTAAACCGTGGAAAGCCCAAGCCCCGTGCCCTTCCCCGGTTCCTTGGTGGTGAAGAAGGGCTCAAAGATGTGGGCCTGGGTGTCGGCGTTCATCCCGCACCCGGTGTCACGCACCGCCAGCTTCACGTATTGACCGGATTTGGAAGGAATGAGCTGATGAACCATCGCCTCATCCGGCGTGACATTGGCAGTTTCGATGATGACCTTGCCCCCCTGCGGCATGGCGTCTCGGGCATTGGTGACTAAGTTCATGATGACCTGTTCGAACTGGCCCGGATCCACTTTCACGTGACCGACCGCCGGGTCCAACAGGGTGGTCAGCTCAATGTCGGTGCCAATCAGCGGTCGCAGCATGCTCTCGAAATTGCTCACGATGACGTTGAGGTCCAGCACCTTCGAGTTGAGCACCTGTTTTCGACTGAAGGCCAAGAGTTGGCCGACGAGCAACTTGGCTCGCTCCCCAGCTTTGAGGGTCTCCTCAACCCTGCCGCACATCGGGTTGTTCTGGCCGAGTTCGTTGAGCAGAACCTGGCTGTACCCCAAAATGATCGTGAGGAGGTTGTTAAAGTCGTGGGCGATGCCTCCTGCAAGCCGCCCCATGGCTTCCATTTTCTGCGCATGGCGCAGCTGGTCCTCTAGTTGCTGCAGGACCTCCGTGGTCCGGGTCTGCTCAATTGCCGCAGCCGAAATGGCGCTGACAACGACGAGGATGTCCACGTCATCAAGACTCAACTGGCCCTCGACGCTATTCAGGACTTCGATAACCCCGATCGGCTCTCCATCTCGACGCTTCAGTGGCACCACGATCATATCGCGTGACTGATACCCTGTGAATCGATCGGTCTCCGTAAAATGACGTGCATCCCGCTTTACATCGACGATGACCTCAGGCTGCCCGGAGGTAAAGACGGCACCGGCGATTCCCTTATCCCAAGGAATACCCGTGCCATGGAGGAGGGCAGCCTTTTCTCCTATCACGTAGCGAAAGACCAGCTGGCGGGTTGTAGGATCGGCGAGCAGGACCGACCCAGCATCGGCCCCAATGACATCGAGCGCCACATGGAGAGTATGGCGGATCAACTCGTCAGTATTGGAATACTGGAACAGAGCTTCGCTGACCCGACGCGCCGCGTCCAATTGCCGTTCTCGAAGGACCAAGAGCTGATCTCCTCGCGGACGTAGTTTCCGGCGTCGATCCTGGTCGAAGGCCGGCCAGAAGGAATCGTCTCGGGTTGACATGGCATTCCCGAACTGTGCGAGCGTGTTCCCTTTTTCGCCTATTTCATCATGTGCCATGCGATTGACCTTGCGACCTCCTCATGTAAATGAACCCTTTGGGTGCGGGCAATGCCAATAGAAGCCGGCACCGGTCTTGAGCATCCGCGACATACCAAGCCTACTGGAACGACCCCTTAGGTCCTATCCCTCTTAAGGAGTACTGTCACCCAACTATAGGCTGATGGGAGGAGGAGACGGCGTGGTCTATCTCTGCCTAAGCCACATGTCGGCCTGGACGGGCTTGGCTCAAGGATTCGACCAGTCCCCTCGAAAGCCGAGGACGCATGACACGCACCCTGTGCTGAGCGGTCTCGATTCTGAATGAGAAGTGGTGGGAGCCAACCATACCTACGGGTCCGACCGTTCACCATTGACCATTTCTGCATTCGTCCCTTTGACCTTTACCCTTTCATTTGCCCCTTCCGGCGCTCCTCGCCATCCACCATGAGCTCCTGTTTCCAAGCCATCAGCCATAGGCCATTCCTCACTCAGCTCTCATTACTCATCACTTAGCCCTGCCTCTTTCGCCCTTTTCCCTTGCCGCCTCCGGCGGCCCCCCTCCGTCACTTTTACCTTTTAACTTGCCGAGCCTGCGGCTCGGCCGGCCCGCTGGACATCATCCGTAAGGTGACGTAGCATCGCGTGCAGCGCCTCTAGCGCAAGAGACGCCGGACGCGACAGACGCAAGAGACGCTATTGACGCTCTGCGCTAGAGACGCTGCGTGAGGGCGCTGTGGAAAGACGCAAAGACCCGCGCTATGAAGTCCAACTCCCAGTCTTGTTCAACGGGGATCGAGGAGGGTCGGGCACTGTTGTAGACCTCTCGGTCAACGGCTGTCTCATCGCCAGCCCCACTCCGGTGGAACTGGGAAATTACCTCTGCCTGTGGTTGTACCTCCCGCATGACGCAGCGCCGATTCTCATTGAGGGCGCTGAAGTGCGCTGGTCTGCAGAAGAAGGGTTTGGCGTGCATTTCCTGACACTTCAGGCGGACGAACAGATTCGGCTCTTCGAATATCTCAATACGATCGCGACAACGTGACAGCGAGAGGGAGGCGGGGGACTCTAGACGGGCAGACGGCCAAGCAGACGACTCACTCACCCCCGGTGAGAGGCATCTCTTTCTGGGTTCCACCCTCCGTATAGTTCGCTCCACTTTGGCGGTTCCCATCCCATTACCCGTATGCCTGACATGCGGATAGATACAATCTTGGCGTTCGTCATGGGGATTGTCTTGATGTGGCTCTTCTGGCACAGCGACTGACCCAAGCGGAGGCGTGCTTGTCCGACATTCCCTGTCAGGAACCCCCACGTAACTGATCGGCGAGCGCCTGGATGGTGAGCGGGGCACACCCTTCCGCCCGGTTGTTCACCAGCACATAGGCCCGTCGGTTCTCCGCCACCGCTTGCCGCACGAGCGTGACCGCTTCTGCCCGCATGGCCGGGAGTGGGGCATTGATCTTGTTATAGGGTTCCGCCATCCTCACCGCCGTTTCATACTTGATGCGGAGCGGGGTCAGCAGACGGAAGAGGACAAAGGGGGCCGTGAACTCCTCGGACAGTTTCCTGTGCTGCTCGGCGAGTGGAGGCATGTAGGTCCAGTGATTGTAGACATGGCTCACCGCGTGGGCCTTGAGGAGGCGCCAGTAATCTGGTCCAAGGAGACGCTGGTTCCGAACTTCGACGGCGTAGGAAAAGTCCGTTGGCAACTCGCCCAGAAACGCGTCGAGGCGTTGGAGAAATTCCTCCGGCTCAATTCCTGTGCGTTGGAACTCAAAGATGAAGGGACCAGTATGGTCCTTGAACACCTGGCGATAGGAGGGGAGCATGAGCTTGTTGAACAGCCGGGCATCAAGGAAGCGAGCGTTCGACTGGCCCGCCTTCTCGCCGTAGCGCTCCAGCGCCGGGTACTGCGGAATGGTCAGTTCCTCCCACACCTTGGAGCACATGTCGAAACCTGGCGGAAGCTGTTGGGCGTACTGGGCGAGTTGGTGATCCGTGGCGGGGCGGTAGAAGGTGGCGTCCAGGCCCACAGTGCGGAACAGCAGCGCTCCGTTGTACTCAAAGTGGGTATACTCAGCAAGACAGTCCTTCTTGAAGCGCCCCTTGGGATAGGCCTTGTGGTAGACAAGACCTTGCCAGCCTTCGTAGGCCCAGGTGGACGTGCCGAATCGAATCAGCGGCGAGAGAGCCATATCCGTCCCGCTTGCGCTTGTTGCGAGAGAGGACTATTCTGCCTGGGGTTCTCCTCAGGAGCAATCCAGATTCTCGGCCCTGTCAGCGGAAGGATGAACGAGGACGGGAGACGAGGCGACCTGAGGCCACCAACAACAAGATTAAGGATCAGAGCATTGCGAAGTAGCACTGCGAGTCCTCCACCCCGGATTGTGCCGCCGGCCCCTGTGGCTGGCTAGCTCAGTAGACGGTTCCCATGGAGCTTCGACAGTCTCCACGCCTGCGAGTTCGATTTCGTACCAGCTTCTCCGCCCCGGAGATGGCCGCAGGCGAAGGGCTCATCAAGGATATCTCGCTGGGGGGATGTCGGGTGGAGACCAGCATTCGGGTTCATCTAGGCACGGAGATGGAACTGCGGATTGCCGTACCGCAGGGGCTGACGCCAGTGGCAGTGGACCGGGCCGTGGTCCGGTGGGAACAAGGCCGAGAATTCGGCGTGGCCTTTCTCTTCTTGCGACCCTCCGAGCAGGAACATCTCCAGAACCTGCTCAGCGAGTCCGGAAGTAGTCCCAAACAGGAAAAGAGTGCCTGATGGGGCCGATTGCGTCCATCGCGTCAGTAGTGTCTGTAGCGTTGATAGCGTCTGACTTCGGCGAGCTCAGTCGAGGCGTAGCGCAATAGACGCCGGACGCGACAGACGCAAGAGACGCTATCGACGCGCTTGGCGCTTCCCGCTTCCCCCCATCTGCCATTCTTCACTCAGCACTCATTACTCAGCACTCATCATTCCGCACTGCCCCGTTTGCCCTTTTCCCTTGCCGGCCTCCGGCCGGCCAGGGACCTGGGTGTTACCTTGGAAGGACCATGCGACCCAAACAGGGGTTGCCGACGCATTCAGGTGTGACCTTGCGTAGGGAGTTTCTCGCGCCGAGGGGGATCAGCGAGATGAAATTGGTTAAAAGTCGCCACGCGAACAGGCGGGCGATCAACCACGAGCCCATCCGCACTCGCAGACCCACGGCTCTTGGGGAGACGCTTTGTGGAGCCAGCGGCCACACTGCGGACAGTGTCGGGTCCATTCATACAGCAGGGAGGTGATGACGGGAGATTCCGATTCACTCAGCCTGTCCATAGAGAAATGAGGGTGAGTCATGTGAAGGTCTTCTAACGGATCTGTCGTCTTCTCAACCAGGCTCGCTCACTCCAGCGAACTGGCCTCATCCTCCGCCAGAAGTTGCCCCACAAGACCATCCCCACACACAGCAGGGTGAACACGGCAACGTACAGCAGCAGCAGCAGGACCCATTCTGTGAGTATGAGTTTCATGATGCATGACCTCCTTCCCTGCCTATCAGGCCCAATGGCCCGCCGGATGTTGCCTCTATTCAATTCATACGGCAGGCCGCCATGAGGCGCAATGCATCCAAGGAGGGGTCTGACCACCCCCGAAAGGTGCATGCGCGCAGGGAACAGAGCCTCACGCTCCTCCCAAATGGTCAGGAATCCCGCACCTTTTCGTGATCCCCTTGGGCAAGTGCTACACTCGTGATGACAGCCAGCTTGCCACTGCGTGAAGACCGTGTTGCAGCTCGAAGCCCACAATGCCTGTCAGAGAGATCGCGGTGCATCGTGTCAGGTTGGAGGAGTAACAGATCGGAACGGCGCCATCACGCGCGGCTGGAGCCTGGAGGAGGCTGATCCCTATGAAGGACCGTCGCCGGCACTCACGTGTGCCAGTGCGCTACCTCGGCACCTTCTCGACGATGCAGCGCGCGGCGGGCGAAGGCATCGTGCTGGACCTCTCGCTAGGCGGGTGTCGAGTGGAAAGTTCCAGGGACGTCCGACTCGGGACAGAACTCGCTCTGCGCATTTCGGTGCCGAATCAGGTGGCCCCGTTGGCGGTGGACCAGGCCATTGTCCGGTGGGGACATGGGCATCAGTTCGGTCTGTGCTTCATGAGCCTGCGTCCCGAGGAGCACGCGCGCCTGCGTCGTCTCGTGGCGTAGCCACGCCCGGGGGCCGCCTGTCCTCCGGTTGAAACCCAGTGTCGTCAACACAAGGAGTGGAATCCATGCAGACGAAACCAGCCACCGTCCATCCGAATTCTTCACTCCAACCCGGAACGATTCTCCTCGTTGAGGATGACAAAGGCGTGCGCGATCTCGCGCGAACCGTGCTGCTGCAACGGGGCTATACGGTGCTGTTTGCCGGGGATGGCGATAAGGCGCTGAAAGTCGCTCAGTTTCACGTCGGCCCGATTGATCTCCTGGTCACTGATGTAGTGATGCCCGGCCTGAGCGGACCTCAACTCGCCGAACGGATGCGGGCTCTGCGACCCCACCTTCGCGTGCTGTTCATTTCAGGAATGGTGCACGAAGCAACCGTCAAGGGCCCGGCGCTGGCTGAAGGAGGGTTTCTGAGCAAACCTTTTCCTGGGGAGGCGCTGATCGGAAAAGTCCAGGAGATCCTGGCAGGTTCAGCCTTGAAATGAAGGATCGCTGTTCTCGGAAACCAGGCGGAGCGCCTACAGCCGCCACTTTCGTCGCTCGTGTCTCGTGAAGCGTATCTCGTCGCTCGCGTCTGTTGCGTCATTGCGTCTCTCGCGTCTGTCGCGACCAACCCGTCCGCCCTCCAGAGGCTTCCGCCTGCGGGCCGGAGCCTTCGGCGGAGAGCTCCGGCGGACGGGTCTCTTGCGCAAAAGACGCTACGGCTCGACTGAGCTCGCCGAAGTCTGACGCTATTGACGCTCTACGCCAGAGACGCTATCAACGCGCTTGGCGCTTCCCGCCATCAGCCATATGCCATAAGCCATATGCTCCTATTTCTGGGCCATTCGCTCCGCTCTTCTAAGGCCATCAGCTATAAGCTCCTCTCTCTCAGCCATTCCTCCCTCAGCACTCATCACTCAATACTCAGCACTTCGAGGACCATTGCTACTTTCCTCCTTTCACTGAGGACGTTCGTGTGACTTCTGGTCAGCTCGAGGAGAATGTAAGCAGGCAAAAAGAGCGAGCCATGAGGATGAAGCCCACGGTCTGTGCCGGTCTTTGCTATGCGGGCCTCATTATCGTGGTCCTGGGTGTCGGGCCTGCCTCTGGTCAACAGGAACCTGACGAGATCTTGGACATAAGCCGGACAATGCTGAGACTTCAGCGAGCCGGGAAACATGCCGAAGCGCTGCCGTTGGCACTCAAGGCGGTAGAACTGTCGGAAGAGGGTCTCCATCCCGATCATCCGACCGTGGCCATCTACCTTGAACACCTGGCGGCCCTGTATCGCACCCTCGGAGAGGGAGTGAAGGCTGAGCCCGTGCTTCGACGAGCGCTGGCGGTCCGCGAGAAGGCCCTGGGCCCAGACCACCTGGCCGTGTCCTACACCCTCCACAACTTGGCTGACCTGTATGAGGCAGAGGGAAAGTACGCGGAGGCAGAACCTCTCTTCCTGCGTGCCCTGGCGATCAAGGAGAAGACGGTCGGGCCAACCGACCTCACGGTGGCTCTCACATTAGAACACTTTGCCATCCTGCTACGGAAAACGAATCGCCTCGAGGAAGCAGCGCAATTGGAATTACGCGCGAAAGCGATTCGAAAGAACCATCGCCCTGCAACATCCCCCCGGTGAGCGTGCTCGTGGCTCGCGTCTATTGCGTCATTGCGTCCATCGCGTCTGTCGCGATCAACGCTGGAGACGCTATTGACGCTCTACGCCAGAGACGCTATCAACGCGCTTGGCACTTCCAGCCATCAGCTATCAGCCATCAGCTCTTCTAAACCATCGATTGATCACTCATTACTCTTCACTCAGCCCTGCCTCTTTCGCCCTTTTCCCTTGCGAGCTGGGACGGCTCGCCCATAGCTTTCATCGAGCAATTTCGCTAGACTTGTGCGACGTCAGCAGCCAAGCAGCCGGACAAGCAGAAGGTCCCCTTTACGGAACATCCGGAAAGGGATTCTGCTGAAGGGGAAGTCGGATGCTTGATCTTCGTGTGCTCTGGGATGATCTGGCCCGCCGCCACAACTGCACACCAGACCAGCCCAAACCGAG
>Ga0209376_1001838_pt1 | contig 20788 bp, 26 predicted proteins | sample GraSoiAngelo_134_FD_185891 | JGI IMG/M metagenome (GOLD analysis project Ga0209376, IMG submission 185891) | Grasslands soil microbial communities from the Angelo Coastal Reserve, California, USA - 14_0929_05_30cm (SPAdes) (version 2) | ecosystem: Environmental > Terrestrial > Soil > Grasslands ... | reverse complement strand
AAGCATGACTCCCTTCAAACTCACTTCCGCGCAGGCGCGAGAGCTGGCCGGGCTTCTAACTCGGGCATCCGAACCCCATGGTACCGCCTAACTTCACGCTCGAGCGGACCGCTGGCTCGCATTCGCGTCCGCTCAGCGTGAGCGTTAGGCGGCTCGGCTATGAACGAACGTCCTCAGAAGACGGGCAACCGAGTTTATAACTAGATGCGTATCTCCCTCGCCGTACTCTCCCCCGGGTTCATCCTTGCCGGGACACTCGGGATACTTGGGTTTGCCGAAATACGGAGCGGCGGCGAGATCGTTCACGACCGGGGTGAACGGATCCTAGCGGGGCTCATCTTCATCGTTCTGGGCGCACTGATGGGCGTCTTTCGATTGACGCTACTAAGGCGCCGGCGAGACTAAACCTATGCCGTCTAACATCCGATTGGAGCGGACGGCGTCATGAAGGGAGTGCCGACGTCAACTTTGGTTGCCGCCGCCGCTCAACCGGACCGTTAGACGCATCAGAATAATGGTTCGTGATGAAGCGTCGGTTGCCGCGACCGATTACCCAGAGGTCAACTCCGTGCTCCAGGAGCTGCTACTGGGAGCGCGTGCCCTTCTAGGCCATCGCTTCATCGGCATGTATCTTGACGGCTCGCTCGCAATTGGCGACTTCGATCCCGGCACGAGCGACATCGACTTCGTGGTGGTCACCGACGGTCAACTTCCGCCCCAGACGTTCGTGGCCCTGAAGACGATGCATGAGCAGATCGCGGCGGGAGCCTCGAAGTGGGCCAAAGAGTTGGAAGGCTCATACATCCCACAGCGCGCTCTCCGTCACGACCGGCGGCCCGGCCCTCTTCCCTACATCGATCGAGGAAGCACCCTCGCCATGGTGCATCAAGAGAGCGGGTACTGGGTCATCCACCGCCATATGATCCGGGAACACGGCGTCGTGCTGGTAGGGCCGCCGCCCCAGACGCTGATAGATCGGGTTCAGCCGGCCGAGTTGCGTGAGGCCGTTCGCGGCATACTTCGCGGATGGTGGATGCCGATGCTACTCAAGGGGCCTCTGTTGCAGAACAGCTTCTATCGTTGCTACGCGGTGCTGACGATGTCTCGGATGCTCTACACCATGCGTCACGGGGCCGTCGTGTCAAAGCCCGTTGCCGCGAGGTGGGCACAGGAGGCGCTGGACCCGCGGTGGAGGACTCTCATCCGGGACGCGTTGGCGTGGTCCCAACACGTGGCGCCAGACCTCGATCAGACGCTTGCCTATATCCGGCACACGTGCGAATACGGTGACCAGACTCAGGCTGACGCAGAAGGCAGATGACGCGGCCTGTAACCGCTGCGCGGCGGTGAGCGTTAGGCGGCGAAGGGTGCCATCTTCATCGTTCATATGCCGGAAGATCGAATGAGCCACCGCGCGCCCTGGGAGTGTACGTTCGCAAAGGAGCAGCGCAGCCGCTGCCTTCCCGGCAAGAAACCGCGCACGGACCACAAGTATTTCGAGGTCCTGTCCCTCTGCATCCTGCAGGCTGGCCTGAGCTGGGCCAGCGTGCGCAGGAGCTGGCCGCGCTACCGGAGCGCGTTCCTCGATTTCGAAATTGCGAAGCTCGCGCATGCAACTCCTGCTGCGCTGCTCCGCAGGCCGGGCGCGCTGAGGAACCGGAAGAAGGTCGCGGCCCTTGTTGCGAATGCGCAGGAGTTCGAGCGCATCCGCGCAGAGCATGGCACGTTCGCGCGCTATCTTCGCACGGTCAAATCGGATAAGGATGCGTGCACGATTCTGCAGGAGCGCTTCAGGCACGTGGGTCCGTACACTGCGGAGTTCTACCTGCACAGCGTGGGGCGGTCCGTATACGGTTCCTGAACGTCGCCGCCTAACAAACGCATGCAGCCGACCCACTAGCCAGTCATCAAATTTGCATACGCAAATTTGTCGCCTGTCTGGCGGGCGGCTGATGCGTGGCGTTAGGCGGCAGGCTTTCGAGGAGGTGGGTCGTCGATGCCATCGATCTCTGAGCTAGGTGAAGTTCCCCCGCCGGTCGAGGCGATTTCTTGGGATCGTCGCGAATTCCCCAGCCCTGACGCTGAATGGCGACTGGTCTTCCACGGGCCATTCGAGTGGCACATGGGCGCAACCGGCTGGGAACTGGCCCTCTCCCGGAACGGAAAAGCTGACCGAGAGGCTGAGACTCGGCTGTCAGAGATCGGGAAGGGCAAAGGGTTCCGATGCCCGCCCGATACGGTGCCCTGGAGTCACCTCGGTGACACCCTAGCCTTGATTACGTGGGAAGACCCAGCCGTCCTCCTTTTCGAAGTCGCAAAGACATCTGTTCGTCGGGTCTTAAGCCCAGGTTTCCCGTTTTCGGTCAAATGGGCTTCCGACCGGGACCTGCTCTTGCTGCCTTACGATGACCGCGGTGAGTTGATAGGGCCGAACGGGGCGGTCCTCGTGAAAACCAATTGGACCCTAGCCGAGTATGAGCATCCCCACGTCTTCTGGACAGAGCCTGCGGAGCACTTCTTGCTCGTGAGTCGCCCATCCCGGCGCTCAATGACACGGCTAACCCTCTTTTCAAGCGTGGATGGGCGAGAAGAGACATCCTTCGCGATTGACCCAGCCGATCTCCTCAAATACGACCATAAGAGGTACGAGGCGGTCCATCGGGATAGGTATAGCCTCGTCATCAATTCGTCAACGCGATCGGTGGGCTCCCTGCTTGACGTCTGGCACTCCACGCGGTTTGACGCCAAGACTGGCGTTATGCGGCTCGCGACCTACAGGCCCGTCGGAGAGCCGTACTTGGATAAGAACGAGCTCTTGTGCCAAGTAGAAGAGGTGTGGTGTGCGATTCAAATCGCCGCCTAACCCGCGGCTGCAGCCGACGCGCTGACGCGCGCGGCTGATCCCGATGTTATCCCGATTGTGTTGTGACCTGTAGCTGCGGTGAAACCGTCATGCGGATGGTAGTCTCTCCGCGTGACGTACGAGTGGGATCCGGTCAAGGCTGCGGCAAACGCCAAGAAGCACCGCGTCACGTTCGAGGAGGTCGCATCGGTGTTCTTCGACCCGTCGGCGCTTACGTTCTGGGATCCCGATCACTCAGAGGAGGAAGATCGCGAGATCACAATAGGCCGTTCCGCACGGCGGCGCGTACTCTTCGTGGCACACGCTGCGCGCGAGGGGCGTGTCGAATCATTAGCGCGCGGCGGGCGCGGCGCCGGGAGCAGAGACAATATGAGGAACCCAATGGCGAAACGACGCAGTGACGATCTCCGCCCCGAGTATGATCTCGCCACCTTGAAGGGCGGCGTCCGGGGCAAGTACTACAAGCAGGCAACCGCAGGGACGAACTTGGTCCTGCTGGAGCCGGACGTGGCGCGTGCGTTTCCCGACAGCAGTTCGGTGAACCGAGCCCTCCGGTTGCTCCATGAGGTCGCGACGAAGAGTTCCAAGGGCAAACCGTCCTCGGGGGCAAGACGTCGCGCAACGGGATAACTTCGGCATGCAGCCGACGGCCTTCGGCCGCGGCTGATACCAGCGTTAGACTTCATGACAACCGATGATGCCGAATCAGAAGGAAGAGGCAGAGCTCCTGCGTCACGGGCTACTGGCCGGGGTCCGCACCGTCGCGGACGCCGTCGCATGGGCGGACCAAGTCATCGCGGCGGACCCGAAACCCGACATGCGCTAGTAGGCAGAGACTAATCGCCTTCGCCGTGATCGAGGTTGCCATCAGTGGCCTGCGTCACATCGCCGATGTCATCGCGTTGCTGCGCGATGTGCCCGGAGAGTGCGATCCTATCGTAGTGATCCGTCGCTTCATGGCGGACCTGCGAAGCGCCTTGGCCGCGAATCCAGCCCGGGGACCCGAGGTCGCCCACTGGCTGTACCAGTTAGCTACGAGCGGCGACCTTCCTGAAGAACACTTTGGTCAGGAGGCATACGCCTTGGAAGACTGGTTCGCCTTGGCGAGTTCGGGAACGTATGGCACGTACGCTGACGCACTACGCCATCTCGAAGCCTATCTGGAGCGACACGCGTGGCGGCATTGAGGTCTAACAGGCCGTTGGGCGACCAGAGGGGACTGAAACTGCATCGTTGGAAGGCGCTCGTCGTCTTCGACCTCGACGGAACTCTGCTACGCGGGCCGACCGTATGTGAGGTGTTGGCGGAGTCGCTTGGTCGGCTAGAGCGCATGCGGCAGCTCGAGCGGTTTGCGAGCGACCAGGAACTGCGAACGGCACGTGAGGAGATGGCGCGCTGGTATCTGCCGGTGGGGCTCGCGCGCCTTCGTGAGTTTCTCGACGGCGCACGCCTCGCTCCAGGTACCACGAACGGTCTTGCGCTCCTCAGGGCCCATGGCGTGGCGGTAGGCATTGCTTCCATCACGTGGAGCTTCGCTGTTGAACACTTCGCACGATTGCTGGATGTAGAGCATTGGGAGGGCACCGTACTGGAAGAGTCGGGGGAGATCCGTCATGTCTGGCCCGAAGACAAGGCGCCCTGGGTCCGACGACTCGCTCAGCGGCTCGAGGTGCCCTGGGAAAGAACAGCCGCAGTGGGTGATTCAACGGGCGATCAACAGATGCTTGGAGCAGTTGGCTTCCCGGTGTTTGTCGGTCGCGAACTTCCTTCTGTCCAGCAGGGCTGGCTTCACTATCCCGCTGCAGACATCGAGGCGATGGCCAGGCATCTTGTAGCTGTCTGGAAGCTGTCGCCCAACAACCCGCTGCAGCCGACCGCCTCCGGCGGCGGCTGAGCGCAGCGTTAGAGGCGGTGAAGGGCTCGGCATGGACGTGACCGCACTGCCGTTCAATCGCTTTCTGGGGCTGGAGAAAGGGGCCTCCGAGAGCGGACTCCTGGTGCGCCGAGTTCTTGCTGCGGCACTTCGGCGACGTCGCCGGGTCTCGGCGCGGGCATCAGTCGAGGGGGACGCGTTGGACCGGTTGACGTGGGGCGTGCAGACAAAGGGGCGAGCCCTAATCGAGGTGAGCGTCGAGGTCGTGGATGAGGGCGGGATGGTGGTTCTCTCAGGAGTGGTCGAATGGTTCATCGCCCGAGCCGTGACAATCGCCTGCTAACTTCGGCATGCAGCCGACGCCTACGGCCGCGCCTGATACCTGGGTTCGGCGGCACTGACGCGTGGCGCAGGGCGAGTGCGTAATGCAAGCGCGCCAGCGAATCTCGGAGGGGACAGCTGATGCCGGAAGCACATGAGTTCGATTTCCTCGAGGGAGAATGGGATGCCGTTTGCCGCTTCCCGTGCCCCGACGGGAGTTGGGGAGAGGGGCCGGGGACACTGAAGGCTACCAAGGTCCTGGATAGTTGCGTATCCATCGAGTTCTTCGAGGGGCCCTATCAGGGCGAACGTATCAAGGGCCTCGGGCTTCGGGCCTTTAACCCCAAATTGCGCTGCTGGGAGCACACCTGGACCGACACGTCTTCGCCTGGCGGGTTTCAGGTGTGGCGTGGTCGGTTTGAAGACGGGAAGATAGATCTGTTCGGGGAGTGGGACGACGACAGCGGCCAGCGGGTTCTCTCCCGACTCACCTGGTCCGCGATGACCGGCAGCGGGGCCCACTGGGAGAGCCACCGCTCGCTGGATGGCTGTGCCACCTGGACGAGGCACTGGGTGATCGACTTTACACGCCGCCCCGCAAGACGGTGAGTGTAAGGTCGCGCTCGCGCGGGCTACTCGCTCTGCGGGCGAGGCGAGTGATGGCCGCAGCAGCTTTGCCGCCGAACAAGGCCATCGAGCTGACGGCGCTGCGCGCCGCAGCTCATAGCTTGCGTTAGCCTCCTGAGATGAAGAACGGCGCATCCATCGCGAAGCTTGACCTCGTGGGTGTCCAGCGGACCGGCAGGCCGATGCCAATTGCAATCTCTATCCGGCTCCCGTATGAGATCCGTGATGGCAGGGGTGCGAATTGCGCCGCGTGCCCCGTCACCCTCCGCGGGCTAGGGACGGGACCCGAGGCACAACCCGCAACCTAACTTCCGATTGCAGCCGGACCGCCGCTCGCGTTGCTCGCTGCGGCACCTGAATCGAGACGTTCGGCGCATCTTCGGAGAGGCGGTGAGGAACTGGCGTGAGCGACCCTACTTTTGACTACGAGCAAGCTGCTCAGCACCTCAACGAGCACCTCGTCGACCTCGCTCTGATTCGATCCGGTCATCGAGTATTGGACGTCGGTACTGGTCTCGGCGAGCCAGCATTTACCGCGGCACGCCGAGTAGGGCCGACCGGCTCGGTTGTCGCGACCGACCTGTCCCCTGCAATGCTCTCCCTAGCTCGTGAGGAAGCCGCCAGAGTCGGGCTCGGACACGTTGAGTTCCGGGAGATGGACGCGGAGGAGCCCGACCTGCCGGTCCACAGCTTCGACGCTGCGCTCTGTCGTTGGACCTTGATGTTTCTCCCCCATCTCGTTGCTGCACTGACCAGGCTTCGTGAGTTGCTCGTTCCAGAAGGCCGGTTCGCCGCTGCCGTCTGGGGACCTCCCGAGAGGGTGCCGTTCACGAGTATTCCCATGGGGGTGATCAGACATGTCCTACAGATCCCCCCACTGCCCGCGGGCCGCCCAGGAACATTCAGTCTTGCTGACCCCCATGTGCTGGAGCGCTCGTTCACGGAGGCGGGTTTCACTGAGGTGGCGATCGAATGCCATACGCTCACCTTCGAATACCCCTCGCTCAAGGATTTCATCGAAGAACGCCCCGTCACCTCGGCGAGCATCCGCATCATGCTGGCCGAGGCCTCTGCCGCCCAGCGCGAAACGATCTGGCAGATGGTCGCCCAGGAGATTGGTAAGTATCAGGACGCAGCGGGTGTCCTGCGAATTCCTACTGAAACCCGCTGTGTTGTAGGCAAGCGTGAGGCCACGCAAAGCGCCGAACCACGCGTTGGACCGGACCGCCGGCTCGCGTTCGCTCGCCACGGCCGGTCAACGCGAACGTTAGGCGCTTTACATGGACCATCGAGAGGCTCCGATCACGGTCAGGATCGGCGCGATTGGTGTCTTTCAGCTCGCTGCGGGGGACGCAATAGATCAGCTGCGGTGGGTACGCGCCGTGCCCACGGGCGAGATGGCCTTCTGGGCCGCCGTCCTGCGCGCAGCCGTCAGTGTTGCGGTGGGCGAGCTCCACAGGAGTCCGGTGGATCAGCTTCGGCGACCGGCTGCTAGTCATGGGCTTGTTGTGGGTTTTAACATCAGCTCTGTTGCTCGCACCCGCGAGCATGAGAGCCTTCTGGCGGCATGGCCGAATGGCCTCTGGGTCACACGTGGGCTAACAACAGCGCGCACCGTGAACGCGATTCGAATCGTGCCGTACGACAGTGCGTGGCCACATCTTTATGAGGCCGAGGCAAGGCGCATTTCGGCAGCGTTCGGCGGCCGTGCCGGGACTGGACGCGAAGCCCGTCATCGACATTCAGGTGTCGGTGCCGTCCCTGCAAGCTCGGGAGCGATTTATCGAGCCGCTGGTGCGTCTGGGCTACATGCACGTCCCGCTCGGTGGCTTCGACCGGGTGTATCCATTCTTCTGCAAGCCGAGCGCGTGGCCGAGCACGCACCACGTTCACGTGTGCGAGGTCGGCTCCGCACAGGAGGCAAGTCACCTGGCGTTCCGGAACTACTTGCGTGAAGATTCGCAGGTCGCGGCGGAGTACGTTGCGCTCAAGCGTCGGCTCGCCGAGCTACACCATGGAACCACGCTGGAATCGCGTGAGCGGTACTCGTTGGCAAAGTCGGAGTTTGTCGCTTCCGTTCTGGCGCGAGGTTCCGGACGATGAAGATTGGCGCCATAGTCATCCACTGTCACGAGTTCGATCGGACCGTCGCCTTCTGGCAGGCGGCTCTCAACTACGTACCTCGCGAGCCTGCGAAGGACGGTTGGGTTGTCCTCCGTGATCCCCACGGCAACGGGCCCAATCTCTCGTTCCAGGCGCGGGATCGGACCCCGAGGGGCCGCAGTTGGGTGCACCTCGATCTGTACACGGCGAATCAGCAGGCCGACGTGGGCCGGTTGATGAGCCTCGGCGCCACGCGCTATCCGTGGAGGTATCGGCCCGGCGCTGACTTCGTGGTCCTTGAGGACCCGGGCGGCAATCTGTTTTGCGTGGTCGCCAAACCCGAGGGGCAGAGATGAGCGAAGCCCGTAATCGTGGCACGGTGACGTTCAAGAACGCCGTGCCCAAACGGGGTTCACCATTCTGGACCTCGACGGAAACGGGATCACATTCTGCGAGGCGGCATAGGCGTCGATGACAGTCTCGGCCTTCATGGTGATCGCGCACCGCGGTGCCTCCTCCTACGCACCGGAAAACACGTTCGCGGCGTTCGACTTGGCCATTCGCATGGGGGCGCGCCATATCGAGCTAGACGTCGAAGCCACGCGAGACGGTCACATCGTCGTCATCCACGACGACACCGTGGATCGGACGACCGACGGCTCCGGGCCCGTGGCGGGCCATACCCTGGAAACGCTGCAGGCGCTGGACGCTGGCTCGTGGTTCGGCGGGGAATTCGCGAGTGAGCGGATCCCTCTCTTCGAAGAAGTGCTCAGGCGCTACAAGGGGCGAGCCCACATCCATACCGAGATCAAAGGCCGATCGACGTATCTCTCGGAGCGGACGGCAGATCTGGTGCGGCAGCACGGCACGGTCGACCAGGTGACCATCACGTCGTTCCAGAAGGCGCGCCTGGAGGAGATACGGCGCTGTGCCCCTCAGCTGACCACCGGCTGGCTGTTGGGAGAGGTGAGTGACGCCGCGATCGCGCAAGCACGGGCCCTCGGGCTGCAGCAGATCTGCCCGCGGGCGAGTACGGTGACGCCCGAGCTGGTCAGTCGTCTGCATGCTGAAGGGTTCGTCGTGCGCGCGTGGGGCGTCGACACCGAACTGGTGATGCGACAGGTCGTCCAGGCGGGAGCCGATGGCATGACCGTGAACTTTCCCGACAAGCTCATCGCCTAGCTGGCGAGCAGCCAGTCGACCGCAGCCCGTCCGACGGCCGAGCCTTCTTGAGTCGCCATGATTGCGAATGCAGAGGGAACGACCGTTCTCTCATCCTTGGGCTGGGTCGCCAGACAGCCTACTCCCGAACCCAGCAGCTCATCGGGGACTTCTCGTTCGCGCCGGACCGGGCGCTTTTCACCGTTGCGCGCCCTTTCCACGCGGATGTCGTGGGCGTCGCTCTCGCCTCCTGGAGGATAAAGAGTTCGGCAAAGGTCGGCCGGCAGCCACTGGAAGCGGTCGGGCTTCTCGGAGGAGAGATTGTTGCGCGAGATTGGAAGACGGGGGATCTTCTTCGCGGGACGCTGAAACGTCGATGGTTCTCGTCTTGGAGCCCTCTGCTCAGACGCCGAAGGGACGTGGCCACCGGTTGATGGGCAACGCATCACGTGATGCCGAAGAGATCGCGGAGTACTACGCCCGAGGGCTCGAACGCGACCGACTCGCGGGCGGGGCCGGCGCGCTCGAGCTCGCACGAACCCAGGTCCTGCTCGAGCGATATCTCCCGGAGCCGCCCGCGGTCGTCGTAGACGTCGGTGGCGGACCCGGGCGATACGCCGTATGGCTGGCGGAGCGGGGGTATCACGTTCACCTGGTCGATCTCGTGCCGCTGCACGTCGAGCAGGCGCGCGCCGCGGCTAGCACGCGGCCGGGCGCGATGCTCGCCAGCGCCGAGGTCGGCGACGCGCGTGCGCTCCGGCTGGCGGACGCGAGCGTCGACGCTGTGCTCCTCCTCGGCCCCTCTATCACTTGCGGGAGCGCCGCGAGCGGCTGCAGGTGCTCGCCGAGGCCCGTCGCGTGTGTCGACCGGACGGCGTCGTCATCGCCGCGGCGATCTCGCGCTTCGCCTCGACACTGGACGGCCTCCACCGTGGGTATCTCGACGACCCGGCATTCGCGGTCGTGGCCGCCGGCGACCGGCGGGACGGTCGGCATCGTAATCCGACGGGCAACCCGGCGTACTTCACGACTGCCTACTTCCATCGGCCGGAGGACCTGGCGGCCGAGTGCTCCGCGGCCGGCTTGGCGCACGAGGCAACGCTGGCCGTAGAGGGAGCCGGCTGGCTCCTGGCTGACCTGGATGCGCGGCTCGCCGACCAGCAGCGCCGGGCCGTTTTGCTCGCCGCGCTCGCCACACTCGAGGCCGAGCCGACGCTTCTTGGCGTGAGCCCGCATTTGCTCGCCGTGGCGCGGCGTCGCTGACTTCAGGCGGCTGCTGCAGAGTGCCGGCCTCGAGACCAGGGTGGTACTCGGAGACAACGGCAAGCCCGCGGCCGCGGACGCGGCGGCCTTCGTCTTCGTCGCGCAGCGGCCCGCGGGCTAATCTACTGATCAAGCTCCACTGGCCTCATAATGTCTCGCGCCGGCGGCACGGGCTTCACGAGCCGCCGCTTACGATCGACGACAGCTGGCGATCGACGCCGGGGAGGCGCTCGGCATGAGAGGGATTCGCTCCATCGCGGTGCTGACGCTCGTATCGACGATCCTGGCCGGCGGCGTCGCGGCTGCCGCGGCGGCGCCGGAAGGGCAGATGACCTGGGGGATTCACGTCTCCCTCGTTCCCACGTGGTTCGATCCGGCCGAGACGACGGGCATCGTCACCCCGTTCATGCTGATGTACGCGCTGCACGACGCAATGGTGAAGCCGCTGCCCGGCAATCCGCTGGCGCCCAGCCTGGCCGAGTCGTGGACGGTCTCGTCGGACGGGCTCGCGTACGAGTTCGTCCTGCGCAACGGCGTGCGGTTCCACAACGGCGATCCGGTGACCGCCGAGGACGTCAAGTTCTCGTTCGAGCGCTACCGGGGTCCGGCGAGTAAGACATTCAAGGAGCGGGTGGCGGCGGTCGAGACCTCGGGCCCGACCCGCATCCGTTTCCGCCTCAGGGAGCCGTGGCCCGATTTCCTCACGTTCTACGCGAGCGCGACCGGGGCCGGGTGGATCGTGCCCAAGAAGTACGTCGAGAAAGTCGGCGACGAGGGATTCAAGAAGGCGCCGATCGGCGCCGGACCCCATCGCTTCGTCTCGTTCACGCCCGGCGTCGAGCTGGTGCTCGAGGCCGTGGACCAGTACTGGCGCAAGGCGCCGCAGGTGAAGCGGCTCGTCTTCAGAACGATCCCCGACCCGTCCACGCGGTTCGCCGCGCTCAAGCGGGGGGAGATCGACGTCAGCTACTGGATGACGGCGTCGCTCGGCGAGGAGCTCCGGCGCACGCCCGGGCTCACGCTGAAGCCCTCGCTCGCCAACAACTCGTACTGGGTCTACTTCGTCGATCAGTGGGACCCGAAATCCCCCTGGCACGACCGCCGCGTGCGGCTGGCCGCGAACTACGCGATCGACCGCCAGGCGATCAACCAGGCCGAGACGCTCGGCTACTCGCGCATGAATTACAGCCTCATCCCGTCGCACTTCGAATTCTTCTGGCAGCCGCCGGCCATTCCCTACGATCGGGCCCGCGCCAAGCAGCTCCTCGCGGAGGCCGGCTATCCCAACGGATTCGACGCCGGGGACTTCACCTGCGACGCCGTGCACGCCGGCATCGCCGAGCCCGTGGCCAACGACCTTCGGGCGGCCGGCTTTCGCCTGAAGCTCCGGCCGCTCGAGCGAGCGTCGTACAACAAGGGACAGGTCGAGAAGACGTTCAAGAATCTCGTGCTGAGCGCGAGCGCGGCGTTCGGCAACGCGCCGACCCGGCTCGAGGCCTTCGTGGTGGCCGGCGGCGCGTACGTCTACGGGAGCTACCCGGATATCGACGGGCTCTTCCGCGAGCAGGCGGCCGAGCTCGACCGCAAGCGTCGCGAGGCGACCTTGCACCGCATCCAGCAGCTCGTGCACGACAAGGCGATGTTCGCGCCGATCTGGCAGCTCGCGGCGATGGGAGGCTTCGGGCCGCGGGTGGAGGAGTCGGAGCTCGGGCTCATCACCGGGTTTCCGTTCTCCGGCCCTTACGAAGACGTGAGGCTCAAGGCGAAATAGGAGAGTCCGTCCCATGATCATCGGCCTGGCGTCGCCCGGGATCGCCACGAGCATCGAGAACGGCCTGGCCAGGATCGAGCGGCTCCTGTCCGAGGCCTCGGCCCAGGGGGCGGAGATCGTGTGCTTCCCGGAGGCCTACCTCCCCGGGTTGCGCGGACAGGACTTCGAGGTCTTGCCCTTCGATCGCGCCCAGCAGGAGCGGGTGCTCGAGGCCGTCTCGCAGCTGGCGCGAACGTACCGCGTGGCGACGATCCTCGGGATGGAGCGCGTCACGGAGGCGGGCCGGCAGATCGCCGCCTGCGTCATCGACGCGAGGGGGCAGATCCAGGGATATCAGACGAAGAACCAGCTCGATCCGAGCGAAGACCCGTTCTACGTGCCCGGAACGTCCCGGCAGCTCTTCGAGATCAACGGGACCAGGTTCGGCATCGCGATCTGCCACGAGGGCTGGCGCTATCCCGAGACCGTGCGGTGGGCGGCCGTCCGGGGCGCCAAGATCGTGTTTCATCCGCAGCTCACGGGGAGTGATCGAACGGGAGTCCGCTTGAGCCGGTGGGGCGCGACCGACGCGCCGTACTACGAGAAGGCGATGATGATGCGCAGCATCGAGAACGCGATCTACTTCGCCAGCGTCAACTACGGCGTGCGCTTCCAGGAATCGGCGACGAGTCTCATCGCGCCGTCCGGCCAGCTGCAGGCGTACCTGCCGTATGGACAGGAAGGCGTGCTGGTGCAGGCGATCAAGGTGGAGGACGCCACCGGTTTGCTGGCCCAACGATTCGCGCCCGAGCGCTATCGCGAATCGCGCTCGGCGTGACGTACCTCGCCGTTCGGCGGGTGCGGGGACCGGCCTGGAACAGGTCGCTCTCGATGCGCGCCCAGGCCCAATGGGCCGAGCACGCCGCGTTCATGAACGCGCTGGCCGCCGAAGGATTCGTCGTGCTCGGCCTCAGCGAAGGTAGGTGGCCTGCCGCCGCTTGTACTCGTCGCGTCTGAGCGCGACGTTCAGCAGCTCGTCCGAGGCGACGCGGTCCTTGAGGCCGGCGGGCGCTCCGCCGTCGCGCAGATACTTGAGCGTGTCGTAGACGGCCTTGGCCGCGGCGTAGAAGGGATGATGCCCCTGCAGCGCGATGCGCACGCCGTGGCTCGCCAGGAACGCGCGGTCGGAGAGCGCCGGCGGCGCGCCGCCGAGCATCAGCGGCAGCCGCGTCGCGCGATGGATGGCTTCGACCTCCTCGCGCTTGCTGGCGCCCGCGAGAAAGATGGCGTCGATCCCGGTCTCCTGGTAGGCGCGCGCGCGCTTTTCCGCCTCGGCGATGCCCCCGCTGCGGAGGGCGCCGGTGCGGCCGATGACGACCAGCGCGGGATCCTGGCGCGCCGCCACCGCGCCCCGGAGCTTGCCGAGCATCTCTTCGACCGACACCAGACCTTCGCTCGGCCCGCCGAACGGCGTGGGTAGCACCGTGTCCTCGATCGTCAGGGCGGCCACACCCGCCGTCTCCAGCTCCTCGACCGTGCGCATGACGTTCAGCGCGTTGCCGTAGCCGTGATCGGCGTCGACCATGAGCGGAAGATCGCTCCCTCGCGCGATCCGGCGGATTTGCTCGGCGAACTCGGTCAGGGTCAAGACCACGAGATCGGGCGCGCCGAGGACCGTCGCCGAGGCGATCGAGCCCGCGAACATGCCGATCTCGAATCCCAGCGACTCCGCCATGCGCGCGGACATCGCGTCGAACACCGACGCAGGGTGCACGCAGACACCGCCTTCGAGAATCCGCCGGTACTGTTTGCGCCGTTCGGTGAGCACCATCATGGTCCTTTCTGGCCGCCCGCCAGCGGCAGCGGCTCGGCGTCGGGCGCCGGCGCGACCTCGAACGCGTTGAGGATGGAGGCGACGATGCCGTAGTGGCCGATGAGACAGGTGAGCTCGACGAGCCAGGGCACGCCGTGCCGGCCGTGGAGACGGTCGAACACAACCGGCGCGACGGCGTTGTTCTTCAGGAGCTGCCACGTGTAGTCGACGACGTCGCGCTCGGCAGCCGGCACGCCGGTGAGGTCGCCGCGGTCGCGCACGACCGAGACGACGGCATTGCTGATCCCGGCCTGTCGGGTGGTGGGCGCGTGCGCCGCCCAGATGTAGGGGCAATCCTTCTCGCGCGCGGCGGCAAGGATGGCCAGCTCGCGCGAATCGGCCTCGAGCCGGGAATTGAACCTCAGAAATGTGCCGACGTCGAGAAGGCGCCGGCAGAGCACGGGGCTATACATCAGGATGCTGAAGGGGCCGCGGACGCTGCCACGGCCCTCGGCGACCGTGTCGAAGATCGCGCGATGGGCTTCTGGCACCTGCTCGCGCCGGGTGATCGGCTCGACCCGCGGCGTGGACAACGGTGGGCGCGCGACCGGCCCGGTCGGCGCCGCGGGCGGCACGACCGGCAGCTCTTCGACGGCCATGGTGGGCCTGACGTCGAAGCCGTTCAGGATGCCGGCCAGCGCCTGGTAGCGGCCGATCCACACCGTCAGCTCCACCAGCCACTGCGGGCCGTGAGCCTGCAGGAGCCGATCGAACACGTGGGGCTCCACGCGATTGTTCTGGATGAGCTGCCGGACGTACTGGACCACGGCCATCTCCGCGCCCGACATCCCGATCACGTTCCGCCGGTCGCGGACGAGGTCGATGGTGGTCGCGGACACGCCCGCCTTACGCGCCAGCGGCACGTGCGCGTTCCAGATGTAGCCGCAGTCCTTCTCGCGCGCGGTCGCGCAGACGGCGAGCTCGGCGTGCGACGGCTCGACGACGCTGTGGCGGTGGAGAAACTCGCTGATCTCGTTCCAGGGGCGGGCGAGGCCCGGGCTGTGCAGCACGACGGTTGACGGGCCGCTGATCCGGCCGCGCAGAGCCGCGAGCTCGTCGAAAAGAGCGTGGTGCTCGGCCGCGATGTCGTCTCGGCTGACGATGAGCTTCACGCGCGCCATGTTCCCTCCTCGTGCCGTCTCCGAGCTTAGCGGGGCCCGCCGACAGCGTCAACGCCGCGGGTCGTACAATGGCGGCAATCCGGGCCGCGGAGGATTCTCATGGATGGGACGACCGATTTCCTGAGCGATTACGCGGGTCGGCTGACATTCGGCGACCTGACACCCGAGGCGGTGCATCAGGTGAAGCGGACGCTGATCGACACGCTCGGGTGCGCGGCGGGCGCGTTCGACGGCGAGCCGGCGGCGATCGCGCGAGCCATCGCATCCCGCGTGCGGGGCAACCCGCCGGCGCGAGTGCTGGGCACGCGCGCGACGACGTCGGCGGATCTGGCGGCCTTCGCGAACACGGTCTTCGTCCGCTACCTGGACTGCAACGACACCTACGCGGCGCGCGGCACCGGTCATCCCAGTGACATGATTCCCGCGGTGCTGGCGGCAGCCGACGCGCGCCGAGCCGACGGCCGATCGGTGATCACCGCCATCGCGGTCGCGTACGAGGCGTTCTGTCGGCTCGCCGACCGCGTCGCCCTCAAGGGCTGGGATCAGGGCATGTTCGCCGCGATCGGCGCGGCGTGCGGCGCCGGCAAGGTCCTCGGACTCGACCGGGTGGCGATGGGGCACGCCATCTCCATCGCGATCACGTCGGGCGTGCCGCTCGGCGTCACGCGGATCGGTGAGCTCTCGATGTGGAAGGGCTGCGCGACCGCGGCGGCGATTCGGACCGGCGTGTTCGCGGCGGAGCTGGCCGCGGAGGGCATGACGGGGCCGGGCCATCCCTTCGAGGGACGCGACGGGCTGTGGCAGCACCTCGGGATCGAGGCTCCGAAGTGGGAGCGGTTCGGCGGAAGGACCGAGCCGTTCCGGATCAATGCGACGAGCTTCAAGGCCTACCCGTCGGTGATCCACACCCAGGGGCCGATCGGGCTCATGCTGGAGCTCCGGCAGCAGGTCTCCGCGGCTCAGATCGAGTCGGTTCGAGTGGCCACGTACGGCGAGGCGGTGCGGCGCACCGCCGCGGAGGCGGAGAAGTGGGATCCCGAGACGCGGGAGACCGCGGACCACAGCATTCCCTACCTGGTCGCGGCGGCGATTCGAGACGGCGGTGTCACCCCGGCCACCTTCGCGCCGTCGCGCATCAAGGATCCGGCGCTCCGGCCGGTGATCAAGAAGCTCACCGTGGTCGAGGAGCCCGACTTCACGCGCCGCTACCCCGCGGAGTCGTGCACGCGGGTCGAGGTGACGACCACCGACGGTCGGCGCGTGACGGCGGAGACCAGCCACCCGAAGGGCCACTACCGGAATCCGCTGACGGACGGCGAGGTCGAGGCAAAGTTCAGAGGCCTGGCGCCCCGAGCGCTCGGCGCCGGGCAGTGTGATCGCGTCTTGGCCGAAGTACGAGGTCTGGAAGACACCGCCACCCTGGATGGCCTGTTCGAGAGCCTGGTGATCGCTACATAGCGCGCCGGCACTTCATCGCGGCGCGACGTCACCCCACACGACGTAGCGCCGGTGCGTGCGCGGCTCCAGACCCTCGTCGACCATCCGCTGCGCCTGCGCGGCGACCAGATCGTGCAGCGGGTCGCTGCCGACGTTGCCGAGGCCGTGGGCGGCGAGCAGCCGCTCGATCTCTTCGCGTGACCGGCCGCCCAGGAAGGGAAGCTGCTCGCCGATCGCCGCGTACTCCTGGCTCGAGCGCGCGCTGCCGGCCGGCGGCGTCAGGACGCTCGGATCGAACTGGCCGTCCACGACGACCAGCCGCGCGCCCGGACGCAGGACGCGGATCCACTCGTCGATGGCCGCCTCCGGATGCGGGAGCGTCCAGAGCAGGTGGCGGCTGATGACGAGGTCGAAGCTGGCGGCCCCGAACGGCAGTTGCTCGGCGTCGGCCTCCTCGAGCCGGACCGCGAGGGCGCGGTCGGCCGCTTTGCGCCGGGCCTCGGCGATCATCGCGGGCGCGAAGTCGACGCCGATGACGCGATGGCCGCGCGCCGCGAGCTCGAAGGTGAGGAAGCCCGTGCCGCAGCCGACGTCGAGCGCGTCGAGCTTGCCGCGGGCCGGGACCACGAGCTCAAGGACGCGATCCCACGCCGCGCGCTCGCCGGGTGTGCGGATACTATGGCCGAAGTCTGCGTCGAATCCGGGCGCCCGCCGGTTCCAGTGCGCCGCGACCTGCTGCTTGACGCGGTCAGGCTCACCGGCCCGGCGGGCGCCCACGGCCTACACCTTCTCGATCACTTCGATCTGCACCCCGTCCGGCGCCTCCAGGAAGCAGACGCGCCGGCCGTTATTGGGCGGAAGCTCTTCGAGGACGCGGACGCCCTTCGCGCGGAACTGGGCGAGCGTGCCCGCGTAGTCGTCGGTGTCGACCGCGATGTGCTCGAGGCCGTAGTGCTGCTCGCGGCGCTGCGAGTCGATCAGCCCGGTGATGTTCAGCTGCAGCCCGTGCAGGTTCACGCGGTAGCCGCGCGCGCCCATGTCGGCGATCAAGGTCGCGCCCAGATTGTCGACGTAGAACTGCATCGTCTGCTTCGGGTCGTGCGTCTTCACGTGGACGTGATGGGTACCGAAAGCCATGACCGCGCTCCTAGTGGGCCGCCGCCGCCGGCGCCACGCCGAATATTTCCTTGATCGCGTCGCGGATCTTGTGGATCTCCTTCAGCGCCGGCAGGAAATCGACGGCTCCCGGAGCCTTGCGGTCATAGAGCTTCTTGCCGTCGAGGTACACTTCGAACCTGCCGCTGTCGGACGGGGTGAGGGTGATCGCGGTTTCCCGATAGTTGATCGAGGACAGCTCAGCCGCCACACTGACGGCTACGGGGAGGTACCCTCAGACGACGCAGTACACGATCTCGACGTGACACTTACCTTCGGCCATTTTGGCCCTCCTTGGAGATGATGTCTGGCATGTTAACCGGAGCATGAGCGTCCAGCAACGGCGTTGCAGCGGGGCCGAAATCGGCGCGGCCGAGACGGGCAACGGCCGCGCCTGGCCGGCCGGCGAGGTCCTGATCGCGGCGGTCACCCGACCGGACACGAAGCACTACGTGCTGGCCCTCCCGCAGGCCGCCCTGGGGGGCGAGATGCTGACGGGTTTTCTGGCCCAGGTCGCCCCCTTCGGGTGCCCGGTCCCCGGGTCGTTGATCCGGGCGTATAGCCTGCCCGACGCCCCGTTCCCGTCCATTTTGTTGAAGGAGCACGAGGCCGCCCCCGACGGCGTCGGCGATGCGTACCGCCGCTTCCTCGCCGTCGCTCGCCGCCACTGGATCGCGGCCCTCGCCGAGACCGGCCCCGGCCTCTGTCCCGCCCTCGCGTGGGAAGCCGGAGGGACCCGGCGCCTCCTGCGCCCGGAGGAATTGGCGGGCGCGGCGGCGGAGGCGGGCCTCACCCAGACGGGCGTCGCCGACGGCTATCTCGGCCGCGGCCTGCTGCTGCTGGCCCATCCCGATCTCGCCGCGTCGTGGCCGACGATGATGTCGCTCGGCGGCCCGACCAAGATCCGAAAGATCACCGGCCGCGAGTTCCCGGTCTGGGTGGACCTTCCGGCCCACCAGTCCTCCCTCGCGAGTAGTCCGCTCCTCGGCCAGGTCGAGAGTCTGTTCTAGCTCGGATTCCGTACGCTCGCGTAGAACCCCGGTCAGGAGAGTCCCGTGATCGAAGCGAGTGCTTCGACTTGCTCGGCGTGGCGCGCAATGGGGTTGAGCAGGAGGTGATTCGCGCCCGCGGCGACCAGCTCTTCGAGGCGCTCGCACACTTGCTCGGGCGTGCCGTGGACGCCGCAGGCGTCGGTGCCCGCCGGATTGCGGTAGACGACGCTGAACCAGCGGTGGAGCTCGTCGCGCGCGACGTCGGCGCGCTCGTGCACGGACAGGAACACGCGCTTCGAGACAGGAAACGTCGTCGGATCGCGCCGAGCCTTCTCGAGCTGCTCGCGCAACAACGGGACCGACCGCTTGAAGTCGGCGTGACTGGAGCCTCCGGCGCCCATCCATCCGTCGGCCATCACGGCGGCGCGGCGGATCGCGTCGGGGTGCCCGCCGCCGAACCAGATCGGCGGGTGCGGCTTCTGAACCGGCCTGGGGCTCATGGCGCCGGCGTCGAGCTGATAGAGGCTGCCGCGGTAGCTGATCTTCGGCTCGGTCCACAGAGCCCTAATCAGCTCGAGTTGCTCGCGAAAGCGCCGGATCCGGTGCTCGCGCGGCACCTGGAACTGCGTGTAGTGCTGGTCGCGACCGAGCCCCACACCGAGGATCGCTCGCCCGCTGCTCGCGTAGTCGAGCGTGGCGAACTGATGCGCGACGTGGATGGGGTTCTGGACGGGAAGGACCGCCACGGAGACGCCCACGCGAATCGACCGGGTGACCGCGGCCGCGTACGTCAGGATCACGACGGGGTCGAACGAGAAGACGTGGTCCAGGGTGTTCTCGGTCACCCACAGGTCGCGAAAGCCGAGCGCGTCGGCGCGCTGCGCCACCTGGCGCACGACACCCATGTCGATCGGCTCCGGCGAGCGGTGGGGCAGCGACATGCCGAGCGTGATCTTGTCTTTCAGAGCCATGCAATTCTCCCTCTCATTCGAGGACCTGATCCGCCCGCAGCAGCAGTAGCTGAGGAATTGTCAGGCCGGTTGGCTACTCGACGGGAAGGTCCGCGGGGCGGGCACCCTTGAGGATCTTGTCGGCATAGGTGGCGAGCCGCGCGTGCGCATCGCGCTGACTCGCGCCGTAGCTCATCAATGCGCTGGCGCGGTAGACGGCAGGAGCACGCCGGCGAGACCTACGAGCAGCGCGCGCCGATCGATCAGCATGACTAGTGATTTTTCAGCGGCTCGGCGTCGATCAGGACGAACAGCATGCGGCAGATCCGGTCGCTGCGATTCGACCAGGCGTGATAGGTGCCGCGCTGGATCAGCACGTCGCCCGGCCGCATGAGCGTCTCGTCCTCGTCCAGGACCGCCCACACCTCGCCCTCGAGACACACCGCGTAGTCGACGGTGTCGGTGGCGTGGAAGGCCGGATGGCGCGCCGAGCGATCGGGCGTCGTCTTGCACTTGCGCCGGCGGAGCTCCTCCGGATCGTAGGCGTGCCGTGAGTCCGGCACGATGTCGGTGATGCGCACGACGGTCCCGCCGCGGTGCGCGGGCGGCGTCTGCATGATGACCCCGTCGGGCACGGGGTCGTCCTCCCGATTCGAGGCCGGCGCGCAGGTGGTGGTCCAGAGGCCGGTGCGGACCGGAGCGCCCGGCGCGACCGGCGCCGTCGGGAGCATCGTGTCCGAAAGAATGAAGGAACGCCCCGCCGCATTGACGCCTGTCAGGATCCTGCGCACTTTGCCGGGCATGTCGCGTTCTCCCTCAGGCCTTCTTCAGGGTGAGCTGAACGAGCCGGTCGGCTCGCGCCTGCTTGTCGAGGTCGCGGCACGTCGCGATGATCTCCTCGAACTGCGCCGCCGGGATCGGCAGCCCCGGGATCACATCGCGAATGCGGCGCGTCTCCTCCGCGAAGTCCCAGATGAACTCGCGGCCGGTGGACTGTTTCGTGTAGCTCTTGCCGTCTTTCGTGAAGATCGTGATGCGCGGACCGAAGAGCGTCATCTTGTGGGACGGGATCAAGGTCACGCGCTTCATCAGATCGAGCACCGCGGGCGGGTCGTCGGCGCCGTTCGGATCGACCTGCGCCTTCAGCACCGGGAAGCCGCGCTTCACCACGCCGTAGGCGGCGTAGTACGCGGTGCTGCCCGGCTTCGACTCCAGGTCTTCGCGGCGGCTCGGAAACGCCGGGCTCGGGTACTGCGTCTCGAGCCAGTTCACCACCGCCTCGACCCGCTCGACGTCCTT
>Ga0209376_1001834_pt1 | contig 20816 bp, 25 predicted proteins | sample GraSoiAngelo_134_FD_185891 | JGI IMG/M metagenome (GOLD analysis project Ga0209376, IMG submission 185891) | Grasslands soil microbial communities from the Angelo Coastal Reserve, California, USA - 14_0929_05_30cm (SPAdes) (version 2) | ecosystem: Environmental > Terrestrial > Soil > Grasslands ... | reverse complement strand
CCGCAACGCGAAAGACGGATTCATCCCTCACCTGACCGACGTCGATGGTGCGATCGAGGAGAGGTTCCGCGTCCGCGGGGACCAGGCTGCCGGCCTCGGGGTTGAGCCGGTTGGCCGCGGTGACCTGCGCGGGCCACAGCCGCACGCGGGCTTTCGCCGCGACGCTGCCTGTGCCACGGTGCTGGAGCACGATCGACACGTCCGCGCCGTCGAGGTGGGGTGTGACGTCGGCGCGCACCGCGCTCATCGCCGGTAACGCCTCGAGCCAGACGTCGCCGACGATGCCGCCGTAGTTCCACCAGTCGGCCAGTCCCCAGGGGACGATGTCGTCGCGCGTGCCCCAGATCGGGTTGTCGACGCGGACGACCAGGTTGTTGTACGTCCCGGGAATCAAAGCGTCGGTAGCGTCGAGCGCGAAGGGCGTGTCCCCGCCCTCGTGGTAACCGAGGTAGTGGCCGTTCAGCCAGACGTCGGCCACGTAGCGCACGGCGCCGAACTTGAGCATGGCGAACTTGCCGCTCCACACGGCCGGGAGCGGGAATTCAACGCGGTAGAAGCCGCCGGTCGTGTTGCTGTTGGGTGGCGGGTTGAAGGTGCCGGGGACCTGGATCTTCGACCAAGACGAATCGTCGTAGATCACTCCGGCGCGGGTACCGACCTCATCTGTGATCCCCTTCAGCGAAGCCTTGCGGTCTCTCAGGCTCAGGTTGCTGTCCAGAGGCTCGGGGTCGAAGCGCCACTGGCCGTCCAGCTCGGCTCTGAGGCGAGGCTGACGGTCGAAGGTAGGTACAGGCTGGCCGGACTGGAAGGCGACGGGCCCCCCGGGCTCGTCCTGGAAGTGAAGGGTTGGCGGGAGGTCCGCTTTGCCGCTCGAGAGCGTCAGGCTGCAGGCGGCGAGCAGCGCCGCCGCCGGACCCGCGACGATCACGAGGGCACATTTGTTCGCCATCCCGCGCACCTGAAAGGAAGCGTACGGAGGCACCCGTGTACGCATTTGCGAGATCGCCGTCAGTTGGCTTTCGGCGACCTTCGATTGCCTACTGGCGACGATCTCGGCCCATCGGCAGGCCATGGCGCTGTCATAGACGTTCCGTAATCAGGAGCAACTGCATTATTGCCGGCTGAGAGAAGGATGAAGAGCACACGGCGGTCCGGTGTCGAACGCAGGCGCATCGAACGCAGGGTGAGCATTCGACGCCCGGATCTCGAGCCCGTCGGGCACGGAACCGCGCGTGTCAGGGATCAGCGCGCCCGCCTCAGGCGGCGCGACTACCGACGCAGCTTGCTCAACCGGCGCAAGCCCAGCTCTTGATTGGCTTCAAGGATCTCGTGGCGCACAGGCCGGCGGACGACGAACTGGTCGTCGGCATGATGCCGCCGAGTCGCGGCGTCGACCACCCACTCCGCCCGCCGGACAAACCGTAGGTGCTCCCATAGATAACGACGTACCTCGGCAAGAGTGTCGAAACCGACACGGTGCCAGAACCGCCCGCGACGCCGGCGCGTGAAGAACCCATCGGCCACCAGGCGTGCGATTGCGCGATCGGAAGCACGATCGTTCTTGAGCTCGGTGCTGTTCGTCCTCACGACGCCGAAGCGCTGGAATCCGCGCCCTCTCCTACGCTCCACGTATGCATGGACGCGCGAATCAGGGCGTGCGTCGATCAGGATTCCGCAGGGCACGAGGACCCTGTGCACCTCGCGTAGGGCATCGACCATGCCCTTGCGTGCGATGCATCAAAGCGTCCACGAGAGGATGACCACGTCGAAAGCCCCGTCCGGATAGGGCAGGCGCTGAGCCGCGCCGACGGCGAAGTGCAGGTTTCGACGTCCAGCCTTGCGAGCGGCCTGCTTCGCGGCGGCGATGGCGTCGGGATCGGGATCCAACCCCTCGACCGCCGTGGCGAACGGTGCGACGCCGATCGCGAACCGACCATCGCCGCAACCGAGGTCCAGCACGCGCTTGCCGCGCACAAGCGCCTCGCCGCCCCAATGCCGAAGTTCGTCGAGAGGCGCTGGACGGAGGGCTGAAGAGACGCCAGGCAAGTGCTTTCCCACCTCGACAGAGAAGGTCGCCGTACCAGCAGTCATCGCATCCCTCAAACCACTGCCTGATAGGTGATGTTCTTGCCGCCGTCGATCACCAGGTCCTGTCCGGTGACGAGATCGTTTTCCAGGAGGGCCACGATCGCGCGGGCGACGTCATCAGGCGTGGCCACCTTGCCCAGCGGGGTGGTTTTGGCGAAGGACTCCTCTTGCGCCGCGGCCGCCTCCTCGCCGAAGTTCCGGCTGAACCAACCGCTCGAGACCAGGCCGGGCGAGACGGAGTTGACTCGCACCTCCGGCGCCAGCGCCAGGGCGAGCGCGCGCGTGAGCTGCACGATTCCTGCTTTCGAGACGGCGTACACGATCGACGAGCCGGACGCCCGGTGCGCGGCGATCGACGCGACGTTGACGATCGCCCCGCCTGCCTTCTTCAGCTCCGGTGCCGCGGCCCGGCAGCAGAAGAACGTTCCCTTGAGGTTCACGCCGAGGATCTCGTTCCAGACGTCGTCTGTCAGTGCGTCGAGGTCAGGGTGTGGGATGAAACGAGTCGTGCCGGCGTTGTTGACCAGGACGTCGAGCCTTCCGTAGCGCTCGACCGCCTGGCCGACCATGGCCTTCACCTGCGCTTCGTCCGCCACGTCGGCGCGATGAGAAAGAGCTTCGGCGCCGATCGCCTTGATCTCGTCGACCGTCGAATCGGCCTCGTTCGCGGACCGCGAGTAATTGACGACGACCGCTTTGGCGCCGGCTTTCGCCAAACGGATCGACGTCGCCCGGCCTATGCCGGTGCCGCCACCGGTGATGATCGCGACACGTCCGGCCAGCTCCATGGGAGTAGAGCCTAAGGCTCGTTAGTCGCGACTATCCAGGGTGTTGGAGGCCCGAAGCCCTCGTTAGTCGCGACTACGCGGGGATGGGCGTCGGGGTGTCCGCTGCGAAGCGGCACTGGTCGGGCGGGCGAGATTTGAACTCGCGGTCTCCTGGTCCCAAACCAGGCGCTTTTCCGAGCTAAGCTACCGCCCGCGCTTGGCGTCCACCAGCGACTGCAGCGCGCCCGACTCTAGCAGCGCCCGCACCGCCGCGGCGCGGTGGCTGTACAGCCGTTTCTCCTCCGGCGGCATCTCCCCAAACGTCTTCCCCGTGCCCGGGACCAGGAAGATCGGGTCGTAGCCGAAGCCGGCCTCCCCCCTCCACTCCGGCACAACTTCGCCGACGCACTCGCCCTCGAAGGATCGGGTCGGCTGATCAGGCGCGGCGAGGGCGATGACGCACACGAACCGTGCCCTCCACGGCCGAGGCACGCCCGCCAGGCGCCGCAGCAGCTCGCCCGTCCTCTCCTTCTGCGTCGGACCGAGCCGCGCGGAGCGGATGCCTGGAAACCCACCCAGCGCCTCCATCTCGATCCCCGAGTCGTCGCCCAGCGACGGCAGGCCGGACTTCGAAAGCGCCGCCTCCGCCTTCAGGCTCGCGTTCTCGACGTAGGTCTCCCCCGCCTCCTCCACGTCGGTGTCGAACGCGACCAGCTCGAAGCCCGTTCCCGCCAGCAGCTCGCGGTACTCGCGCAGCTTGCCGGTGTTGCCCGACGCGATGACCAGTCGCGGCCGGTCAGCCAATCATTGTCAGAGCGTCGCGAGCGCCCGCTTCTGGCTGACGATCAGCTCCTTCACACCCTTGAACGCCAGGGCGAGCATCGCGTCCAGCTCGGCCCGGGTGTAGGGCGCGCCCTCGGCCGTCGCCTGCAGCTCCACCAGGCGCCCGTCCTCGGTCATCACGCAGTTGAGGTCGGTCGCGGCCTGGAAGTCTTCGGTGTAGTCCAGGTCGAGCACCGGGGTTGCGTCGACCACGCCGCAGCTCACCGCCGCGAGGTGCTGGCGGACGGGGATCTCGCTGATCATGCGGGCGTCCTTCATTCTCTTGATCGCCATATAGAGCGCCGCGAACGCGCCGGTGATGGAGGCCGTCCGCGTGCCCCCGTCGGCCTGGAGCACGTCGCAGTCGAGCGTGATCGTGCGCTCGCCGATCTTGCTCATGTCCACCGCCGCGCGCAGGGAGCGACCGATCAGCCTCTGGATCTCGTGCGTCCGGCCGCCGACGCGTCCCTGGATGGCCTCTCGCGGCCCGCGGTCGTGCGTGGCGCGCGGCAGCATCGAGTACTCGGCGGTGATCCAACCCTGCCCGGTCCCGCGACGATGCATTGGCACGCGGTCCTCGACGCTGGCCGTGATCCACACACGCGTGCGTCCCATCTCGATGAGACAGGAACCCTCGGCGTGCACGTTCACGCCGAGCTCGATCTTCACCGGCCGCAGCTGGTCCGGCGCGCGCCCATCGCGGCGCGCGGCCGTGCCCGTCACCGTCCGAGAAGTTTCAGTAATAGCGCCGTGCCCTCGAAGAAGAGATAGAGCGGGACGAACACGATCATAGGCGTCAGCGGGTCCACACCCGGGGTCAGGAAGTTCGCCAGGATGCCCAGGCCGAGGAACCAGTAGGGCCGGCGCTTGTACAGCCACTTCGAGTTGACGATGCCGAGCATGCCGAGCACGAAGAGCACGACTGGCAGCTCGAAGACCAGGCCGAAACCCAGCACCATGATGAGGACGAAGCCGACCAGCTCGGAGATGTCGGGCAGGTACGTCACCTCCGCGGGCGTCAGCGAGTTGAGGATGTGGATGTACAGGGGCAGCGCGAACATCGCCGTCGCGACGCCGAGCCCAAAGAAGAGGACAGTGCAGATGACGAGCGGAAGCACGTAGCGGCGCTCGTGTGCGTGCAAGCCAGGACTGACGAACCACCACGCCTGCTGGATGATCACCGGCGAGGCGAGCACGACGCCGATGTACATCGCCACCTTGAGCTGCAGGAGCACGCCGCCGCCTGGCTGCAGGTAGATCGCGTGGCCGATGCCGGCGCGGTCGACGAGGAACGTGATCACGTAGTGGGCGATAAAGACCGCCGCGATCGTGGCCACGCCCCACGCGATGATGGCGATGAGGAGGGCGCGACGCAGCGCCTCGAGGTGCTCGATGACCGACATGCGCGGCTCCTCGACCGGGGCGCGGGTCGACGGGCCGCGCTGGAGGACCCTGTCTAGAAGCGCCACAGGCGCTTAGCTGGAGGTCTTAGCCTCGGACGACGAGCCCTTGGCGGTCGTGTCGCTCGGCTCGGCCTTGGCGGCGTTGGTCACCTCGTTGGTGATCTCGCTGGTCGCCTTACGAAACTCCCGCATCGCCTTGCCGACCGCGTTTCCGAGCTCGGGCAGGCGACCCGGGCCGAAGATGATCAGCACGATGACAAGGATGACGACGAGCCAGAGTGGGTGAAAGGGCATTTCAGGCCGATTATAGGCCCCGGGGTCAGGACACCTTGATCGTGATCGAGGTGATGGTGTCGTTCGAGGACAGCAGCTGCACCTTGTCCATGCCCGAGATGACCGTGCCGAAGCGGTTGTAGACCATGGTCGGTCCGGAGCCGGGCCATCCCGCCTTCTGGACGAAGAACTGGCTTCCGTTGACCGCTCCGCCCGGCACCCTCGCCATGCCGACCGCGCCGAGGCCCCAGGGCGTGGCGGTCGTCTCGTCGGGGAGGTTGTAGCCCGGCCCTCCGCGCCCGTCGCCCCGGGGGTCACCGCCCTGGACGACCCAATCCTCCGACCTCCAGAAGTTGAGGCCGTTGTAGTAGCCGTGGGTCGCCAGGACGACGAAGTTGTTGACCGTGACCGGCGCGACCTCGGGCGCGAGGTCGATGACGAAGTCCCCCTGCGTGGTGCTTACCGTCGCCTGCAGCTTCTGGTTCCCCGTGATGCACATCGGCTGCGGGCCGAGGTACTGGTGCGGCGCGATCTGGGTCGAGGTGACGCAGTGCGCGAGCTCTCGGGGCACTGCCGGCTCCAGCGCCTTCTGGATCAGCACGCCGGAACCGATCACCGCGGCGATGAGCACGCCCATGACCAGCAGCGCCAGCCACGCCTGGCGTCCCCACTGGCCGGGCGCAGCCAGCTCGTCGGGCTCGGCCGGCTGGGGCCGGCGCGAGGGTCTCGGCTGGCTCACTTCCGGGCGGCCGCCTCGGTGATCGCCTGCACCAGGCCGTGAATCGTGTACTCGCGCGCGACGATCGAGACCCCAAGGCCGAGCTTGCGCGCGCTGTCGGCGGTCACCGGCCCCATGCAGGCGATCTCGGCGTCGCCCAGGATCGCGGGCAGGCGGTCCTCCGGAAACGCGCGCACGAAGTTGTTGACGGTGGAGGAGCTCGTGAACGTGATCACGTCCACGCCCTCAGCGTCGAACAGGCGCAGGAGAGCGGGCCCCGCCTCGGGAGGGCACACGGCGCGGTAGACGGGCAGGATGTCGACCTCTGCACCTCGATTCGCAAGCAGCGATGGTAGGGCGTCCCTCGCGATCTCCGCACGCGGCACGAGCACGCGCAGGCCGTTGAGCTCCCAGCCCTCGAGCGCGTTGGCCAGGCCTTCGGCCGTGTACTCGGAGGTGACGAGCTCCGGCCGCAGGCCGTGGCCGGTGAGCGCGTCGGCGGTTTCCTGTCCGATGGCGCACAGCTTGGAGTTGTGCAGGGCTCGCGCGTCGGAGCCGGTCGTCAGGAGCATCTGGAAGAAGATGTCGACCGCGTTCGCCGACGCGAAGATGACCAGCGCCGTCCCGGTCAGGTTCTTGATCGCGTTCTTGACACGGTCGTCCGTCGGCAGGCGGCGGATCTCGATCGTAGGGATCTCCACGACCGACGCGCCCAGGTCCACGAGCTCGCGCCGAAAAGAGTCGACCTGGTGACGCGCCCGCGTGATCAGGACGCGGCGGCCGTGCAGCGGCCGGCGGGAAAGCGTATCCAGGCGCTCGGCCATGGTCACGCCGGGGCCGAGCACGAGCAGCGCGTCGCCGCGGAGGCCATACGTCGCGGCCTTGCGCGCCAGCTCGCCCAGCGGCGCGGTCACGCGGTGCTGGCCCGCCAGGCCCGGGTTGAGGATCAGGGCCGCCGGCGTCTCCGCGGAGCGGCCGTTCTGCATCAACGCCGTGATCCCCGACTCCCACCAACCGGACGCGAGGCGAAGCACGACCGTGTCGCCGCCGGTCACGAGACCGAAACCAATAGACGCGGACATGCCTTCGATGGTCAGCGGGATGCCGCTCATCACCGGCGCGGCCAGCTCGACGATGAGGCCGGGCACGGCCTCGAAGTCCACCCCCGCGCGCTGCAGCCGTTCGGCCATCTCGCTTCCGTTGGAGAACGCGTAGGGATTGCCGGGAAAGAGGACAGTGACCTTGCGACCGTTGCGGGCGAGCTTGATGATCTCGTCTACCGATTCGAGCGGTGCGACGTCAGCGTTCGCGGGCGCGAGGTGCAGCAAACCGGAGCCGCAACCGTCGTAGTTGCGAATCACATCGGCTTCCTTCACTGCCTCCACCGCCTGCACGGTGGCGAGCCCTGGGTGTCCTGGGCCGACTCCGACCAGCCTGACCCTGCTCACGCCACCACCACGCCCATCCCCACCCGGGACACGGCTGACAGATTAGAGCTTTCGGGTCACCACGTAGTCCGCAAGCGATGCGAGCGTGGAGGACGCGTCACTCATCTCCAGCAAGCGCAGTTGTTGGCGCGCAGCGTGGGCATGTTTTCTCGCCTCGTCTAGCGCGAGCCGCGGTCCGTCGCTGTCGCGAACCGACGTCACGACATCACGAGCCTCCCGCTCTGTGAGCCTGCGCTGGTCTTCGAGCGCGATCGACGCGAGCATCAAAGGAAGCGTCGCGAAACCTTCGATGATGTCGTGGCCGATGGGCTTGCCGACCTCGCCTTCGGTCGCGGTGTAGTCGAGAACGTCGTCCGCGATCTGGAACGCCAGGCCGAGCTCGCGGCCGTAGGCGCGAAGCGCATCGCGTTTATCGCCGGCAACCCCACCCAGCAGCGCGCCGATGTCGCAGCAAGCGGCCAGCAGCGTCGCGGTCTTGGCCTCGATGCGGCGCATGTACTCGGCCTGGTCGGTGCTGTAGCGGTAGCGGATCGCTTGCTGGCGCACCTCGCCCGCGCAGATCGCCATCACCGCGCGGGCGAGGATGTCCACGACCTCGGGCACGCCGGTGCGCGCAGCGTGCTCGTAGGCCCTTGCGAAGTAGAAGTCGCCGATCACGATCGCGGGCTCGTCGCCGAGCGTCGCGGCGACTGTCGGCCGGCCGCGGCGTGTCGTCGAGCGGTCGATGACGTCGTCGTGGACGAGCGTGGCAGCGTGGGTCAGCTCGACCGCCATGGCCGCCGGCCGCAGGCGCTCGAGGTCGTAGCGCCCGCACTTCGCCGCGAGCAGGACGAGCGCCGGCCGTATGCGCTTGCCTCCAGCGGCGAAAAGCTCGGCCATCGGCGCGCCGACCTCCGGCGGATCGCGGTCGATGTCCGCCTGCAGTCCGTCCTCGACAGAGACAAGGTCGGAGGCGACCGGGCCGAAAAGTGAGGGCCCTTCGGTCAAGCGCTCTTGACTGACAGTCGGTACCCGAGCCCGGGCACGGCCTCGAGACTCACGCCGGTGTTGGGGCGCTCGGACAGCTTGCGCCGCAGCCGCTGCACGTGGGGGTCGACTGAGTGATCGTCGAGGTCATGCGGGTAACCCCACACCTTGTCGCGGAGCTGCGCGCGCGTCAGCACCCGCTCGGGGTTAGCGGCCAGGACCGCGAGGAGGTTGAACTCGGTCATCGTCAGCGTGATCTCGTCTTCGCCGACCTTCACCCGCCGAGCGGCGTTGTCGATCTGCAGCGCGCCGATGCTCAAGACGCCCTCTCTGCCGCCGCCGGTTTCCGCGAGCGAGGAGCGGCGAAGGTGTGCGTTGATGCGCGCGGCGAGGATGCGGGAGTCGAAGGGCTTGGTGATGTAGTCGTCGGCGCCGACCTCGAGGCCGACGACCTCGTCCATCTTCGTCGAGCGGCCCGTGAGCATGACCATCGGGCTGACCACACCTTGGCGACGCAGCTCGCGGATTACCTCGGTGCCGCTGATGTCCGGGAGCACCCAGTCCACAAGCACCAGGTCCGGCTGCGCGCTGCGACCGAGCTCGATGGCCTGCGCGCCGGTGCCCGCCTCGACGACGTCGTGTCCCTGGAGGCGGCAGACCTCGGCCACGAGCATCCGCACGGGCACGTCGTCCTCGATGACGAGGATGCGACGCCGGCGGCGCGGTGGTGGGCTGCTCAGCTTGGCTTCGGAGGCGCGAAACCCACCCGTCGTGACTCACGGGCTGAGCGCTTTGGTCTGCGCATCAGGATTACGCGCTTGTCCCCCCCGTCGACCACACTGGCAAGCTCCCATCCGTCGGCCGCCGCCTCATGGAGCGTCTTGACCAGCGTGGTGCCGTCAGCGACCTGGGCCACGCTCAGAACCCGGGTCGAAAACTCCCACTCCCGGCTTGGAAGTCCAACCGCGGGAATCAGCCCGGCGGCGGCGCCGCGCGCACCATCGGGATGGGCTGGTGCCGGCTCGTCGGGTTCCTCGTCCGGGTCTTCCTCGAACCTCGGGTCCATTGGGTCCATCGTCGTCGATTCTAGGCTGTGTCTTAACAACTGAACGAGGTACCCCCGGCGGGGGTCGAACCCGCGCTGGACCGGGTTTAAGCCGGCTGCCTCTGCCATTGGGCTACGGGGGCAACTCCATTGTGCCCCCGCTATCAGTCGTAGTCGAAAAAGCCCTTCCCGGTCTTGCGGCCGAGCCGCCCCGCGTCCACCAGCTTGCGCAGCACCTCGGGCGCCTCAGGGCCCTCGCCGAGTTGGTGCCGGTCCTGCATGGCGCCATAAAAGACGTCGAGGCCGCTGAAGTCGAGGAGGTGGAACGGGCCCATCGGCCAGTTGAGGCCCTTCTGCACCGCAACGTCGATGTCCTCGGCGCTGGCGTAGCCGCCCTCGAGCAGGCGCATGGCCTCCTCGGAGGCGGCGAACAGGACGCGGTTGACGATGAAGCCCCAGATCTCCTTCTGCAGCAGCACCGGCGTGCGGTTGATGGAGCGCACGAACTCCATCGCGGTCGCGACGGTGTGGTCCGAGGTCTTGGGCCCGCGGACGACCTCGCATAGCTGCATCACGGTGACGGGATGAAAGAAGTGCAGGTTGCAGCAAAGCTCGGGCCGGCCGGTGAAGTCGGCGAGGCGGCTGATGGCGATCGTGCTCGAGTTGCTGGCGAGGATGGCGTCTTTCGGCGCGTGCTCGCCGAGGTCTTCGAAGACGCTCTTCTTGGCGTCGAAATTCTCGATCACCGCCTCGATGACAACATCCGCATCGCGCACGCCCTCGCCGACGCTGCTGGCATCCTTGATCCGCGCGATGGCTTGCTGGGCCTGGTCCTCCGTCAGTCGGCCCTTCTCGACGGCGCGCTCGACGAGCCTGCGGTTCTGGGCTCGCGCGCGTTCGAGCTGACCGGCCACCGTGTCGACCAGGGCGACGTCGTAGCGGCCGCTAAGCGCGGTCTGCAGCGCGATCTGGGAGCCCATCGTCCCCGCGCCGACGACCGTCACGCGCTTCAATTCACCCATGCGCTTGAGCATGAAGGAATTCGAGGATTTGGTGGAAAAGGCCATCGACTCGATCCCGAAGGCGTTCGAGCCCTACCTGGAAAACACGGTCTTCATCGTCGAGGAGTCTTCGCCCGAAGGGGTGATGGGCCTTTACCACGGTGCCGGCGCGCTGCACGCGGGCGAGGGGATGCCCGACCAGATCACGATCTACAAGCGCTCCCACGAGCGCGCGACTCGGGATATGAAGGAGCTCGTCGAGGAGATCCGGCGCACGATCCTCCACGAGGTCGGCCACCACTTCGGGATGGACGAGGACGAGCTTCCTTATTAATCAGTGCAGGGACCAGAAGGCGCGATCCCAGAGGATGAGCGGGTCGCCTCCACCCACCGCCGCGGCCACCACCTCGCCGACGCAGATGTCGTGGTCGCCCGCCGGGAGGGTCTGGACCAGCCGGCACTCGAGCCACGCCGCGCAGCCGTCGAGCAGCGGGATGCCGTTGCTGCCCAGCCGGTGCGGGAGGGTGCGCCACTGCGGGTCAATGGCAGGGGCGCGGCCGGCGAAGCGATCGGCGATGAACTCCTGCGCCCTCGTGAGCACGCTCACGTTGAACGCCTCGGTCTCGAGGACCGCGGCCCTGGTCATCGACTCATGCTCCAGACCGACCACGATGAGCGGCGGCTCGGCCGACACCGAGACCAGGCTGCTCGCGGTGAGCCCGCGGTACTCGTCGCCGAGGCGGGCGCTGACCACGACGATGCCCGCCGGCAGGCGCGCCATCGCGTCGCGGAACCCTTGCTTCGGCACGTGGGGATCTTAGAATCGACTTTCGAGCTACGGGGCGACGTAGCCAAGTGGTAAGGCAGAGGTCTGCAAAACCTCCATCCCCAGTTCGATTCTGGGCGTCGCCTCCAACGCCGAATCCGCCCATCTAAGCCCTTGGCCCACCGCAAGGGCCGATGCTCGTCGGGGCTTCGGCCCTATTTCCCGAATCCCCAACCGCTAGCGCACGCCTAGCCTGCCGATCGTCAGGGCCGAGCCCCGACGTCTTTGGACGAATCGGGCCGTCTTTTTCGAGCGGCCCGATTCGTCCGTCGCCTACGTGATAACCGCTATGTGTGCATCGGCACCACGGTCAGCTGGAAGGTGACACCAGGCGCTGAGAACCCGAGTAGATCCGTCGTGGAGAAGTGACCTTTGACCGCGGGCGCGACAGGCATCGGGTCTGAGCTCTCAAAACTGGTCCCCCTACCAAGTCCGGTAAAGACGTCGACCTCGTGGGTGATAACGATCCACGGACCGGAGCCCGGAAAGATTTCTTTCACGACGTAAGTGCCGTCAGCGTGCGCGTGTCCGGCGCCGGCCAGGCCTGGACCCGCGGGGGTGGACATGTGGCCGCAGAAGGTGACCTCGGCATCAAACGAGCCGTCTTGATTGAAGACTCCCCAGGCCCAGAAGCCGCCCAGCATGTCGCCGCAAACGGCCGGATTGTTGCAGTTCATAGACGCTGTGAGCTGGTACAGCTGGACGTTCCCACCGCTGTTGCCGTAGTCCGCGGCCACGGGTACCGAGGCTGCGGCGCCCAACAAGGACGCAACGAACAACGCCAAAGCAAAACGCACCACTTTTCCCATAGATACCTCCCTAGACGCGCCCTGCCGGTGGGATGGGGCCAGTACACACCCGGCAGTCCCCGCAGTCAAGGTGCTACTCCGGCACGATCCCAGGTTCGATTTCTGGGCGTCCTTTCCCCTCCACGCCCTCCGCGTAATCCGAGGCGTCCTGGGCGTTTAGTCAGCGCACAAGACATGCCGTCCGACCATCTCATCCTCACCCCGCCCGAGTGGAGGGCGGTGCTTCGCGCAGAGCTCGTCGCCAACGGATTCGAGCAGGACGCCGCCGGGGTCATCGCCCGCCAGGTCGTCGAACGGCTCCTGCGGAGCTACCTCGGCGGCGGGCGGGCGGCCGCGCCACCGGCCACCCAACAGCTGGACGAGGCCGCCTGAGCCTGAGCTCGGGTCGCTGACCCCTCGGTTACACTCGAATTCGAACATGGGCGTGTCCCAGATCAAGATGCCTCAGCTCGGCGAGTCTGTGACCGAGGGCACCGTCGACAAGTGGCTCAAGCACGAAGGCGACCTGGTCAAGCGCGACGAGCCGCTGGTCGAGGTCGTGACCGACAAGGTCAACGCCGAGATCCCCTCCCCTTTCGAGGGCAAGCTGCTCAAGATCGCGGTGGCCGAGGGCGAGACCGTCCGGGTCGGGGCCGTGATCGCCCAGATCGAGACGGCGGCGGCCGCCGCGGCAGCGCCCGCCAAGGAAAAAGAGGCCGGCGTCGCGCACACCGAGGTCCCACCCGAGCCTGCCGCCGCAGGCAGGGCGCCCCAGCCCCAACCCGTACCGCAGGGCGCGAACGGCGGCGAGCACGCCAGGCTGTCGCCCGCGGTCCGCAAGCTGGCCGCCGAGCACAACATCGATCCGACCTCCCTCCAGGGTTCGGGCATGGGCGGGCGGGTGACCAGGGACGACGTGCTGGCTGCTGTGGGGACTGCTCCGGCCGCCGCGCCGCAGGCGCCTGCGAAGCCGGCCGGCCCGGCGCCGACGCCCGCTCGAATCGACGGCAAGCGCGAGGAGCTGGTGAAGCTCAGCGTCATGCGCAAGTCGATCGCCGAGCACATGGTGCGCAGCCTCGCCACCTCGCCACACGCGTGGACCCTGCAGGAGGTCGACGTCACCAACCTCGTGCGCTATCGGGAGGCCGAGAAGGACAGCTTCAAGGCCCGCCACGGCGGCGCCCTCACCTACCTGCCGTTCGTCGCCCAGATCGTCTGCGAGGCGCTGAAGGAGTTTCCCTGGCTCAACTCCTCGTGGAGCGACGAAGGCGTGATCCTCAAGCGCTACGTTAACCTGGGCATCGCGGTTGCCATCCCCGATGGCCTGATCGTGCCGGTGGTGAAGGACGCCGACCAGCTGGGCTTCACCGACCTCGTGCGCGCGATCAACGACCTGGTCGATCGCGCGCGCAGCAAGCAGCTCAAGACCGACGACGTGCATGGAGGGACGTTCACGCTCAACAACACCGGGGCGACGGGCTCGATCGCGAGCCAGCCGATCATCAACCAGCCCCAGGCGGCGATCCTGACCACCGAGTCCATCCTCAAGAGGGCGATGGTTGTCGACGACGCGATAGCGATCCGGCACATGATGAACATCTGCCTGAGCTTCGACCACCGGATCGTCGACGGCATGATGGCCGGCCAGTTCGTCAACTGGATCAAGCAGCGACTCGAAGGATGGACCGCCGGTAGCATTCGGCTGTGATCAAAAGCGAGCCCCTCCGGCCGGCGCCGATCCCCGAATGGATCCGCGTCAAGGTCACCGAGGGAGACAACTTCAAAGACCTCAAGCAGATGGTTCAGGGTGCGAAGCTGCACACCGTTTGCGAAGAGGCGCGCTGCCCCAACATCTTCGACTGCTGGAACCGCCGGACGGCCACGTTCATGATCCTGGGCGACGTCTGCACACGCGCGTGCCGGTTCTGCGCCGTGACGTCCGGGAGGCCTACCGAGCTGGACCTCGGCGAGCCCATTCGCGTCGCCGAGTCCGTGGCTCAGCTCGGGCTCAAGCACGCGGTCATCACTTCCGTCGATCGTGACGACCTGAGGGACGGCGGCGCCGGCATATTCGCGCGCACGATCCGCGCCATCCGACGAAGAAGCCCGGGGACGACGATCGAGGTGCTGACACCCGACTTCCAGGGCGACTTCGACGCGGTGCGCACCGTGGTCGAGGCGAGGCCCGACATCTTCAACCACAACACGGAGACCGTGCCCCGGCTGTACGCCCGCATCCGGCCGAAGGCGGTCTACGCCAACAGCCTGGCCTTGCTCCGACACGTCAAGGCGCTCGCCCCGGACATGGTCACCAAGTCGGGGCTGATGGTCGGGCTGGGCGAGACCGAGGACGAGCTGCGCGAGGTCTTCCGCAACATGCGCGCGCACAACATCGACGTCCTCACGGTCGGCCAGTACCTGCGCCCATCGAAAAAGCACGCCGAGGTCGTGCGCTACTACCGTCCCGAGGAGTTCGTTCGTCTCAAGGAGCAGGCTCTGGCGATGGGCTTCGGCCACGTCGAGGCAGGTCCGCTGGTGCGCTCCTCATATCACGCCGATGAGCAGATCCCGACCGCGCGTAAGAGCCTGCTGGCTGGGTAGCGTCCCCTACCGCCAGGCCTGGGACCTCCAGGCCGAGCTGGTGGGCGAGCTGCGCTCTGGAGCAGGCGTGGACACCCTCCTCCTGCTCGAGCACCCGCACGTCTTCACCATGGGCAAGGCCGCCGTACCGGAGCACCTGCTCTGGGACGAGGCGGAGCGGGCGCGCCGGGACGTGGAGGTGGTGTGGTCGGACCGTGGCGGGGAGGCGACGTACCACGGGCCGGGCCAGCTCGTCGGCTACCCGGTCGTCGACCTGGCCCGCCTGGAGGTGACCATCCCCCGCTACCTCCAGCTCCTGGAGAGGTCTCTGATCGAGTTCCTGGGCAGCCTTGGCGTGGACTCCGAGCCCGGGGCGCCAGGCCTGACCGGGGTCTGGCGTCGGGACGAGAAGCTGGCCGCGATCGGGATCAAGCTCAACCGCTCCGTGGTCAGTCACGGGTTCGCGCTGAACCTGACCACCGATCTCGCCTACTTCCAGGGCATAGTGCCCTGCGGCCACGCCGACCTCCGGCCGACCTCGGTGGAGGCGGTCACCGGGCGCCGGATCGACACCGAGAAGGCGGCGGGCGGCTACTCCCGGAACTTCGCGGACGTCTTCGGGGTAGACCTTGACTGGGTGGAGTCCAGCAGCCTTATCGCCGCCGGGGGCGCCTCCAGCCGGCTCTGATCGGGAATACTTCGCGTTACCAGCGCGGTATTCCTAGTGTTAGAACATTCGAGGAAGGTGAGCGAGGGGTGGCCGTTTGGCCTCGCTCGTTATCGGGTAAGGACGAAATGAGCATGGCTAGCAACCGCAAGAGCGCTGAGAAGACCCGCGAGGAGCTCGTCCGGCTGGACAACGTCAACATGGACGAGGACGACGAGATCCTGCCTGACTTCGAGGCCGAGGTCGACGACGGCAGGCGTGTCTGGGTGACGGCGGTCCTCGAGCGCACGGCCGTGATCGAGCCTGCCCCGGGTGAGCCGAAGGTGCTCATGAACCGGCGACGCCTGTTCGTCAACCCGCGCCACCTCCGCGTGCGCCACCTCGCCAGCAAGGAAGCTGCGCGGCGCGGCCGCGAGGCGGCTCGCCAGCTCAGGCTTCAGGAACAGCAAAGCTCCGCGGCGTAAGCCCACGGGGCCGCTTACCTTTCGGAAGTCGGGTCGGGCTCCTCTGGTAACATTCGCTGCTGCCGAAAAGCTCGGCGCCTGCCTATTTCCGCGGCACTTGCGCGCCGCCTAGCCGAGGGAAGCCACTTTATGAGCAAGACCGTTGAACTCGTCTCGCTGGCCACTATCGTCCCCCCTCCCAATCACGAAGTCAGCGGCGGTTTCAACGCCATAGTCGACGGCAAAGAGGTACGAGTGCGCGCGGTGCTCGAGCGGACGGTGGTCATCGAGCACCACGAAGGCGGCGAGCGGAGCGTGGTGCGCAAGGACAACTGCATGGTCAAGCCGTCGGCGGTCGCGTTCGTGCCCGGCAATCCGAACAACGGCGTCGGGCCGCGGCAGTGGCGGCGGCTTCCCGGTAAGCCACCCGCCCCGGGGACTCCTGGTACTCCTGGGACTCCAGGCGCGCCGCCGGCGCCGGCCAACGGCAAGTAAGCTTCCCGATCCGTTCCCCACTGCTGGGGGTGAACGCTAGTCGATGTACTTTTGCGCGACGAGCGTCAGGAAGGGCTGAAGCTCCTTCGCCAGGGCGACGTCCTCGAACGCTTTGCGCGCCTCGGCGAATCGTCCTCCCTGGAGCTTGCTCATCTCCTCGTCCGCGATCTCGCGCACCAGGTCCGCATCGACCGTTGGACCTTCCTGGAGGCGCGCGGAGTGCCTGACCCACTGCCAGATCTGCGACCGTGAGATCTCGGCGGTGGCGACGTCTTCCATCAGGTTGTTGATCGCGGCCGCGCCCGTGCCTCGCATCCAGGACTCGATGTACTGGATGCCCACGCTGACGTTCGCCCGCAGGCCGTTCTCCGTGATCGTGCCCCCCGGCACCTTGACGTCGATCAGCTGGCCGGCCGAGACCGAGACATCGGGTCGCTGCCGCTCCAGCTGATTGGGCCGGTCGCCCAGCACGCGGTCGAACGCCTCGGTCGCGGTCGACACCAGGTCGGGGTGCGCAACCCACGTACCGTCGAAGCCGTCGTTCGCCTCCCGGTCCTTGTCCTCCTTGACCTTGGCGAGGGCGGTCCGGTTGACCTCCGGGTCGCGGCGGGACGGGATGAAGGCGGCCATACCTCCCATGGCGTGGGCGCCGCGCCGGTGGCACGTCTTCACCAGGAGCTCCGTGTAGGCCCGCATGAAAGGCACCGTCATCGTCACCTGCGCCCTGTCCGGTAGGACGAACTCGGGGCGGTTCCGAAACTTCTTGATGATGCTGAAGATGTAGTCCCACCGTCCCGCGTTCAGGCCGCTCGAATGGTCGCGCAGCTCGTACAGGATCTCCTCCATCTCGAAGGCGGCAAGGATGGTCTCAATCAGGACTGTCGCCCGGATGGTTCCGCGCGGAATGCCGAGCTCGTCCTGGGCGAGGTTGAAGACGTCGTTCCACAGCCGCGCCTCGAGGTGGCTCTCGAGCTTCGCCAGGTAGAAGTACGGCCCGCTGCCCTTCTTCAGCAGCCGCTCGGCGTTGTGGAAGAAGTAGAGCCCGAAGTCGAACAGGCTGCCCGAGACCGGCTTGCCATCCACTTCCACGTGGCGTTCATCCAGGTGCCACCCACGCGGCCGGACGAGCAGCGTCGCCACCTTCTCGTTGAGCCGGTACTCCTTGCCTTCCGGGCTCTTGAACTCGATGCGCCGCTCAATGGCGTCGATGAGGTTGGCCTGGCCCTCGACCAGGTTCGACCACGTCGGTGAGTTGGCGTCTTCGAAGTCGGCCATGAAGACGCGCGCCCCCGAGTTCAGGGCGTTGATCAGCATCTTGCGGTCTGTCGGACCGGTGATCTCGACGCGCCTGTCCTGCAGGTCCTTCGGCGCTTTGGCGACGTGCCAGTCGGAGTCGCGCACCGAGCTGGTGGTGACGAGGAACTGGGGCATCTCGCCGGCGTCGATCCTGGTCTGGCGCTCGTCGCGCAAGCGCAGGAGCTCCTGCCGCCGGCCGCCAAACTCGCGCTGCAGCCGGGCGACGAAGCTCAGCGCCTCGGGCGTCAGGATCTCGGTCGCGCGACCTTCGACGGCGCCCTTGAGCTGAACATGCTCCGTGGTGGCCATCGCCACCAATCTACTAGAGGCTGTTACGTCCCGGCGAGGCGTTTCACAACCGGCGCGAGCGAGTCCGCCGCATCGCCGGGGACCACGATGTGGGAGATCCCGTAACGCTCGCGTCGGGCGATGATCTCCTCGGCGATCTGGTCCGCCGTGCCGAGCATGAAGTGCGGCACCTCGAGGACGTCGGCCGGACCGAAGCCCATCGCGGGCGCGAGCATCTCGGCGACTCCGTCGCGATCGTCCGTGACGTTGGCCATGAACGTCCAGACGCCGAGCTCGATCTGCTCCATGCGCTCGCCGGCCGCCTCGCGAATCCAGCCGAGCTTCTCGTCGGTGACCGACGCCAGGCCGGTCTGTGCCAGGCGCCGGCCGGGTTTGCCTTCCCTGAGGTCGAAGTTGACGTTCACGGTGTCCGCCTCGCGCGCCGCCAGCTCGAGCATCTTGCGTCCCCCGCCACCGATCACGATCGGCGGGTGCGGCTTCTGCACCGGCGCCGGCGCGCCCTCGAGGCCCTTGATCGTGTAGTGCTTGCCCTCGAACGAGAACTCGCCGCCGGCGAAGAACCGCTTGAAGATGGTCAGGGCCTCCGCCATGCGCTCGATGCGCGTCCCGGGCGAGTCATAGGGGATCCCCGACTGCTCGTAGTCGGACATCATCCAGCCGGCGCCGATCCCGAAATCGAAGCGGCCGTCGGAGAGCAGGTCGAGCGAGGCCGCCTCCTTGGCGAGCACGACCGGGTGGCGGTAGTCGTTGTCGAAGACCAGCGAGCCGACGCGGAGCGTGGTGGTGGCGTCGGCGGCGGCCATGAGGCCGGCGATCGGGCCGACCTGGTCGCCGAAGTGGTCGGGGAGGTAGAGCGTCGAGTAGCCCATGGCCTCGAGCGCCCGCGCGCGCTCTTTCCACTGCTTGGCGCTCTGTGCGCGGTGCTCCTGCGCGCTGAACCGAAAAGGCCGCGCCTTGCTCACGCGAGGAGAGTAGCCGAGGCTCGTTCCGTGGACGCCCGAAGTCTGAGCCGTTCTCTGCGCCTTACTCGCCGTCAAGGAGCGCTGTCATCGCAGGTTGGTAGAAAGCGATGTCCTCAGCCTCGTGCCATTGAATGCTGGTGAACCCGGCCTTCGCCGCTGCCAGCGTCAGGGCTTGTCGACCAATGGCTCGGTAGCGCGCGCTGTGGTGGCTGACACTCCAACCACCTGAACCCTCGGTCAGGATCAGAAAATGGACTGTGTACATGGGGCTATCTGGTGCATCCCAGTCGTGCAGGCGTACCACCACTTTGCGCGGTGGTCCAGGATTGATTCGCGGCGCGGCACTGACTGGCCGCTCGACCAGCTCTCGGTCGTAGTCGCGGACGGTTATCACCACGAGGCCCCCGGATCGCAATTTGGAACGCATTGCCCGAAAGGCCAGGCCAATATCGTCATCCGTCAGGAGATGCGGAAGCGCGTTATCACACGAGATGAGGACGTCGTAGGTGCCCTCGAGCCTCTCCAAATCGCGAATGTCGCATGCCGTGAAAGTCATGTCCACGCCACGACGAATGGCTTCCTGGCGAGCGCGGTCCAAAGCTCGTTCGCTGACGTCTGTTCCGTGGACCTTGTATCCGTGGCCTGCGAGGCCAAGTGCCTGCGTGCCGATCCCACACGAGCAATCAAGAACGGACTGGGCGTCCGGCAGCCGGCTTCGGATTAAGCGATCAAGGGCCACACCCTGGTGTGTTACCGCCGTGTTCCAGTCTTCGTAGATGAGGTGGTACTCAGGCGCCAGCTCGTCGTAGAAGTCGGCTACCGACATGCCCAGACTCTAGTCGTTGGTTGCAGGGCGCCAAGCTCGACTCTTTTGCGCATCCCACCAGTCGCGGCCATGGCCCCTGCGCGCCGCCAGCGACAGTACGTACGCGTCTAAGCAAGAAATCAGTACGTCGCGGACGGCTTCCCAACCTTATGCGAGGGAGCGTCGCGTCGGTACCGAAGTAGCTGTAGCGAATCAGCCGAAGTAGTTGTGACACATCGGCCGAAGGCCTTTTCGTCCATCAGACGAACTTGCGCAACCGAGGTGGTGCCGAGGGCCAGATTTGAACTGGCGACACCTTGATTTTCAGTCAAGTGCTCTACCAAGCTGAGCTACCTCGGCACGGCCGATGATTCTATCGGCCGTCTTGCGGCGGCTGCCAGACGACGTCGGTGACGATATCGGGCATCTCCGCCTTCACGATCGCTCGCGTTTCCTCCACCAGCTTGCTCAATTCCTTCGCCGCCGCGGACGGCGCCGCATTGGCGACCAGGTCCAGCCTCTCCCCGAGCCGCTCCGGCTTGAGTGCGAGCTGGTCGAAGTGCTCGCCCGCCCGCTTGAACTGAAACGTGGAGAAATAGACGCGGTTCAATGCCGACAGCACCGACACGATTCTGTACGCGCCGTCCAGCAGCATCTGCCGGCGAAAGAGCTCGGAGTCCCTGGCGGCGAGATGGTCATCGACCGTCCAGATGGGAAAGAAGCCCAGATTGGCTTCGATCTCCCTGCGCCGCAGCGATTCCGGGTAGGCCGCGCGCGCCTGCCAGCCGCGCACCAGCGCATCGCCGTGCAGAGGCGTGCCCTCGAGCAGGCCCATCGCCACCTTGGCCGTGATCCAATCCACGTCGCCCGACTCGATGCGCTCCAGCCGTCGCTCCAGCGCAGCGATCAAGGCGCCACCCGTCTGCACCTCGATCCCTTGCATCTGGTAGCGCGAGACAAACCCGTCCGGACGGGGCTGCCCGATCGAGCCTGTGAGCTCCGCGCCGGAGTCGCGCATCGCGGCATCGAAGGCCGCCCTGTCCGGCAGAACGTCGTAGTAGTTGATAAGGTCGATGTCCGAGTGCTCGTCGCTGATCCCCCGCGCCGCGGAGCC
>Ga0209376_1001831_pt1 | contig 20826 bp, 20 predicted proteins | sample GraSoiAngelo_134_FD_185891 | JGI IMG/M metagenome (GOLD analysis project Ga0209376, IMG submission 185891) | Grasslands soil microbial communities from the Angelo Coastal Reserve, California, USA - 14_0929_05_30cm (SPAdes) (version 2) | ecosystem: Environmental > Terrestrial > Soil > Grasslands ... | reverse complement strand
CGGCCAGCGCGCCGATCACGAACGCCCAGAAGCTCGACACGAAGGCACAGGGCGCGGTGATCGCGACCAGGCCAGCGAGCATGCCGTTGATCATCATGCTCGGATCCGGCTTGCCGTACTTGCCCCACATGTAGAACATCGCGAAGATCGCGCCCGACGCCGACGCCAGCATGGTGTTGACCGCGATGACCGCGATGCGGAGGTCGCCGCCGGCGAGCGTGCTGCCCGGGTTGAAACCGAACCACCCGAAGGCCAGGATGAAGCAACCGAGCGCCGCCATCGGGAGGTTGTGGCCCGGGATCGGGTTCGGCGTACCGTCCTTGTTGAACTTGCCGATGCGCGGCCCGAGCATCATCGCCCCCGCCAGGGCGGTGACACCGCCGACCATGTGGACCACCGAGGAGCCGGCGAAGTCCACGTAGCCGTGACCGAGACCGAAGTTCTTGCCGAGCTGCGAGAGCCAGCCGCCGCCCCAGACCCAGTTGGCGAAGAGCGGATAGGTGATCATCGAGATGAAGAATCCGTAGATCACGAAGGACGAGAACTTCCACCGCTCGGCCATGGCGCCGGTCGGTATCGTGGCCGCCGTGTCCATGAAGACCATCTGAAACAGGAACAACCCGAACACGCCGACGTCATAGGTCGAGCCGGCGAGGAAAAAGCCCTTGGTGCCCCAGAGACCGAAGTCCTTGCCGAAGAGCGAGATCGCGAACTCACCGTCGAGCACTCCGGTGCCACCGAGCGTTGCGAGCGGGCTGGCCCCGCCCATCTGGAGCGCGAAGCCCATGATCCAGTACCCGGTCATGCCGATTGCGTAGACCATGAAGTTCATCATCATGGTGTGCGCGACATTCTTGGCGCGGGTGAAGCCCGTCTCGGCGAGCGCGAACCCAGCCTGCATGAACATGACGAGGAAGCCGGTGATCAGGGTCCACATGAGGTTTATGGAGACCCGGTTGTGGCCCGCGAAGTCGGCGACCTCAGCAAGCGTCGGCTTGCCGGCCTCCTTGGCCGTGACGTCGGCGATGCCGCCGGTGGTGGTGCCGCCCGGATCCGGCTTGGGTGGCGGCGCGGGCGCGGCGGCGGGCGCGGGCGTGGCCGGGGCGGCGGGCTTGTCCTGGGCGAACACCCAGCCACCGACCGCCAGCAGACAGGCGAGCACCAGGCCGAAAACGATTCTCCACGGCAGCGAGCGCGTACCCGATCCAGGGTCCTTCATGCACGTGTCCCCCTCGGCTGCCGCTTGCCGGCGTAGCCTGAAAAAGGAAAGGCGCCCGTATCCGGGCGCCATTACCCGCTGCGACCTCCTTGTCGCGCGGCATCCGGTGGCAGCAAGGGACGTGCCGTGGTCGGTGGTCAACGACATCACAAACTTAGGGGCGACCCCTACTGAGCCGGTGCCCGCTGGATAAGCATTCGGCGCTCTCTGCTCACCTACCGAGCAGCGCTTTCGATCCGTTGCCGGCGGGAGATGCCGGTGCTACGGTCCAACTCGAAGGGAGCACGTCTTGAACGTCCCCCTGGCCGTCAATGGCACCCTGATGCGCGGCCTGTCGCTGAACGGCAACCTCGTGTCGGTCGGCGCCACGTTCGACCGCGAGGCGACCACGATCCCGAGCTACCGTCTCTGGTCGATTGACGACGACCGGCATCCCGCGATGGTGCGCGTCTCGCAGGGCGGCGCGGCAATCGCCGTCGAGGTGTGGCAGGTGCCGGCGGCCGGCCTCGCCACGATCTTGTTGAGCGAGCCGCCCGGGCTGGCCATCGGCAAGGTGCGGCTGGCGGACGGTCAGGAAACGCTGGGCGTCCTCGGCGAGCCGGCGCTCTGCGAGGGGCAGCGCGAGATCACCGCCTATGGCGGCTGGCGCGCCTACCTGGAGGCCCGCGGAACCCGCGCGCCATGAGCGAGCCGGTGACGGCTGCCGAGGTCCAGCGCCTGGCCGAGGTCACCGCAGGCGCAGCGCTTCCGCACCTGGTTCCGCGACCGGGTGCGCGAGGTCTTTCGCGACGTGGACGTCGTCCTGACGCCGACCACGCCCTACGGGGCGCCGCGCATCGGCGCGCCGCGGGCGACGACCGTGGACGGCATCGAGGTGATGCCCCGAGGACACCTCGGCGTCTTCACGCAGCCGTTGTCGTTCGTGGGCCGCGGTTGTTCCGGATTGCGGCGCGGCCGGAGGCCGACGGCGTCGTCGCCGCGCCGGTCGCGTCGGCGCGCTCCTAGGCTCTGGGCTCGAGCACTTTCCGATCGACCTGGCCGAGCCGCTCCGCGATGATGCCGGCGATGACCACGACGAGCTTGTAGGCGGCGAGGCTGTCGCTGCCGATCAACCGCTGGAACTGCGCCCGCGTCAGCAGCTGACAGTCACACTCGGTGACGGCGACGACGGTGGCCGACGTCGGGCGGTCGGTGATGAGGCTCATCTCGCCCAGGAGCGTCGGCGCGGCGATCTTGGCCAGCGACTGTCGCTGTCCGTCGCCGCCCTGCTTGAAGATCTCCACGTTGCCCTGCAGCAGGAACAGGAGCCCGCTCGGCCGCTCGCCCTCGCTCATGAGGGTCTGGCCGGCCGCGATCTTCTTGCTGACCGAGGCCTGGGCGAGCTGCTCGACCTGCGGGGTGGTCAGCCCACGCCCGAGTACCGTGTGCATGACCGCGCGAGCTGCGGACGCTTGCATCGAGGTGGATCCTCCTCACTCGATTGTACGACGTGAGGAGGCGAGAGGCCGACTAGCGCCCGGCGAGGGCGAGCCCCACCACGCGCTCACCGGCGTCGAGCCGGTCCTCGGCGGTGACGGCCGCCGCGCGGGCGCGGTGGCGCTCCGCGCCCACCCGAGCGACCAGATCTCCGTAGTCCGGGTCGAAGAGGCCTTCGAGCCGTCGACGGATCGCGCGGGCGAGCGCCGGGCTCCGCCCGCCCGTCGAGACGGCGATCTGCAGCTCACCGCGGCGCAGCACCGACGGCAGGATGAAGTCGCACTGCGCGGGTCGATCCACCACGTTCACGAGCACGCGCCGGCGGCGGCCCGTCGACTCCACGGCCGCGTCGACGATCGAGTCGCCGGTCGCGGCGATGGCCAGCGCGCAGCCGCGCAGGTCGGACCGCCGGAACCTTCGCGCCCGATGGACGATGCGGTCCGCGGCGACGAGCGCCCCGAGGCCCGTGGTGACGAGAGGGCTCACCACGGTGACGCGGGCGCCGCACTCGACGAGGGCGCGCGCCTTGCGCTCGGCGACGAGCCCACCGCCGACCACCAGGCACGCACGGCCGCGGAGATCGAGGAACGCCGGGAAGTAGTCAGCCATCGCTCACGCCCGCAAGGTGGCTCGCCACCCGCCGCACGGTCGCCGGCTCCGACGCGGCGGCGACGGTGGGCCCGGTGATCAAGAGCGCCGGCGCCGCGACGCCGGCCGCCCGGCCCCGCTCCGAGATGTCGCCGAGGCGCCCGGCGATCACGCGTTCGCCGACGACGCCCACGCGCTCGATCAGAATCGCGGGCTCGCGCGGATCGCGTCCGAGTGACGTGAGCGACGCGGTGACGGACTCGAGCCTGCCGACCGGCATGTAGAACACCAGGGTGCCCCCGGTGTGCGCGAGCAGATCCCAGTCGAGCGCCAGCGCCTTGCGGTTGCCGTGCACCGCGCCGGTCGCGAACACCACCGTCGACGAGCTGCCCCGCTCGGTGAGCGAGATGCCGGCGCGCGCCGCCGCCGCCGTCGCGGAGGTGATGCCCGGCACGACCTCGAACGCGAGACCGGCCGTCCGCACCGCCTCGATCTCCTCCGCCAGGCGGCCGAAGATCGTCGGATCGCCACCCTTCAGCCTCACCACGTGTCGCCCGCCGGCGCCGCGGTCGACCAGGAGACGATTGATCTCGCCCTGGCCCAGGCAGGGACGCCCGGGCGCCTTGCCGACGTCGATGACCTCGACCCTCGGCCGCGTCTGCTCGAGGACCTCACCGGGGATCAGCCGATCGTGGATGACGACGTCGGCCTCGCGCAGACGCCGGAGCCCCTTCAACGTGATGAGCTCGGGGTCGCCGGGCCCGGCGCCCACGAACGAGACGAGGCCGCCGCGTTTCATGGCTCCTCCTTCCTCGGGGACCGCGGAAAGAATCGGACGAGACGATCGAGCGCCTCCGGCAGCGCGTCGCACGGCACGTCCTCGAGGATCTTCTCGGCCGCGCGGGGATCGCGCCCGCCGCGGCCGCCGACGAAGACGTGGACGCCGTCGACGATCTTGCCGTCCACCTTCACCTTGCATCCCTGGAGACCGACGTCCGCGGTGTGGTGATTTCCGCACGAGGCCGGACAGCCCGACCACCGCACGGTCAGCGGGCGTGTCGCGCCGAGCCGCTGCTCGAGCGCGCGCGCCAGCGCCATCGCGCGCGCCTTGGTGTCGATGAGCGCGAGGTTGCAGAAGTCGGTGCCAGTGCACGATACGAGGCCGCGCTGGATCTCGGACGGATTGTAGGGCAGCGCCTTGAGCAGCGGCTCGGCGGTCAGCTCGCCCAGGACTGCGTCGGGCACGTGGGGGATCAGCACGTTCTGCGACGGCGTGAAGCGCAGCTCGCCACGGCCGTAGCGCTCGGCGATCCGCGCCAGCTCCAGCAGCTGGTCGCCGGTGACGCGGCCGACCGGCGTCTTGAGCCCGACGTAGCTCAGTCCGGGCTGCCGCTGGCGGAAGATACCGACGTGGTCGGTGGTCTTCGTCCCGCGCGCGTCGCGGCCGGCTGGCGAAAGATCGCGTCCGATCCGCGTCTCCAGCTCCTTGCGGAACCGTTCCCCGCCCCACTCGTCCACCAGGAAGGCGAGGCGGGCGCGGCTCCGCGCCTCGCGGGGGCCGTGATCGCGGAAGATGAGGGCGATGGCGGCGCAGAGCTCGGCCGCCTCGCCCGGCGTCACGAACGCGTCGAGAGCCGTCGCGAAGCGCGGCCCACCCGACCCCTGCTTGCCGCCGACCGCCACGTTGAACCCCGCGACGTCCTCACCGCCGACGGTGGCGACGGCCGGCGTCATCGAGATGTCCTGGGTCTCGCCGCCGGTGCAGTGCTCGAGGCAGCCGGTGATCGTGACGTTGAACTTCCGCGGCAGGTTCGTGAACGCTTTGTTGCCGAGGAAAATCCGCTGGAACGCCGCGGCGATCGGCGCCGTGTCGAGGAGCTCCGTGGGCGCGAGCCCGGTGGCGGGGCAGCCCACGATGCCGCGGATGTTGTCCATCCCGGTTTGTAGACTGGAGAGGCCGGCGGCCTCGAGGCGCGCGATCACCTCGGGCACGCCCTCCACCGTCACCCATCGCAGCTGCACCTGCTGGCGCGTCGTCACGTCGGCGACGTTCTTGCCGCTCTCCCTGGTGATCTCGCCGAGCAGCCGCGCCTGCGCCGAGGTGACGATGCCATTCGCCATGCGGATGCGCATCATGAAGTGACCGGGCGTGGGCCGGCGGTAGAAGACGCCCACCCACTTCAGCCGCTCCTTGTCGTCCTCGCCGATGGTCTTCCACCCCTCCCGCGCGAAGCGCACCAGATCCTCGGAGACGTCGAGCCCGTCGCGCTCGGCCTTGAGGGTCTCGATCTTGTTCATGCGGGTGGCTCCGCGACCCGACGCAGCCGGACCGCGCACGCCTTCAGTTCGGGCTGCTGCGAGATCGGATCGCGCCCGCTCAGCGTCAGGTTGTTGGCGCTCTTGTAGAAGCCGCTCTGGCGGCCCCAGTGGAATGGCAGGAAGCACGTGCCCTCGCGGATGGCGGCGCTCACCAGGCACTGGGCCACCGCCTTGCCCCGGCGCGACGTGATCTCGACGAAGTCGCCGTCCTGGATGCCGGCGCGCTGCGCGTCGCGCAGGTTCACCTCGAGGATCGGCTCGGGCGTCCGCGACCTGAGCGCCGGCGACTTGATGGTGCGGGTGAGCGTGTGCCAGTGATCGCGCACGCGTCCGGTCGTCAGCGTCAGCGGAAAGCTCGCGTCGACGGGCTCGAGCGGCTCGTCGTGCTCGACGGCCACGAGCCGCGCGCGCCCGTCGGGCGTCGGGAAGCGGCGGTCCTGGTAGAGCCGCTCGGTGCCCGGATGGTCGGGCGCGGGCACGGGCCACTGGAGCGGGCCGTCGCGGCGTAGGCGGTCGTGCGACAGGCCCGAGTAGTCGCAGACGGTGCCGGCGGTCAGGGCCGCGAGCTCGTCGAAGACTTCGGCCGCGCTCGCGAACTGAAAGGGCTCCTTCACGCCCATCTCGTGGGCGAACCGCGTGAGGATCACGGTGTCCGGCAGCGCCTCGCCCGGCGGCTCGACGAGCTTCGGCAGATACGTGAGCCGCCGCTCGGAGTTCGTCATGACGCCGTCCTTCTCGGGCCACTGGGCGGCCGGCAGGAGCACGTCGGCGAACCGCGTCGTCTCGGTCGGGTGGTAGGCGTCCTGAACGACGACGAGGTCCGCCTGCCGCAGCGCCTTCTCGACGAGGTCGAGGTCCGGCATCGACGCCGCCGGGTTCGTGCACATGATCCACACCGCGCGCACCGCACCGCTCGCGAGCCCCTCGAAGATCTCCAGCGCCGAGCGCCCGGGCGTCGCCGGCAGCCGCCCGGCGGGAATCGCCCAGTGGCGCTCGACCACGGCGCGCGCGGCCGCGTCGGCCACGAGCCGATAGCCCGGCAGCAGATGCGCGAGCCCGCCGGTCTCGCGCCCGCCCATCGCGTTCGGCTGGCCGGTGAGCGAGAACGGTCCGGCGCCCGGGCGCCCGATCTGTCCGGTCGCCAGGTGCAGATTGATGATCGCCGCGTTCTTGTCGGTGCCGACGTGGCTCTGGTTGATCCCCATCGACCAGAGGCTCATCGCGGCTCGCGCGCGGCCGAATCTCAGCGCGGCCGTGACGATGATCTCGGGCGAGAGCCCGGTGAGGGCCGCGCCGCGCTCGGGCGGATAGCGCTCGATCACGGCCCGCAGCCGCTCCCAGCCGCTCGTGTGCTTCGCGACGAAGTCGGCGTCGAACAACCCCTCTCGCCACAGCACGTGGAGCATCGCGTTCAGCAGCGCGATGTCGGAGCCGGGCTGCAGGGGCATGTGCAGGTCCGCGATGTCGGCTGTCTCGGTCCAGCGCGGGTCCACGACGATCACCGTCACGGCGTCGGGCGACTGGAGCTTCCGCTTCCGGATCCGCTTGAAGGTGATCGGATGGCAATCGGCCGTGTTGGTGCCGATCAGCAGGAAGCAGTTGGCGACGTCCAGGTCGGCGTAGGCCGCCGGCGGGCCGTCGGATCCCAGCGACCGCCAGTACCCGGCAGCCGCCGAGGCCATGCAGAGCCGTGAGTTCGTGTCGAAATTGTTGGTGCCGACGACCGCGCGCGCGAGCTTCGCGGCGACGTAGTACTCCTCGGTCAGGAGCTGGCCGGACGCGTAGAAGGCGACGGCGTCGGGGCCGTGGGCCATGACGATCTCGCGCACGCGATCGGCGGTGAACCTGAGCGCCAGCTCCCACGGCACGCGCTCGAGCGCGCCGCCGCGCCGATGGCGAAGCTGGGGATGCACGAGCCGGTCGGCCGTACGCAGGATCGGCGGCAGATGAACCGCCTTCGCGCAGACATCGCCGAAGTTGGCCGGATGGGCCGGATCGCCCTTGACCTTCGCGACCCGCCCGTCGCGCACCTGCACGAGCAGCCCGCAGCCCACCCCGCAGTACGGGCACATCGTCGCCCGCCAGGCGCCGCCGTCGGCCGCGCCGTCCGCCTCAGGCGGGCGCGTGGGCCTGCTCCTCGAGGAAGGCCACAACCGAGTCGCGCAGCCAGAAGTAGTCAGGGCGCGCGAACAGCTCGTCGCGGCTGCGCGGGCGCGGGAACGGTACGTCGAAGATGCGGCCGATCGTCGCGGCGGGCCCGTTCGTCATCATGACGATCCGGTCGGCGAGCAGCAGCGCCTCGTCCACGTCGTGGGTGACCATGATCACGGTCTTGCGAGCTGCAGGACGTCGCGGGGCTGGGGCCCCGCCGTCCGAGGCGAGCGTGATATCAGTCTTGCGAGCCGCAGCACGGCCGGGGGCTGGGCTTCCCGAGTGCGAGGCGAGCCCGACATCAGTGCGCCGCGCCGCCTCCCAGAGCCCGATCAGCTCGTCCTGCAGCTCCATGCGCGTCAGCGCATCCAGCAGCGAGAACGGCTCGTCGAGGAGGAGGAGCCGGGGCTCGAGCGCGAAGGCCCGTGCGATGCCGACACGCTGCTGCATGCCGGCCGAGAGCTCGCGCGGGTAGCGTCCGCCCTGACCGGCCAGGCCCACCGACGCCAGGTATCTGTCGGCGCGCGATGCCGGCGCGCCGACTTGATCGAGCGCCAGGCGCACGTTGCCGGCCACCGACATCCACGGCAGCAGCGTCGCCGACTGGAAGACCACGCCGCGATCGGTGCCCGGCCCGTCGACCTCGCGCCCGTCGATCACCACGCCGCCGGTCGTCGCCGCGACCAGGCCCATCAGAATCGAGAGCACCGTGGTCTTGCCGCAGCCCGAGTGGCCGAGCAGGCAGACGAACTCGCCCTGGGCGACGTAGAGGGAGAGGTCGCGCACGATGACGGCCGGACCGTGCGGAGTCCGATAGGTCTTGCCGAGCTCGGCGATCTCGACGAAGGCGGGCACGGCTCAGACCCCGGCCCGGCGGCTCGCGCGGAGGAACTCGACGATCGCCTGCCGCGCTTTCTGGTACGCGGGCTCGAGGCTCATGTGCCGCCGCTGGCGCGGGCGCGGCAGACCGACTTCGATCGCCGGACCCAGCACGGCGCCCGGCCCGGGCGTCATCGGATAGATGCGATCCGACATTAATATTGCCTCGTCCACGTCGTTGGTGATGAGAACCACGGTCGAGCGGTGCTCGTTCCAGATCCGCAGCAGCTCGTCCTGCAGGTTCGCGCGAGTCAGCGCATCGACGGCGCTGAACGGCTCGTCCATCAGGAGGACCTTGGGCCGCATGGCGAGCCCGCGCGCCACCGCCACGCGCTGGCGCATGCCGCCCGAGAGCTGGGATGGGCGCTTCCAGGTCGCGGGCGTGAGGTTCACGAGCGCGATGAACTCCTGGGTGAGGCGCTTCCGCTCCGTGGCCGAACGACCCGGGCTGACCGCGTCCACCGCCAGCGCGACGTTCTCGTACACCGTCATCCACGGCAGGAGCGAGTACTGCTGGAACACGATGCCGCGCTCGGGCCCCGGCCCCCGCACCGGCGCGCCGTCGAGCACGATCTCGCCCGCGTCGGGGGTGATGAGGCCGGCGATGAGCGAGACCAGCGTCGTCTTGCCCGAGCCCGAGTAGCCGACGATCGCCACGAATTCTCGCTCGTCGAGCGCCAGGTTCACCCCGTCCAGCACGTTGGTCGTTCGGCTCGGGGTCGCGTAGGACTTCGCAAGGGCGCGGACCTCGAGGTAGGGCATCAGACCGACTTCACGCGTGCCTCGACCAGCCCCATCAGCCGGTCCAGCAGGAGGCCGACCGCGCCGATGGTGGCGACGCTCAGGATGATGTGGGAGTAGACGAGGCTGTTGTACTCCTGCCACAGGAAGCCGCCGACGCCGGGCGTGCCGGTCAGCATCTCGGCGGCCACGATGACGAGCCACGCCAGGCCCAGCGAGAGCCGGTAGCCGGTGAACACGTACGGGAGCGTGGCCGGGACGATGATCTTGGTCAGCATCTTCTTGCGCGAGAGCTTGAGCACCCGGCCGACGTTCAAGTAATCCTGGCTGATGGAGCGCACGCCGACGGCGGTGTTGATGACGGTGGGCCACATCGCGCACAGCGCGATCGTGAAGACGGCGGCCGGCTCGGACTTCTGGAAGATCACGAGCCCCAGGGGCAGCCAGGCCAGCGGCGAGATCGGGCGCAGGAACTGAACGATCGGGTCGAACGCGGCGTGGAAGGTGCGCGAGAGCCCGAGCAGGAACCCGAGCGGCGTGCCGATCGCCAGCGCCAGCGCGTAACCCTTGGCCACCCGCACCAGCGAGTAGAAGGCCAGGCGCAGGATGCCCTGGTTCATCTCGCCGTCCTTGAAGAAGGGATCCAGCACGTAGCGGCTGGATTCTCGCCAGGTGCGCAGCGGCGACGGAAGGTCGGGGGCGATCGCCTGGCTCAGCATCGCCCACACGACGAGGACGCCCGTGAGACCGAGCAACGGGAGGACGATCTTCCTCAGCGTGGCGGTCGTCATGGTTGCTCCTACGCCATCGTGTGGACGGCGAAGCTCTTGGCGTACTTCTCCGGCTCCGCCGGATCGAACGTGACGCCGTCGAAGAACATCTCCTTCTTCATATCCTCGCGCGGCGTCTCCACCCCCATCTCCGTGGCCACCTCGCGATAGATGTCCGGCCGGTGCACGCGGTCCACGAGCCCTTTGTAGTCGGGCGGCTCCTTGACCATCCCCCAGCGGCGGAACTGTGAGAGCCACCAGACGCCGTGCGACTTCAGGGGGAAGTTGGTCTGGCGGTCGAAGAAGGTCATGTAGTACTTGTCCTTCTCCTTGCGTCCGTCGCCGTAGTCGTAGTCGCCGAGCATGCGGCCCAGGATGATCTCTTTCGCGGCGTTGACGTACTGCGGCTGACCGACCACCTCGGCCATGCGCGGGCGGTTCTCCAGCTTGTCGTTCCATTGGCTGGCTTCGAGCACCGCGCGCATCACTGCCCTCACGGTCTTCGGGTTCTTCTGGACGAATTCCTCTGTGAACGCGAGGACCTTCTCGGGATGATCCTTCCAGATCTGCTGGGTGGTGACGGCGGTGAAGCCGATCCCGTCGGCGATGGCGCGAGCACCCCACGGCTCGCCCACGCAATAGCCGTCCATCTTGCCGACCTTCATGTTCGCCACCATCTGCGCGGGCGGGATCGTGATCAGCGTCACGTCGCGATCGGGATTGATGCCGCCGGCGCCGAGCCAGTAACGCGTCCACATCGCGTGCGTGCCCGGTGGGTAGGTCATGGCGAACGTCATCGGCGCGCCCTTGGCCTTCGCCTCCATCGCGAGGGGCTTGAGCTGCGCCGGGGTCTTCACGCCTCGGTCGAGCAGCGCCCTGGTGAGCGTGATCGCCTGCCCGTTGCGGTTGAGATACATCGGGATGATCATCGGCTTCACCGGCGAGCCCTGGAGTCCCATCGTCGCGGCGTAGGGAATGCCGAGGAGCATGTGCGTCGCCTGGTTTTCGCCGAGGGTGAGCCGGTCACGGATGACCGCCCACGACGCTTCCTTCGAGATCGTCGACTCGATCCCGTGCTTCTTGAACAGGCCGAGCTCGTGGGCCATAACGATCGACGAGCAGTCGGTCAGCGCGATGATGCCGATCCTCACCTTCGGCGCCTCGGGACCGTCCTGCGCGTACACGCCGCCGGCCCAACCCATCGGCACGCCAGCGAGCAGGGTCGCCGCGCCCGTTCCCTTGACGAACTGCCGTCGCGTCACGTCCATCCCGCCTCCTGTGGAAATGCCTGCTGCAGGCCGTCGCGGGGCTGGGGCCCCGCCGGCCGAGGCACGCTATAAACAGATGAAAAGCCACCAAACAAAATGGCGCCGTTGCCTCGGATACAGGCAACAGCGCCATCGCTGGTTGGGTCGGCGGCGTCCGCCGTGGACGCCACTTGCGTCGGCAAGGTGCAGCGTGCGTGCCAGGCCGATGCTTCGTCGAGCTTCAGCCTATACGCGCACTTATCCCGCTCCGGGATTTACCGTGCTGCCGAATTTCAGTGCGAGTCGAGCCGTACTGCCGAAGCGGTGGGCAATTCGACTAGCGGCGATCGCACAAGAGACGCCAACGCTTGCGCGCAATCCACCCGGAGAGATGTCGAGCGGGAAGCCAGCCGAGCCCGTGGATGCGATGGAGCAGCTCGGGCACGGCGTCGACGCCCGCCAGCACGCGGCCGTCGGGCAGCACGAGGCGCATCGCCGTCGCGCACATCGCGTCCGAGACCTGAGGAAAGCGTTCGCGACGCGGCGCCGATCGCCACGGGAGGATCTCGAGGGCGCCGCCGGAGTGCGCCAGGCGCATGATCCAGAGCGCGCTCGCGCGGCAACTCGCGCACTCGCCGTCGTAGATGAGGACGGCGGGTGGGCCTAGCGCTGACCCCATCTCCGGAGGGTGCGGTAGTAGACGACGAAGCCGATCGCCACCGCCACGGCCACCACGGCCTGCACCAACGCCGCCGTCGCGCCTCCGCGCACGAACAGGCGCAGCTGCAGCGCGGCGTAGAGGATGAAGAACGCGATCCCCGCGCCGATGAGAATTCGATGGGCGGTGATCAGCCTCAGCTCAGCACGACCTTGATCGCGTCGCGGGTGACGCTGACAAGCCGGTCGACCTCCGCCGCGGTCACGACGAGCGGCGGCGCGAAGTACACCGCGTCGCCGGGCGCCGGATGCGGGCCCGGCGACGGCCGCGTGCGCGTGACGACGCCGCGCTTCATCATCTCGGCCTGGATCCGTTGGGCCACCTTGCGATCGGCGCCGAAGTTCCGCTTGGTCGCGCGATCCTCCACCAGCTCGACGGCCGCCAGCAGCCCCTTGCCGCCCCGGATGTCGCCGGCGTTCGGGTGATCGCCGAAGGTCTGCTTGAGCCCCTCGTAGAGCCGCGCGCCCATCGCGGCCGCGTTCTCCGAGAGGCGCTCGCGGTCCATGATGTCGAGGTTCTTCAGGGCGACGGCGCAGCAGGTCGGATGACCCGAGTACGTGTAGGCGTGCATCCAGCGGTCCTCGGGCTTCACCGAATCCATCGCGTCCTTGATCGCCTTCGAGACCATGATGCCGCCGAGCGGCAGGTACCCCGAGGTCACGCCCTTCGCGAACGAGAGGATGTCGGGCTTGACGTTCCAGTGCCCGAGCGCGAACCAGCGCCCCGTCCGGCAGAAGCCGGTGATCACCTCGTCGCCGATCAGCAGCACGTTGTGACGGGTGCAGATTTCACGCACGCGCGGCCAGTAGTCGTCGGTGGGATAGATGATGCCGCCGCCGCCATGGATCGGCTCGCCGATGAACGCCCCGACGGTGTCGGGGCCCTCGCGCAGGATCGCCTCCTCGAGCGCGCGCGCGGCCGCCTGGCCCACGCTCTCGCCGGGCTTGGCGCCCTGGAACCGGTACGGATAGCACGTCTGGATATGGACGAAGCCCGGCACGCGCGGCTCGAACATCTTCCAGTAGGCGCCCATCCCGGTGGCGCTCATCGCCTGCAGCGTGACACCGTGGTAGCCCTGCTCGCGCGAGATGATCTTGACCTTGTCCGGCTTGCCCTTGGCCTTCCAGTAGAAGCGCGCCGTCTTGAACGCCGACTCGTTCGCCTCGGCGCCGCCGCAGGTGAAGAACACCGCCTGCATGTTGTCGTACGTGATCTCCATGAGGCGGTTCGCCAGCGTGATCGCCGGCACGCTCGACGAGCCGACGTAGCCGGAGAAGTACGCGAGGTCCTTCATCTGCGCCGCCGCGGCGTCGGCCAGCTCGGTGCGCCCGTGGCCCACGTTGACGTTCCAGAGCCCCGAGAGCCCGTCGATGTACTCGTGGCCCCCGATCTCCTGGATCATCGCGCCGCGCCCGCGGACGTAGATGACCGGCTCGGAGTTGTCGACCGGATGGTGGAGCGGGTGGATCAGGTGATCTTGATCGGCCTTGACCAGTTCTGCCGCGGTTAGCGCCATTGCTTCCTCCCTGGTGGAGCCGGTGAACGGCTCGGGCGGGCCCGCCGGTAGTCACCGTCCGGGATGACGACGGCCCGATGCTGCGGCCCACGATAGCGATAGACCCAGGCGTGCTCCCGCCGGCCGCTCGTGAGCGTGACGACCGTCCGACGACGCTCGAAATTGTACCCCACCTCTTCGCGGTCGAGCACCGCCAGAAGCGCGGGGTCGTCCAGCCGGTACAGCTCGCCGCGCGTGGTGCCGGCGCCGTCGATCAGCGCCGGCCACCGGCCGAGATCGAGCAGGCGCCCGCGTACGCGGCCCACGCCCAGAAACGTCGAGCCGCCCGTGAGCAGCGGATGCAGGACGTAGCCGCGCATGAACGTTCCGTAGGCGAAGAGCAACGGAGAGGCGTCGCCGCGGGAACGGCGGCCGGCGGTCAGGAGGTCTCCACCGCCTGGAGGACCGCGCCGAGGAAATCACGCTCCGGGACGGCGCCCTCGAACCGTACCCGGTCGTTGATCACGACCTTCGGCACGCCCATCACCTGATACGCGCGCGACAGCTCGGGGAACTCGGTCGCCTCGATGACGGTGGAGCGCACGCGGTCCGACGCCACCGACATGTGCTGCGCCAGGCGCACGGCCCGGGGGCAGTGCGGTCAGGTGGGGGTCGAGAACACCTTGATGTCGACGTCGGACGCGAGCGCCCGCAGCGACGCCAGGGTGTCCTCGCTCAGCGCCGGCACGCCGGTCGAGGCCACGATGATCGAGTCGATCAGGTTGCTGAACTCGTAGCCGAGCGGGACGCCGTAGAAGCGGAGGCCGTAGTCACGCGCGCCCTCGACGACGATCGCCGGCACCTGGTCGATGCCGTAGGCCTCGGCGCGCTCGCGGTCGATGGCGAGGTTGAGCACCTCGACGGTGATCTGCGCGGAGAGCGCGGCGACCTCCCGCACGAGCTGCTCGTTCTGCCGACACCGGTCGGCGGCGGTGAGCTCCTGCGAGAAGGCGACGAGCTTCACCTTTCCGGAAATGCGCTCGAATTCCTTGCGGACGGCGGCCTGGTCGCGCTCGGTCAGGATGGGCACGGGCGTCATTATACTGTTAGAATCACTCTCGAGGGGGCGGGCGATGAAGCCCTTCGTGGTCAACCGCTACGGTCGGATCGTCTTCCCGTTCAATTTTTTCCCCGAGCTCGACTTCTCGGTCTTCGAGACCCTCGAGCAGTTCACCGCGGTCATCAAGCGCGACTTCGAGGAGAAGGCGCCGACCGAAGCGGACATCGCCGCGCGCGTCGAGGCGCGTACCTACGCGGGGCGCTACGATCTGCTGCGCGACTTGGCCCTCGACCTCTTCTGGGTCAACCGGTACGCGATGACGATGTACGAGAAGCGCCCCACCCGCTGGCGCGACGTGCCCAAGAGCCGTGACGACGTCTTCCTGCCGGTCTTCAAGGGCTGGGAGGGCCGCGGGCTGACCGCGATGATCGAGGACGGCTACCGGGCGCTACCGCCGAGCTTCGACGAGGGCACTGAGGACCAGATCGCTCGGGTGCTGCTCGACGTCTTCCGCCACAAGAAGGGAGCGGGCGCCGAGCTGCCCGCGCTCAAGCCGACGGTGGCCGAGCTCCTGGCCAGGCCGACCAGCCTCACCTATCACCTCCTCGGGTACGATCCGGACTATCCGGGCTACGGCTGGGACGACATCATCGAGTACACGCACCGGGTCCCGGAGCTCGAGGCGCTCATGCGCCAGACGATGGTGCTCCACAACCAGTACCGGTGGGACCGCGCGAAGACGCGGGTGATCGAGGTGGGCAAGCTCCACGACGACGACTTCGTGGTGCTCTTCCAGCCGCGGAGCCCCGACGTGCTCCAGTTCATCCGTCGCGTGAAGAGCGCACGGCGCGCGCCGGCGCCGCGGCCGGTGCCGGCCGAATCGCGCCCGCCGACGCGGCCGTTCGCGCCGGTCGACGTGCGCGCGCGCTTCTCCGTCATGCCGAAGCTCGAGGCGCTGGCGGTCTATCGCGGCGAGCGCGTCTGCACCAACGACGACCTCATCCGGAACAGCGCCTACTGCTGGTCCCCCATGACCGCCAAGGAGATCGAGGAGAAGACGGGGATCGTCGAGCGCCTGTACACCGAGCTCGACCTCGACCACATGGCGCTCCTGGCCGCGCAGCGGGCCGTGGCGAAGTCGGGCCGGCGCCCCGAGGAGATCGGCGCGGTCATCTTCTGCTCGTGCACCAGCGCGAAGATGATGCCCTCGCTGGCCACGTGGCTCTCGGGACAGCTCGGCATCTTCCAGACCCACGCGTCCTGCGACGTCGTCGCCGCCTGCGCCGGCCTGCCCTACGGCCTCTCGGAGGCGGTGCGGCTCCTGCAGGAAGTCGACCGTCCGGTGCTGGTCGTCTGCGGCGAGAAGTTCTCGGACAAGATCGGCACGGTGCGCACGTCGCGGATGATCTTCGGCGACGGCGCGGCGGCCCTCGTGGTCGCACCGGCGCCGGCCGGCGCGCCACCCGACATCGAGTGGCTCCAGACCTACGCCAGCGGCCCCATGAGCGAAGTCGACTCGATCGTGTGGCCGAACCCCGAGTTCAACAACAACATCACGGTCTACGGGCCTCAAGTGATCGCGCTGGCCAGGCGCTACCTCACGCAGATGATCGACGAGCTCCGCGGCCTCCCCCGCCCCGACGGGGCGCCGGGCTCGCTCCTGGACGCGGTCGACCTGATCGTCCCGCACCAGGCCAACAAGACGATGGTCATCAAGCTCGCGCAGGCGGCCGGGGTGGGGCGCGAGCGGCTCTACTTCGACATCGAGAAGGTGGGCAACACGTCATCGGCCTCGATCCCGATCGCGATCCAGGACGCCGTGCTCGACGGCGTCATCGACCGCCCGCTGCGCATCCTCGCGCCGGGCTTCGGCGCCGGGGCGGTCGCGGGCTACATCGTCGCGCGCATCGACCCCGCGATCGTCGCGGTGTAGCGCCGCGTCGCCGGCGTCAGTCGCGAGTGAGCGCTAGGCCAAGACGGAGATGACGGCGGGATCAGCGCCGCGCAGCGCCCGCCCGAGTGCCGCGGCGAACGTCTCCGCGCCGTCGGCGGCGGACGAGGCCACCCCGAAGCTCCGAGCCAATCTGACCGGATCTGACGCGTCCACCGCGGCGTCCCGGAACGCGACCACGACGATAGGCGCGCCCAGCCGCGCCGCGGTGCCGAGCTCGGTCGCGGCCGCGGTCAGCCCGGCGGTGCTGGTGAAGCAGACGACGCGACGATCGGGGTGGACGAGGTGGGCCGCGATCGCGGCGGGCAGGGCGAACCCCGCCGTCGCGAGCCCGTTGGAGGTCAGGAACTCCCGCGGGGCCACGGCCGGCCAGGCACTGGCGACGCACGCGTGATGCTGGCCGGCGTCGACCGTCGCGATCGTACCGGCGGGTGTGGCCTCGCGCGCGAGGCGCACGACGCGGGCCGTGAGCCCGTCGCCGGCGCAGCGCGCCGCGCCCTCGCGCCGGAGGCGATCGAGCTCGGCGACGTCCCAGTCCGCGCGGGGCTGGTCGCGCAGCCGCTGCGCCAGCTCTTCGATGACCGCGCCGATGTCGCCGAGCACCTGGAGGGCAGGCACCCAGTCGTCGAGCGCTTGCGGTGGACCGAAGCCGAGCAGCGGAGCGGTCGACCAGCACGCGGCGGGCACGGGCTCGAGCGCGTCGAGCCCGATTCCCACCACGAGATCGGCGCGGCTCAGCAACCGATCTTCGATGCCGGCGGCGCCGAGCACGCCCAGCATCAGCGGATGTGGATCCGGCAGGGCGCCCTTGGCCCGGGCCGTGGCCAGCAGCGGCGCCGGCAGCGCCTCGGCGAGCGCGCGCAGCCACTGCGCGGCCCCGGCCGAGCGACAGTGAAGGCCCGCGAGCAGCAAGGGGCGAGAGGCGCCGGACAGCACGCGAGCCGCCGCGTCGAGCTCCGAGGCCTCCGGATACGGCAGCGGATCGGGACGGCACGACGTCGCCACCGGCACAGCCGGGCGGGCGAGGATCTCGGCGGCGACGTCCAGATGGACCGGACCGCGCGGCTCGCTCATGGTGAGCCGGGCCGCGTGGGCGACCCGGTGCGCCGCCGACTCGGGCTCGACGCCAAGCGTTTCCTTGCAGGCGAGCACGGCAGTGGGGTGGCCGCTGGTCAACAGGACCACCGGCGCGCGATCCAGCAGCCCGTGGACGACACCGGCGATGGCCGCCGCGACGCCCGGTCCCGGCCCGATCACGACCGCGCCGGCCGCATCGACGAGGTCGCCGGTGACCGCGGCCATGATGCACGCGGCGGTCTCCCCGGACGCCAGCGTCGTCGGCAGCCCGGCGGCGCGCGCCGCCTCAACCAGCGCGAGGTTGGCGCCGCCGCTCGGGACACCGAAGATACGAGGCGTGCCGGCGCGCTTCAGGCCGTCGACGACGACGTCGGCGACGGTGGTGCGCCTCACGTGGTGCGCGAGGGCAGGTAGATCGTCGCGCGCCCGGGAGTGGCGACGCCGTCGCGAGGGTTCTCGATCCACACGTCGAGATCGACGGCGCCGTTGTCGCCGTCGCGCCACTTGCGGGCCACGCGCCCCCTGACGGCGATGGTGTCGCCCCGCAGGTGCGGGCGCCGCATCTGGAACGCGAGCCGCTTCAGGAATCCCGCGTCGCCCGCCCATTCCGTGGCCAGCCGGCAGAGCGCGGCGCGGATGAACCCGGTGTTGATGAAGATGGTCATTTCCTCGCGAAGCTCTCGAACACCGGCCGCATCCGCTCGAGCGCTTTTTTCAGATTGGCTTCCGAGTTGGCATACGAGAACCGCAGATAGCCCTCGCCGTGAGCGCCGAACGCGGCGCCCGACAGCGCCGCCACGCCGGCCTCGGTCAGGAGCCGCTCGGCGACCTCGGCGGACGGCCGGCGCGTGCCCGTGATGTTCGGGAACACGTAGAAGGCGCCGCGCGGCCGCACGCACGTGACGCCCGGCAGCTGGTTGAGCCCGTCCACCAGCAGGTCGCGGCGCCGTTTGAACTCGGCCACCATGCGGGCGACCGGCGTCTGATCGCCCTGGAGCGCCGCGATGCCGGCCAGCTGCACGAAGGACGCCGTGCAGGAATTCGAGTTCACCATGAGCCGCGATACGTGCTCGGCGAGCTTTGGCGGCATCACGCCGTAGCCGAGACGCCAGCCGGTCATCGCGTACGACTTCGAGAAGCCGTCGAGCAGGATCGTCAGGTCGCGCATGCCGCGCATGTTCATGATCGACGCGAACTCGCCCTCGTAGAGGAACTGGCGGTAGATCTCGTCGGTGAGCACCGGGATCTGGTGGGCGACGGCGATCGCCGCGATGCGCTCGAGCTGCGACCGGTCCAGCACGCCGCCGGTGGGATTCTCGGGCGAATTGATCACGATCAGCTTCGTCTTCGACGAGACGCTGCGCTCGAACAGCTCCAGGTCGAACCCGAAGCCACTCTCTTCGCGCAGCGGGATCGGCACCGGCTTGCCGCCGACGAAGTTGATGACGGACTCGTAGATCGGGAAGCCGGGATTCGGATGGATGACCTCGTCGCCCTCGCCGATCATGGCCATGATCGTGAAGAACATGATCGGCTTGGCGCCCGGCGTGACGACGACCTCCTCCGGCGACACGGGCACGCCGCGCGTCTCGGCGACGTGCTTGGCGATCGCCTCGCGCAGCTCCGGCAATCCGGCCGACGGGCCGTAGTGGGTGGCCCCCGCGTCGAGGGCCTGCTTGGCGGCGTCCTTGATGTGCACCGGCGTGTCGAAGTCCGGCTCGCCGATCTCGAGGTGAACGATCTCGCGTCCGGAGCGTTCGAGCTGGCGCGCGCGGGCCAGCACCTCGAACGCTGATTCGGTGCCGAGCCGCGCCATCCGTGAGGCGATGTTCATCAGCTTCTCCTTTATTGGGCTCGCCTCGCACGGCGGGGCCCCCGCCCCGCGACGTGCTGCGGCTCGCACGACCTATATTGGGCTCGCCTCGCACGGCGGGGCCCCCGCCCCGCGACGTGCTGCGGCTCGCACGACCTATGGGCCGCTCGCGTCTCTTCGGGAGCCCTATTATAGGCTGTGGACTTCGTCAACGTTCCGGCCGGATCGTTCCGCATGGGCTGGTCCGACGGTCACCCGTGCGAGCGTCCGGCGCACGTCGTGTGGGTCGACACCTTCCTGATCGCGCGCACCCCGGCGACGAACGCCGACTTCGCCGCGTATCTGGCCGCCACCGGCGCCGCGGCCCCGCCGTTCTGGACCGACCCGACGTTCGCCGACCCGCTCCAGCCCGTCGTCGGTCTGTCGTGGGCCGACGCCGTCGCGTTCGCGCAATGGTCCGGCGCGCGCCTGCCGACGGAGGCCGAGTGGGAGAAGGCCGCGCGCGCCGGCGTGGAGGACCGACGTTTCCCCTGGGGCGACGCGCGGCCCGATGCGACGTTCGGCCGCCCGCCGCGCGTGGGTCGGACGCTCGCCAACGCGCTCGGACTCACGGATCTCTCGGGCGTCTGCCACGAATGGTGCGCCGACTGGTACGACGACGCGTACTATCTCCACTCGCCGGCACGCAACCCGTGCGGGCCCGAGAGCGGAGAACGGCGCGTGAGCCGCGGCGGCGCCTGGCGCCACGCCGATCCGTGGAGCCCCGTCGCGCACCGCTCCTCGCTGCCGCCGCACCTGCGCTACTCCGACTACGGCGTGCGCCTCGTCCGCGCCTGACGGCGTACAATACCCGCGAATCACATGGCGCCCGCGCGGGAGTCGATCCTGAGGGAGGGGATCTTTGCCGGCCTGATCGGCGCGGCCGTCGTGGCGGTCTGGTTCCTGCTGTTCGATCTCTGGCGAGGGCAACCGTTCCTGACGCCGGGATTGCTCGGCGCCGCCGTGTTCCAGGGCGTGAACAACCCGATCGGCGTCCAGCCCACCGTCGGCAACGTCCTCGGCTACACGATCGTCCACGGCCTGGCGTTCATCGCGTTCGGCGTGGTCGCGGCGAGCCTCATAGCCGTGAGCGAGCGCGAGCCCACCCTGCTCCTCGCGTTCGTGATCCTCTTCGCCAGCTTCGAGGTGTTCGTGTTCGGCGTCGTGGGCGCGCTCGGCAAGTCGATGCTAGGCGCCCTGGTGTGGTGGGCGATCCTGATCGGCAACCTGCTCGCGTCCCTCGCGATGCTCTGGTACTTCTTCCGCGCCCACCGGGCGCTGTC
>Ga0209376_1001829_pt1 | contig 20833 bp, 20 predicted proteins | sample GraSoiAngelo_134_FD_185891 | JGI IMG/M metagenome (GOLD analysis project Ga0209376, IMG submission 185891) | Grasslands soil microbial communities from the Angelo Coastal Reserve, California, USA - 14_0929_05_30cm (SPAdes) (version 2) | ecosystem: Environmental > Terrestrial > Soil > Grasslands ... | reverse complement strand
GTGCCCGCAGGTCGTGCGATACCGAGTAGGCGAATGCGTCGAGCTCGGTGTTGGCGGCCAGGAGCTGGGCCGCGTTGCGGCGCAGCGACTCGTTGCGCTCCTGGAGCTCGTGGGTGCGCTCCTCGACACGCTGCTCGAGCTCGGCGGCATAGCGCTGCAGCTCGTTCTTCTGGTCCTCGATGCGGCCGAGCATCTGGTTGAAGGCATCGGTCAGCGCGCCCAGCTCGTCCGCGCCGAGCTTGGCGGCCCGCACGGAGTAGTCCTGCCGCGTGGAAACGGCTTTAGCGGTCTCCGCCAGCGCCAGAATGGGCTGCGAAATCGTACCCTGGAGGACCATGGACAGGAGGTACGCCGCCAGTAAAGCAACGGCCATGACTGCCAAGCCGATGACGCCGGAGAGTCGGAACGTGTCGTAGATGGCTCCCAGATCGGACGCGAGGTACAACGTGCCGAGACGCTGGCTGCCCGCTTCTTCTACCGGCTGGAAGCCGATCAGCAAGCCGCGCTCGAAGCGATAGCCGTCCGGCCCCGGCACCGCCGGGACGACATCGCCGGCCACACCCGCCGGGTACCCCGCGAACACGTGGCCGCGCTTGTCGTACAGCACCGCGGCCACGATGTGCGGGTCGGCGCGGAGGGCGGAGAGGATCTCCCTGGCGTCGGCGTCGTTGGCGAAGGCCAGCGAGGCCGTGCTGTTGGCGGCGATGATCCGACCGCGGACGGCGAGCGCGTCGCGCGTTGCCTGCCGGAGGGACCAGTACTGGTACCCGGCGAACGCGGCGGACGTGAGCAGCAAGACCAGCCCGCTGATCAGGACGAGCATCGCCGTCAGCTTTTGCTTGATCGGCCAGTCGCGCAGCGACATGTCAACGCCCAGTAGGGGTGATGACCTCGGCCACCCGCAACAGCTTGGAGCTGATCGTCAGGTGAGCGGCTTCCGCCGCCCCCGGGTTGATCTGGAGTCGGATGCGGCTCCGGTCCGTCACGAACCGAATCATGCCGCCCCGTTCGGCAAATCGGTCGGCGTCGCTCACCGTGAGGATCGGCCGATTCTTGAGACGCGTGAGGACGTCTTCCGGCTGATCCGCCACGGACCGACTGATGAACAGGATGTCGCACCGCGTGATGTCTTCCACGCGTTGATAGCGACGGACGACGAATGGCCGCGCTCCCCGACGCTCTCCGCGCACGGTGGCATCGAGAAGGTCGCCGAACGGGTCGCCACCCAGAATGCCGATGACGAGCGGCGCCTGCGAGTCGGGAACGGCCTCAGGCGGCCAATCGACGAATTGCGCGAAGTTGAACAGGAAGACGGCCTTCACCTGAGCCTCGGAGGCCGTTCCCGTTTGCGCGCCGAGGCGGGCGACGCAGAGCAGGAGCAGGGCCGTCGTGACTCTCAAAAGTGCCATGCGACCGCTCCATATACGCCGCGCTGGATGTCCCGACGAGTGGGACTGCTCGACGCGCCGAACTCCCGGTGTTGCCCGTGCAGCAGATTCTGCCCGACGAGCGAGAGATCGAGGTGCGACGTCGGCTGCCAGGTGAGCGTGGCATTCAGCTCGGCATACGCGGGGACCAGCTGATTGTTGATGTCATCGATCGCCCGGAACCAGACGGCGAAGCCCAGGTGCGCCGGCAGATCCAGCGACGACTGCAAGAGGAACTGGCGATCGGGAACCTGGGACTCCCCCGAGCCCCGGGACATGTCGGTGCTGCCGGGGTTGGGCCAGACGTGGACGCGCAGCTCGGTGTAGCCGGCGTGCACCCGCCACCGGTTCGTGAGCCAGTACTCGGCAGTCACTTCGGCTCCATAGGACTCACCGTCCTGCCCGTTGGCGATCACAATGGGGACGGGCGCGGGTGGGTTGACCTGCTCCACGCTACGGAGCCCGTGGTAGCGACTGTAGAACGTGGCCACGGACAACCTCAGCGTCCCGTGTTGATAACGGTATCCCAGCTCGTACGCCAGCTCTTCTTCCGAATGGAAGTCGGGACCGCCGGCGAGGAAGTAGGGTGGTTTGGCGGGAGCAAACAACTCCCGGTCGATGCGCGACGGCGTCCGCAGTGCCCGCGACACGGCCATCCAGAGCGTGCCGGACGAGCCCGGCCTCCAGCTCACACGGCCGCTGGGCTGGATCTCGAAGCCGCTGTAGTCGTTGTGCTCGATCTTGGTGCCGACGGTTACGTGGACGCGGTTGGGAACGAGCGCGATCTCGTCCTGGACGAACCCGGTGAACCACTCTCGCGCGACGTGCAACGGCAGGAATGCCAGGGTGGAGTCCGAGCCGATGACGGTGCGATCGTTGATGTTCCGGTACCCGAGCCCCCACACCACGTCATGACGAGCGCCCAATCGCGCGCTGTGTTGTAGATCGACGTCGTAGGTGTCGAGATCCTCTCCAAACACACCCGGGATGTCGCGGTGGGTTCGGTCGTAGTACAGGTGGGCCGCGAGGCTCGACCGGTCGGACAGCGTGCGCGACCACTTCGCCATGACGTTGCCACCGCTGACGCCAATGTCGCCGCCTGAGTCTTGAGCGATGCGGCCATCGTACAGATCACCCTGCAGGGTGACGCGGCTCGCGCTCGACGCCTCCCACTCCATGCGGAACCCACCCTGCCCCAGGTGCCAGTCGTCGGCGGCGTCCTGGCCGCCGGGGAACGCCGTCGCGTCACGATCGAACCCTCTGCCGTAGATGCGCGCGCGAACATGCGAGCCCAGCGCTGCTCCGTAGCGTGCGGTGCCGAAGCCATGCTGCTCGGTGCCACCGCCACCCGAGAGCAGGAATCCTTGCGTGTCCTTGGCGTCCTTCGTAATGACGTTGATGACACCGTTGACGGCGTTGGCGCCCCACAGCGTGGCCCCGGGTCCGCTGATGACCTCGATCCGGTCGATGTCCTGAAGGGGGACCTCCTGCACATCCCAGAACACACCGGAGAACAGCGGCGTGTAGACGGTGCGTCCATCGATCAGCACCAGGAGCTTGTTGGCGGTGGTGCCGTTGAAGCCGCGCGCGCTGATGGCCCACTGGCGTGAATCGATCTGTGCGACCTGCAGGTTCGCGGCGAGGCGCAGCGCCTCGGCGAGGCTCGCCGCGCCCGAACGCCGAATGTCCTCCTGCGTTATCACTTGGATCGCCGAGGCGGTCTGCGACAGTCGCTCGGGACGCTTCGATACGGAGGTGACCTGCAGGTTCATCAACTGCTCGATGCTCAGCTTCTTCAGGGCCTCGGCCGATAAGCTGGAATCCGGTCGCTGGCCGGCGGAATCCGGTTGCTGCGCGAACCCGAGCCGAACGAAGCACACGAGACCCAACGTGAAGACCAGCGATGTCGCGGCCGCAACGGTCCTCATCCCGGCCATCGGTCGGTACCCCCTGGTCTATGGTCTATGGCGGTCGCGAATTATTCCCGCACAACATGCCCTTCTTGCCCAGCGCCGTGGTGACCCATGTCACGTGCCCCGGCACGGGACCACCCAACATGGCGGTCCGCTCGGAGTGAGCTAGGGCGTTTTTGCGGCACGGACTGGCGGTTTCGCGACACTCCGGCGTCCCTGTCAGGAGGCCGCGCGCTCGCCCAGCAATTCCCGAATCACCTTGAGCAACTGACGTGGTTCGAACGGCTTGACCAGCGTGCGCGACGCGCCCAACGCCGCCGCGGCCTCCAGCACCTCGATTTGTCCGGTCCGGCCCCCACCCGACATGGCGACGATCGTCGGTTGGGGATGCTCGGCACGAAGGGCGCGGATCACTTCCAGCCCGTCCCGCTCGGGCATGAAGATGTCCACCAAAACGAGATCGGCACCCTGCTCGCGCTGCAGGCGCAACCCGGCGTGCCCGTCGGCTGCTTCCAACACCTCGTAGCCAGCTGCCTCGAGCGCGATGCGGATCGCGCCCCGAAGCATGCCATCATCATCCATCACCAGGATTCTTGCCACGGCACCTCTATGTCGTCGGCAATGAATCCAGTACCTGCCGCACTCTTCGCCCAAGTGCCTCTGGAGTGAAAGGCTTTTGGAGGTACGCGATGCCGGACTCCAGGATCCCGTGATGGACGATGGCCTGATCTGCATAGCCCGACGCGTACAGCACCATCATGTCGGGTCGCAGCTCTGCCAGCTGCTCCGCCAACTGCCGACCGCTGAGCCCTGGCATGACGACATCCGTGAGCAGCAGGTGGATCGGACCGTGATGCTTGGCGGCGAGTCGCAGCGCCGTCTCACCGTTGGGCGCCTCCAGGACCACGTAGCCGAAACGCTCGAGCACCTGTCGGGTCACCATGCGAACGGACGCCGCGTCCTCCACGACGAGCACGGTTTCAGTGCCACCGCGTGGCTCCGCGGTCGCCGTCGCGGCGGCGGCGGGCTCGGCGGGCTCGTCGACCCTCGGGAGGTAGACCTTGAAGCTCGTCCCGTGACCGGGCTCGGAGTACACCCAGATGAATCCGCCCGACTGCTTCACGATTCCGTACACCGTGGCAAGGCCCAACCCCGTGCCCTTGCCCGGTTCCTTTGTCGTAAAGAACGGCTCGAAGATCCGGGCCTTGGTCTGCTCGTCCATGCCGATTCCCGTATCGGACAGCGCGAGCATGACGTAGCGGCCCGGGCTGGCGGGCGCGTGACCGCGCACGTAGGCCTCGTCCATGTCCACGTTGGCCGCCTCGATGGTCAGGCGCCCCCCAGTCGGCATTGCATCGCGCGCGTTCACCGCGAGGTTGATGATGATCTGCTCGATCTGGCCGGGGTCGGCTTTCACCACTCCCAGATCCGGAGCCAGCACCGTCGTGAGATGGATGTCCTCGCCGATCAGCCGCTTGAGCAGCTTCTCCGTGCCGGCAACCGTCGCCTTCAGATCCAGGGCCTTGGGCTGGAGCACTTGCTGGCGGCTGAACGCCAGCAGCTGGCGCGTGAGGGCGGCGGCGCCTTCGGCGGCCTTGCGGATCTGGTCGACGTCGTCGCGCTTGGGATCGTCCGCGCCGAGATCTTCGAGCAACAACGCGCTGTAGCTGGTGATCACGGTCAGCAGGTTGTTGAAATCGTGGGCGACGCCGCCGGCCAGGCGGCCGACGGCCTCCATTTTCTGCGCCTGGCGCAGACGCTCCTCGGAGCTCCGCAGCGCTTCTTCCGCCCGCTTGCGCTCAATGCCGACCGCCAAGGCGCTCGCGACCGATGCCAGGGCCTTAGGCACGAACTCCGAGAGGGGGTGGCGCGCAAACATCGCCATGACGCCCAGGACCCGCTCTTGCACCACCAGGGGGTAGCCGGCGAACGCCACCATCCCCTCGCGCTGCGCCCACTCTTGGTCGTGGACGTGCGGATCGCCCACCACCTGGTTGGTGAGGTGGGGACGGCGCTGCTGCGCGATCAGCCCGATCTTGTACTGCCCCAGCGGCACGCGGCTGTGGGGCCCGTCGATATGTGTGTACATACCGGCACTCGCCTGCAGCTCGAGGGTGCTGGTGGTTTCGTCGAGCGTCCAGATGCGCGCGAACGCCACGTCGAGGTGGCGCACCAATGCCTCGACGCAGAGCTGCAATGTTTCGCGCAGGCCCGCACCTCGAGTCAGCGCCATCCCGACGTCGGACGTCAGCTCCGCGAGGCGGGCCCGCTCGAGCAGCGCCGTCTGCGCCCGGCGGCGCTCGCGGCGCACCTCGGTGTCCCGCAGCTCCCGCTGGATGGCGGGGATCAGCCGCCCGAGATTGCCCTTGGTGAGGAAATCCTGCGCATCCGCCTTCATCGCCTCGACCGCGACGTCCTCGCCGATCGTGCCGGAGACGAAAATGAACGGCGTGTCGGGATCACGCGCTCGCAGCAGGGCGAGGGCCGCCGGCCCGCTGAACGCCGGCATGCTGTAGTCGCCGATCACAAGATCCCAGGCATGACGATCGAGGGCGGACGTCATAGCCGCCGGGGTGTCGACCCGCTCGTATGTCGGCTGGTACCCCGCGCGCTGCAGCTCCCGTAAGAGCAACCGAGCGTCATCCTCGGAGTCTTCCGCAATCAGCACCCGCAGCGGGACGCGCATCGACAGGCTCCGTGGTGGCGCACCGGTTTCATGTAGACACATGCTCCCCGAGGCGACTGCCGTCCAATACTTCCTTGTTAGGGGAGGTAGCGCTCCCAGCGATAGCTCCCGGACGCTCCCCTGCCCCGGTTGACACCGGTGGTGTGGGACGGCAACGTTATATCAGAATATGCGTTCTTGAACGGGGGGGGCACGTGCCGCGGACCAAGGCATTCGAGCCCGCAGAAGCTCTCGACTGCGCCATGGAGCTGTTTTGGCGGCAGGGGTACGCCGCAACGCCGCTCGACCGGCTGGTACGCCGGACCGGCGCCAGCCGCTACGGCCTGTACGCTACGTTCGGCGGCAAACGGGACCTGCTCCTCGCGAGCCTGGAGCGCTATTCGCAGGCCGTCATGGACCCCGTGCTCGAGCCGCTCGAGAATGCGCGGGCGTCGGCGACCGAGATCCGGCGGTTCTTCGATCGCGTGCTCGACGTGATCCGCCGCCCCGGCGATGGCCGGGGGTGCTTCATCTGTAATGTGGCGTTTGAACGTGGTGCGCTCGATGCCGCCGCCGCGGGGCGCGTGCGACGACACTTCGATCGGGTGCGCCGGCTGCTCGCACGGGCGCTCGGGAACGCGCGCCGCGACGGGAGCCTGTCCCGTGACCTGCGGGTACCGGCCTGCGCGGACCACCTCCTGGGCACCGCGGCCGGGGCGTTTCTGCTGGCCCGCTCCGGGATGGCGATCGGCTTCATCCAACGATTCGTCGACACCGCACTACAAGGATTGACCTGAGTGGAGCTCCGGCACCTGAGGTACTTCGTCGCGGTCTCCGAAGAAGGGAGCTTCCTCCGAGCCGCCGGTCGGCTGCGCGTGGCGCAACCGGCGCTCTCGAAGCAGATCCGCGACCTCGAGCGGGAAGTGGGCGTGACACTGTTCCATCGTCTCCCGCGCGGGATCCGGCTCACGCCCGCGGGCGAGGCCTTCCTCGTCGAAGCACGAGGTACGCTGACAGCGGCAGGACGCGCCGTGACCAGCGCTCGCGGTGCCGCAAACGACGGCGCCTCCGATCTCGAGTTCGCGCACGGCGAGCTTGGATTGTACACCTCGGTCATCGAGGACCTCCTCGCGGCGTTTCGGGGCGCGTGCCCCAAGGCGCAGGTGCGGGTGTCGAGCATGAGCGACGCCGACACCGACCTGGCCCTGCGGGAGGGGCACATTGACGTCGCGTCCGTGTTCATCGCCCAATGGCCGGTCGCCGGGTTCGATGCGCTTCGCCTGGTGGACTGCGCGACCACGGGCGTGCTCCTGCCGGCGAGCCATCCGCTCGCGGCCAAACCATCCGTGCGGTTGGCGGAACTGCGGAACCTCACGTGGCTCCATTCCTCGCCTCAACGGTGGCCTGGCTTCTTCCGAATTATCGAGGACGCGCTACGCGACCGCGGCCTGGTCCCGCTGCGCAGTCGTGAGCGTCCGAAGGAAACGCCCTCGGCCAACGTGCAGATCGCCGCCGGGGAAACCTGGGCGCTGGCGAGCGAGGCAATCGCCGCCCCGTACCGGACGACCCCGACCGCGATCGTCTATCGCCCCTTTGACGAGCCTCCGATCCCCTGCTGGATCGCGCTCGTCTGGCGCCCGAACGCGCCGCGCCTCGTCCAGCACCTCGTCGACGTGGCGCGAACGCTGGGCGGCGCGATGCAGGACCCTCGGGGGACGCGGATCGCCTGACAGCCTCGGGGGCTTGACGGTAGGCGGGTCCTTCCGTATATAACCAGTAAGTTATGCAAGCGACGCACCGCCTCGACACCATCTTCGCGGCCCTCGCCGATCCCACGCGGCGGGCGATCCTCGCCCGCCTGGCGTCGGGTGAGGCGTCGGTGACGGAGCTGGCCGAGCCGTTCGCGATGAGCCAGCCGGCGATCTCCAAGCACCTGAAGGTGCTGGAGCGCGCCGGCCTGGTTTCGCGCGGCCGCGACGCACAGCGGCGGCCGCGCCGCCTCGAGCCCACGCGGCTGAGGGAGGCTACCAAGTGGCTGGAACGTTACCGCAGGCTGTGGGAGGGCAACTACCAGCGCCTCGATGCCCTGCTCGAGCAGCTCAAAGCCAAGGACCCAACACCAGGAGATCGCCAATGACCACCGCCGGAACATTGAGACTCACGACGCCCGGGGAACGGGAGCTCGTGATGACCCGCAGCTTCGACGCTCCTCGCCAGCTGGTGTTCGACGCCCATACCAAGCCGGCGCTGGTCAGGCGCTGGCTGCTGGGACCGCCCGGCTGGTCGATGCCGGTGTGCGAGATCGACCTGCGCGTGGGCGGCAAGTACCGCTACGTCTGGCACCACGATCGTGACGGGACCAAGATGGGGATGGGTGGCGTGTACCGCGAGATCAAGATGCCCGAGCGGATCGTCAACACCGAAAAGTTCGATGAGGCGTGGTACCCGGGCGAGGCTCTGGGTACGCTCGTCCTCGTCGAGCAGGGCGGCAAGACCACGCTCACGTATACCATGCGCTACGAGTCGCGCGCGGCGCGCGACGCGGTGATTAAGTCCAACATGGAGAGTGGCGTGGCGGCGAGCTACGACCGGCTGGCCGAGCTGCTGGCCTCGACACCGGCTAGGGGGCGCGCATGAACGGCTCGAGCATTGTTACCCCTACGCCTCCCCGCCGCCGGTGGCGCAGCGTCGGCGCCGTGGTCGCGGGGTTCGTTGTGGTCTTCGTCCTGTCGGTCGGCACCGACCAGGTGCTGCATGTCCTCAAGGTCTACCCGCCGTGGGGTGAGCCGATGGCCGGTGCGCTGTACGGGATGGCCACGGCCTATCGCATCGTCTATACGATCCTGGGCGGGTACATCACGGCGCGACTCGCCCCCGACGCGCCGGTGCGTCACGCCCTGATCCTCGGTCTCGTCGGGCTCGTGGCGGGCCTCATCGGGGTGATGGTCAACATCGCCAAGCCCGAGCTCGGACCGCTCTGGTACTCCATCGCGGTCGCGGTCACCGGCCCGCCCTGTGCCTGGCTGGGCGGCGTCCTGTACGGCAACAGACAATCCTGAGGAGACTCACATGCAGAAGATCATCCCGTTCCTGTGGTTCGACGGCAAAGCCGAAGAGGCGATGAATTTCTACGTCTCGATCTTCAAGAATTCCAAGGTCCTGAGCGTCATGCGTTACGGGTCGGCCGGGCCGGGACCCAAAGGGACGGTCATGTCCGCGACGTTCCAGCTCGAGGGACAACAGTTCTACGCCCTCAACGGCGGCCCGCAGTTCAAGTTCACTCCGGCGATCTCGTTATTCGTGAATTGCGAGACGCAGGCGGAGGTGGACGAGCTGTGGAAGAAGTTGTCGGCGGGCGGTAGAGAGGATCAATGCGGTTGGCTGCAGGACAAGTATGGCCTGTCCTGGCAGATCATTCCCACCGCGCTGGGGAGGATGTTGGGAGACAAAGATCCCGAGAAGGCGAACCGGGCTATGCAGGCCATGCTGAAGATGAAAAAGATCGACATCAAGGGCCTGCAGCAGGCATACGACCGAGGCTAACGCCTCGCCGCGAACCCGCGGTAGAGTAACAGGTCGTAGAGGACCTTCAACCCTCCCGCGATGAAGAACGGCATGCTCATCAGCGAGGGGCGAGCATATAGGAATCCCGCGAACACGGGGGCGAGGGCTGCGCCGATCGTTCGCGCCACGCCGGTAACGCCTCCTGCTGCCGACCGCTCTTCCGGCCCAACCACGGCCATGAGGTACGACTGCCGGGTCGGTACGTCCATTTGACTGATGCTGAAGCGCGCCAGCAGCACCAGGATGGCCAGCGGCAGGCTCGGCATCAACGGCACGAGAATAAGCAGGATGTTGGACGGCAGGTGTGTGAACACCATCGTGCGGACGAGGCCGAAGCGCGCGGCTAAACGGGACGCCAACAGTGCCGAAACCCCGGCCAGGACATTCGCCCAAAAGAAGATCGCACCGAGCGTCGCGGGGTTCACGCCAAACCGCAGGTAGAACCAGTAGGCGGCAAAGCTCTGCACCACAAAGCCGCCTGCAAAGGAGTCGAGGGCGAAGAGGCCCGATAACCTGAGCACCACTCCCCGTGAGCGACCGATCCCGAAGGACCCCGCTCCAGGCACGCTCACTTCAGCGGCGGGGGAGAGACGGGTGAACAGGAATGCCAGCACGACTCCCAAGACGGCGTAGAGCCGGACGACAACCCGATAGCTCTCGACGGGCGCTATGGCCGTCTTCTGCAGGAGATGCGACAGGGTCCCTCCGCCGAGTGAGCCCAGGGCGGTCGCAAACGACCCCACGAGGGTGTACCAGGCGAATACCGCTGTCCGGCTCTGACCGGGAACAACCTGTGATAGCGCAGCCTGCTCGATCGAGAGAAACGGCCCGACCTCATTGCCACTGGGACTGATGACGCCGATCGTCCCGGCGATGACCAGGAACGCGAAATTGCGGGTGGAGGCGAACGCCAGACCGGCGGCCGCCATGAGAATGGCACCGACGATCAGCATACGGCGCCGCCCCATCCGGTCGGCGTGCGTCGTGAGGTAGAGGGAGACGACCGTGTCTCCGACCAGCGTGAGGGTCAGCAGCACGCCGGTTTGGGACGTACTCAAGCCGAGGCTGGTCAGATAGAAGACCAGTACCACGGACAACGCGCCGTAGGCGAACAGACGCGTACACCGCGTCAGGAAGAGCAGCCACCCATCGCGCGTCAGCACGCGGAAAAGCGAATATCTTGAATGCCACAAGTGTACCGGACGACATTTTGCCGAGCAACCTTTTTCGCTGCGGCTACTTCCACCTCACCGGGGGGACTTCATGAGCGTCCTGTTGCACCTGCATCAATTCAGCGACTGGGGCCTGTTGGCACTCCGGCTGGGTGTCGGGACCGTCTTTCTCCTCCACGGCAACCAGAAGCGCGCCATGTGGAAGATGCAGCCGTCGGCTCAGATGCCTGCGGGCCTGCTGTCGCTGCTGAGAGTTCTCTCCATCGCCGAGCCGCTGGGCGGCCTGGCGACGCTGGTTGGCTTGCTCACGCAGGCAGCGGCGGCCGGATTCATCCTCGTCATGCTGGGCGCGATTCGCCTCAAGGTCCTGCAAATGCACAAGGGGTTCACGGGCGAAGGGGGTTGGGAGTTCGAGTTCTTGCTCCTCGTCGGAGCAATCGCACTCCTGTTTCTCGGTGCGGGAAAGTTCGCGCTCGACCGCCTGCTGTTCAGGATCTAGACGCGCTGATCGGAGGGTGTGTTGATGGTGGCGCCTTTTGGCCGCATGGGGAGGCCGATTTGTCCCGCCCACCCGTCCGTCAGTTCGAACGTCTGCCCCATATCGAACTGGAGCACGCGCAGGCGCCGGCCCAGGTCCTTCAGGGCCCAGATGACCGTGTGCTGCACCTCCGCCGAGGACCACTGCCCGAACTCGTTATGACTTAGATCCGCCTGGAGGGCGGCGGCGACGCGGGAGGCGAATTGGCCAAGGGGCTCATCAGTCTGCCTTTGGGAGTGCCTTAGTCCCTCTTGAGGGCCGGCGCCCTCACCCCAGAGCACCCACTCCAGGGTGACACCCTTCACGCCGCGCGCCCGCGCCCTCGTCACGATCATCCGCGCCACGTCCGCCGGAAACTTCTTCCGCTGCGGCCACTTCTTGATCGCGACCTCCGTGACCGGCGGTCCGAGCTCGGCGGCGAACTGTCGATAAGTGAGCGAGATGCCCGCCCAGGGGCTGAAGGCGTCGAGCAACCGGGCCAGCCGGTCCGAAACAGGGCCCTTTTGGGTTCCTTTTACGGCCTTGACAGATGACAAATAAGTCCTAGCTTAGTGACCTAATGGGTGCCAAGTTAGCGTCCGCCACAGATCCCCAATGAGGACAAGTTGTCACGCTTGAGGCCTGCCGTCAAGAGGGGACAACCACGCACGCGCGTGTGCCCATAAGGAGCGATGCCAGTGCTCGGATTAGGGATGATCATCGGAGTACGGAGTGCCCAGTTTCGGGAGGACCACATGGTACGGAAGGCAGAGATGTTGGCAGCGAAGTTGGGGAGCGTCGAGGGTGAGGGTGTGCCGGAGCGCGAAGGTTTGAAGTTGGCTGAGGATGTGTCCTTCAAGGAGCAGATGATCTTCACCGGCTCCACGGACTGGACCCCGGAGCAAGCGGAACATTACATCGATTGGCGGATCCAGAGCGTGGATACGGACATCGCCAGGCTGCGCCAGCAGCTCGACGACCTGATCGCCCAGCGCAAGCGGTGGCTGGCCGTCACGGGCGGCCGCTCCAAGGTGTTTGGCGTTGCCAACGGCAACGGCCATGGGGCGACGAGTTCCGCGTAACCGCGGCGTCCCACTAACGTGAAGAACGGCCCCGCGACGACGCCCCGTCGCGGGGCCGTTTCTCGAGCCTAGACCTGGCGTCGCTCGCGCGGCGTACGCTGCGCCGGAATCGGAAGCGTGATCTCGAAGGTGGAGCCGCGACCCACCGCCGAATCCACCTTGACCGAGCCCCCGAACATGTCTTGGGTGATTTGACGCACCACCAACAGTCCGGTCCCCGAGCCCGAGCCGAACTCCTGTGTCGTGAAGCCTGGCTCGAAGATCCGCTCGAGATGCTCCCCCGCGATTCCCACCCCGTGATCCTGGACCGTCAGGCGCAGCGCCTCGTCCACCTGCCCCAGAGTGACCACGACCGGTGCGTTCCGCTCCCGCGACGCCGAAACCGCGTTGCGGATGAGGTTGGTGAGCACCTGATACAGGGCGTTGGGATCACCCTGCAGAAAGACGCCGCTCACGGTGATGACCCCTTGGAGCGTAACGCTGCGCTTGAGCGCCAGCGGCCGCTCCAACGCCACGCATGACCGGACGACGTTTGCCGCGTCGAACCGCTCCGAGCGGGCCAGCCCTCCTCGCGCGCGATCCTGAATCGAGCGCAGAAACTGGATGGCCTGGTCCATGCCTTCCCCCACCCCCGCGAGCTCGCTGAGCAGCTCCGCTCGGAAGGAAGGCGCCACCGATTCGGCCGTTCGGATCAGATCGAGGGACAGATCGAGGCTTGCGAGCGCGGCGGTCAGGGGATTGGCGACCTCGTGCGCAATCACGCTGGGCTGGCGCACCAACTCGGCCAGGGCGTCGGGCTCCGTCAGGCGGGGCCGGCTGACCACCGGGGGCTGGTCCACGAGGCCCAGACAGAGACCTGCCAGCTCGAGCGTGATCCGCTCCCGGCTGCGGCGCTCGATGCCGTCGGGCGGCGGTGCGGCCGGCTGCCTCCTCACCGGGGCGACACACCAGGGCCCGGCGTGATCCAGCCGGCAGCCGACCCAACGACTGCCCTGAATGATCGGGGCACCCCAGTGATGGAGCGTACTATCGAGGTCGAGGCGTGTGTCCCCGGATTGGGACGTCGGGGCGGTAGTCATGACCGGGATCACTTCGGCGCGCGACGAGACCTCCCACAGGGTGACGGCCCGTCCCTGGAGCGCTATGCTCGCCTCGCGCAACACCTCGCGACGGTGCTCTTGCATCCGTTATCAAGCTTGGGGAGGCGACGGGCCCGGTCCTAGGGCGTTTTTGCGGCACGGAGGGGTGCGAATGCGGCAGGACAGCCGTCAGCCCTCCCCCTTGCGGCGCCGCTTGCCCTCCTTTTCGAGGTCCGCTCTGCGGCTGGCGACGATCACCCGATCGCGACCCTCGCCCTTCGCCTGGTACATCGCCGCGTCGGCGCTCGCGATGAGCTCCTCCGGCGTGTCGCCGTGCGTGGGATACTCGGCGGCGCCGACGCTCACGGTCATAGTCCCGCCGCCAAACTCCTCGGCCGCCACGCGGGCCCGGATCCGCTCACCTACGGCAGCCGCCGTGGCGATCGGGGCCTCGATCAGCATCACGAGGAACTCTTCCCCCCCGTAGCGTGCCACGCTGTCCACGCCGCGCGTCATCTTCCGGAGGATCTCCGCGACCTTGACCAGCGCGGCGTCCCCTCCGAGGTGCCCATGCGTGTCGTTGTACTGCTTGAAGTGATCGACGTCGGCCAGCAGCACCGAGAAGGTGCGCCGCAGGCGTCGCGACCGCTGGACCTCGTTGGCGAGCGTCCCCATGAGATGTCGTCGGTTATAGAGTCCGGTGAGCGCGTCGGTGACCGAGAGACGCTCCAGCTCGCCCTGACCCTCGCGCTCTCGGAGGCGCGTCACCAGGTTTTTGAACACTTGCGTCAAGGTGCCCACCTCGCCGCGTCCGGCCGAGGGGATCTCAACCGAGAGATCGCCCGCGGCGACTTTCGCCGCGGCGCCCGCCAAGCGCTCGATCGGACGCACCATGAGCAGGCCGACGTAGGCCACCAAGCCTGCTCCCGCCAGCAGCAGGAGCAGCGTCACGCCGATGCCGCTCTCGGAGCCGCCGGACCGGCGGACCGCCTCTGCGCGTGGCATCTCGACCACCGCCGCCCAGCGGAGCGCCGGTACTCGCCGCAGGGTGCCGACGACATCTCGGCCATCCGCGCGTTTGTACTGCACGATGGTGCCTTCTCGATCGATCAGCGCCTGCGCAGTCGCGGGCGGGAGCTTGGTCCGCATCAGGTCTGCGGAGCTGCTCCGCGACCGCAGGATCAACCTGGCCTGATCGTTCATCAGATAGACATCGCCTGAGTCGGCGGGCGCCAGGCGCTGCAGGATGTCCGCGACCGAACGCAGATTGACTTTCGCCAGGAGCGCGCCGACGTAGCGCCCGTCCGCCTGGCGGATCGGAACGGCGAGCGCGAGCGCGGCCTTCCCGAGTCCCGCGTCCCAGTACGCGTCGCCTAAGAGCGCGTCGCCCGTCCGGAGGGCGGTCAACCGGTCCTGCGTGAACTGCACGCCGCTCATACGGCCGCCGCTCGACGCCACGAACCGGCCATGTCCCTCGACCACGAGCAGCGCCTCGCAGTCCGAGCAGCGCTCGCGCACCGAGTTGAGGTAGTCGCGCAGCCGGCTGACCGCCTCGGCGTTGCTCTGGCTCCGGACCAGGTTCTCCGCCACCGCGTATGCCGTCGCCGCCACGCGCAGGTCGCGTAACCGATCGCTGAGCCACTGATCGATCTCCCACGCCGCGTCGGCGCTCGTGCCATGCAGCTCCAGCCCGACCTGGTCGCCGATCCCCGGCCGGTTCTGACGATGAGACGCGACGGTTACGGCGAGCGCGGGACCGAGCGTCGCCACCACCGCGAACACCAGCATCTGGTTCCTGATGGTGTCGAGGTGCAACGCACGCAGCCGGCGCGCGATGGTCTCTGCCCAAACGGTCACCGTCGGTCGTCCTCCAGGGGTACAGCAAGATTCACTTTCCGTCACCCCCCGCAAGGGTGAGCCCGCTCACCGGTGAGAAACAGGACCGGCGCGGGGTGAGAAGAAGACTTTTGTGCGGATTCTCGTGACCCCTTCCAGACACGGGACTCGCTCGCGTGACGAACATCACCCCGCGTAGGGTCGCAGGTCATCACCGGATTCTGCAACGCATCACGCGGTAGACGAGACGCAGGTCCGCCCGGCCAACCTCCTCCTGGCCCGTAACCCTCCACCCCACTTGAGGTAGCGGCGAACGCCGAGCCCGGCATACGGCTTGCTTCAACTGCTATGCCCCTGCACCACCGCTGCCCTCCTTATCTCCGCAGAGGACTGCAATGGCCTGGAAGCTGTTCGGACACGAGACCACTCCGGCGCAGCTCCCCGCGGAGCTTCGTTCGATCCTTGCCCAAATGCAGCGCGAGCGCGTCGCGTTCGAAGCGCTCAGCACCGGGGCGCGTGACGCGACTCAACATCTCACGCAGCTCACCCAGCCGATCGCCGAGGCCCAGAAGGTCGTGGCGGAGCTGCAGGGGCGGGTCAAGGCGCTCGAGCGGCTCGTCCCGGTCCTGGCCACGCTCGACGAGCAGACCGAAGGGGTGTCGCGCACGCAGCGCCGCACCGAAACGCAGGTCGAGCACACAGCGGAAGAGGTCAAGACGCTTCGCACCGAGATCGAGCAGCTGCGCGCCACGTTCGACGCGGCGCTCGCGCTGAAGGGCGATCTCACGAGCCTGCTCGAGTCGGCCGGCGGCCTCAAGTCGCTGCGCTCCGACGCGGACACGCTCACGGGCCAGGTGCGCGACCTCTCCAACACGTTCGACCGCGCGCGGCAACGACAAGACGAATTGAATCGCGTCGGTGAGGCCGCGGCCGCCCGGCTGCACGCGCTCGAGGAGCGACAGCAGCAGGTGCAAGGAAGCGTCGGAGCAGCGCAGACCCGCGTGACCGGGCTCGAGGAGGGGTTCGCCCATCTCACGCAGGCCGCGGCGGACGCGGCCGACACCAAACGACAGCTGGGCACACTCAAGTCCCTCGCCGACTATGTGACGCAGAAGGTCGCGGTCCTGGAGCGGCAGCGCGAGGTGGTGGATCGCGCCCTCGGCAAGGCCACCCAGCTCGACGACGTCATGCGGGATATCGACGCGAAGATTCGCACACACGAAGCCAACGCCAAGAGTCTGGGCGCGCTCGAGACCCGTGTCACCGACCTGCAGGCGCTCCACGGCGATCTGCTGGCGAGGTCGCGAGAGGTGAGCGTGCGGCACGACCAGATCGCGCAGGCGGATCAGGAGCTCCACGGACGACTGAACGGGCTGCGCGATGAGGTCCAGCGGACCGTCAAGCGCTTCGAGCTCGAGAACCAGGGGCTCGACGCCGTCGGGCAGCGCATCCTGGATCTGCGCGGTTCGCTCGCGGACATGGAGACCCGCTGTCGCACGCTGGACGAATCGAGCCGCACTATGGGGGACGTCCGGTCCCAGGCCGACGGACTCACGAAGCATCTCAGGAGCCTGTCCGAGACCGTGGCACACCTCGAAACCCAGACCGAGCACCTCGGCGCCGTGCAGGGGGACGCCGAGCGGCTCACCCAGACGGTCGAGCAAATGACCCAGCGGGTGGCGCGACTCGAAAAGGCGCAGCCGTCGGTAGAGGCGGCGTTGCGAGACTTCGCGAGCCTGAAGGGGACGCACGAAGAGGTGAAGGACGCGCTGGAGCGCATGCGCGTGGCGGAGGGCGAGGTCGCGCGCGTGCGCGAGACGCAGGCCGGTACGAAGACCTGGCTCGGCGAAGTGACCGAGTCGGTCGCGGCGCTACGCGGCGAGCTCGCGGCGGTGGAGGAGATGAAGCCGACGGTCGAATCGGTGCGCGCGGACTCCGACCGCCTGTCGCAATCGATGGCCCAGATCGAGTCGCGCCGCCAGCTCGTCGAGCAGCTGAACACCCGGCTGACCGACCTCACGGGGACGGCGGCGCAGCTCGACGAGCGCACCGAAGGGCTGGCGGCTCGTATGAACACCACCGACCAGCAGTTTCAGGCCCTCACGGCCCACGCCGCGGAGGCGGCGCGCCTCGAGAAACTGGTGCCCACGGTGGTGGGAACGGTGGAGCGAGTGGAACGCCGCATCACGCAGATCGACACGGCGGTGAGGACGCTCGAAGGCCGTGCCCAGAGCCTCGAGGTGCTCGCCGAACAGACCAGGGCGCTGGGGCAGGAGCTACAGCTGCGGCAGGCCGCGCTCAACTCCGCCACCGAGCATCTGGCGCGTGCCTCACAGCTGCGGGCGGAGGCGGCCAGTATCGCGCAGCAGTTGGAAGAGCGCGCCGGTCAGCTCACCGGAGCCCTCACGGGCGCGACCGATCGCACCGCGGCGCTCACGACGACCCTCGAGGATCTCGAGAATCGCGCCGGCAACTTGCGCTTCGTGCATAAGCGCATGGCGGAGTTCGAGGAGCGGCTCGCCAAGTGGCACGCCACCGAGGAGCAGCTCAGGCGGGCGCTGGAGCAGACCGCCCAGCGCCAGGCCACGGTCGACGCCCTCCAGGCCGACCTGTATCGCCTGTTCGAAGTCGCCGAGCGGGCTGTGGAGCACGTCCGCTCGCTCGCCAGCGCCCAGGCGCCCCAGGCGAAACGCGCCTAAGGTCACGGCTCCACGCCCTCGAGCCGCACCGCCACCAGGAATCCCGGCCGGGCCGGCCGCCGGAACCCCCGCTCCCACGCTGCGAGGTCGAGCTCCACCGTCTCGAGATCGGACACCAAGAGATCCGGGGGCGCCACCGCCCGCAATGTGGCCAGCGACTTGAGATGACCGTGGCAGCTCGCACACGTCTCGACGGTCCGTCCCTCGACCCGCCCTGCGATGACCAGCGATCCCAGGCGCTCGTGATCGCGCTCGCCGCAGTAGACGCACGCGAGCCAGGGCCGCTGCCAGTCGCCACCGCAGCGCCCGCACCGGAGACAACGGGTTCGCTCGAGCCCGCGCAGCTCCGCGAGCACCGGCCATGCCCCGCAGACCGGGCAATAGCCGCGACTCCACCCCGATGGGATATGGGTCTGCAGCTGGCGGCCGCACGCCTGCAGCAACGGCCACACGGCGAGGTTCACGACGGTCTCGAAGGCCGCAGGCTCGATCTCCGCCTGCCTCGCTGCCCGCTCGAGCACCGCGCTATCCTGCCGCACGGCGGCGGCGGCGAGCCCGACCACCTCGAGCTCCGCCACACTTCTCAAGTCGACGAGCTCGCCCAGCCGCTGCACTAGACTCCGCAGCCGCCCCGCGTCGAACCGCACCGTGCGTCCATGCAGCAGAGGAGCGATGTCCGCGGGCGAGCGCGGTCGCGCGTCCGGCGTCAACGGCTCCGGGGCCGGGGCAAGGTCAGCGTCTGCCTGGAACGTCGCCCGCAGCAGCTCGACCCACGGGCGCCACTCCGGTGAGGCTCGCTCGAGCGCGTCTAGTCGAGCCGCCCGCTCCTGCCCAATGCCGGCAGCGGTCCGTTGCATTTGACCTCGGTCACGCATGGCGTCCCGTAGTACGCTCGGCACCCGTTGTGCCTCCGGGCTCGCGCAGCCCGCAAGCGCTGGTGGGGGGGGCACGAGGGAAATTCTAGCAACAGCCAGGCCACAGCGCGAGAGCGCGGCGCCCTACGACCTGTTGTTGCTCGTGATGGAGGTCGTGGCTAGCGGCGGGTGAAGACGGCGCGCCACGCGCGGTCCTGTGCCATCCACGTGAAGTGATCGTGGTCGACCATGGCGAGGGTAGACATCGGCGGAGGGGGCGGCTCGCCCGCACCGGGCGCAATGGAGATGGCGTAGAACGTAATGCTCGGCTGAGCATCGTCCGGGATCCCGGTGAGCAGCTCGGGCGCAGACCCCACGTTGTATACGGAGGTGCTGAAGAAACGGTCGCTCGAGGGATCGAAGCCGACGAGGCCTTGGCCCTGCACCTGGGAGTGGTCGAGCACCTCGGTCCATTCCAGACGCAGGTCGTCGAACAAGGCCTTCATCACCCGGATGCCCGACGCGTCGGGCGTCCCGCTGAAGTTCCCGGCGAACCAGATCTGGAACTGCCAGTTGCCGACCAGGTCGCCGAGGATGCCGCGGGCCGGCTGGAGGTGAGACGAGGGGCCCGCGACCGTGGCGCTGGGCCGGCCCCGGCCGTTCGCCTCCTTGGCGCCCTGGGCCGCCAGCCCCGGCGCGAACGCCGCGGCGACCGCCAGCACGCACCCGGCGATTCCTGCGGACCCACGAACCCGACCGATGCCCATGGTGTTATACCAACCATTCATGTTATAATATGTATGGTACTATAGTAACTATACGTGTTATATATAGCAAGGAGGCGATATGCCACAGTATCGGGGCGAGAAAGTCCGCTATCGCCGTAGAGGCCTGCTACGCCTGCGGTTGCGGCAGCTGCTGGAAGCGCAGGGTATGTCCGCCTATGGCCTGGCCAAGTTCACCGGCCTGAGCCTGAACACCATCTACCGGCTCACGCGGCCGAGTGGGCGCTTCAGCCTGATTCGAGCCGATACGATCGAGCGCCTGTGTGGCGCGCTGCGGGTGACTCCGAGCGAGCTGTTCGAGTACAAGAGGCCCCCGGCAACGTGATGCCGCCCCCGCTCCGTCCGCGCAACGTGTGACTCTGTCCCACATGGAGGGGGCCGTGTAGCATTGCAGGACGCGCACGAGGCGGCGAAGACCGCCCTCGTGGGCAGCGAGACTTCCTGACGTGCGGCTGAGAGCCGCCTCAGCGGAGCAGCTGCGACACCGTGTAGATCGCGAGCCCGACCAGGCCACCGACGAGCGTGCCGTTGATCCGGACGAACTGCAGATCTCTCCCCACGGCCAGCTCGAAGCGGCGCGACGTCGCCTCCGGGTCCCACCCGGCGACCGTCTGGGCGATCAAGTCCCCGATCTCGTGGCGATACCGCTCCACCACCGTGGCCGTCAGGTCGATCACCAAGTCGTCGATCTCGGCGAGCAGGGCGTCGTTCACCAGCAGCGCCGCGCTGAACTCGCTCAGGCCGCGCTCCAGGGGCCCAGGGTCGCGTCCGCCGTCCGCCCGGGTCGCGTAGGCGACGATCGCGCGCCGCGTCGCTTCCCACAGGCGAGTGGACAGGTCGGCGAGAGACGGGTCCGCGAGCCATTCTTCCTTCAGGGCCTCCGCCTTGGCGATGACGTCGGGGGCGTGCTGCAGCCGGTCGACGAACTCCCGCAACGCAGTGTCGAACGCCGCGCGCAGAGGGTGATACGGATCGGTCCCGATGTCGCGCAACAGGCTCTCCACGGTCCCGATGATCCGTTGGAAGAGCTGGTCGTCCACAACCCCGGGCACCCACCAAGGGCTCTCCGCCCGCACCTTGTCGCGAATCACGTCCCGGTTGTCGCGCACCGCTTCCGCGGCGAGCCGGACGGCCTCATTGAGCAGCGCTTGATGGCGGTCGTCGGCGAGGACGAGCGCGAGGGTCTTGCCGAGCGCCGGCGCGACGCGCGTCGCGCGGAGCCGGGCGCTCACAACTTCGT
>Ga0209376_1001822_pt1 | contig 20922 bp, 17 predicted proteins | sample GraSoiAngelo_134_FD_185891 | JGI IMG/M metagenome (GOLD analysis project Ga0209376, IMG submission 185891) | Grasslands soil microbial communities from the Angelo Coastal Reserve, California, USA - 14_0929_05_30cm (SPAdes) (version 2) | ecosystem: Environmental > Terrestrial > Soil > Grasslands ... | reverse complement strand
GACCCGGCCATCCCAATCGTTGAAATCACCAACTACGCTGACGCGCTGCGCGTTCGGTGCCCACACGGCGAAATAAACCCCGGCCGCATCGCCGAATGTGCGCAAATGCGCGCCAAACTTTTCGTAAATTTTCCAGTGTTGCCCTTCAGTGAAGAGATGCAGATCGACTTCGCCCATGATCGGCCCGTACTGATACGGATCCCGCGTGAGCTGCTGCGAGCCGTCCCAGGCAGTGACACGGAGATGATACGGAAGATCACGCGTCGCGCCTAGGACGGTCGCGCAAAAGAACCCGTCCTGCTGAACCTTCTGCGCTGCGATCGGCTCCTCCGGATCTCGATCCAGCACGATCTCGATCTTGCGCGCGTCCGGACGAAAGACGCGGATCTCCAAATCGTCGCCAACCCGGTGCGGGCCCAATACGCGGAACGGATCAGAATGCGTTCCTGCGACGAAGTTCTTCACTTCATCGGACGGCAATCCCGCGATCTCAAAAGATTTCATTATGTTCTGTTAAAACGGTAGGGCGATTGACCGCAATCGCCCAGGCGCTTCAGGTGAACCGCCCCTACCTCCATCGCTTCAACATTTCATCGTTTCAATCAATCATTTCGATTGTTCCCCAAACGCGCGATGCAGCGGCGATCTGCGATAACTAAAAGAAGGAGAATAATCGCCATGGCAAAAGTTGTTAAAGTTATCGAACTGATGTCGCAATCGCCGAAGAGCTGGGAAGACGCCGCGCAGGGCGCGGTAGATGAAGCGTCCAAAACGCTGCGGAATATTCGTTCGCTCTACATCAAGGAGTTCACGGCCGAAGTGGACAACGGAAAAGTCACCAACTATCGCATTAACGCCAAAGTCACATTCGATCTGGAGCGCTGAGGAACGCCTGTGGCCGCTTCGCTGCCTGCCACGCCGTAGTGCCGCGAAGGTGGGTGCCAAGCGCGGCGTCCGCGTGCCAATCAGATCACATCGCTCACAGAGCGACGGCTACAGTTTCTTCGGCCTCAGCAACGGGAACAGAATGACGTCGCGGATGGATTCCGCGCCGGTGAGCAGCATCGTGAGCCGATCCATCCCGATGCCGACGCCGCCAGCCGGCGGCATACCGTGCTCAAGCGCGAGCAGAAATTCCTCGTCGATCTTCTGCTTCTCTTCGCCCGCCTGCTCGAGCAGGCGGGCGCGTTGCAAAATAGGATCGTTCAACTCGCTGTAACCTGGCGCGATCTCCGCGCCGTTAATGATCAGTTCAAAAACATCGACGAGCGAGCTGTCCGCTGCGTTTTGTTTTGCCAGGGGCACCAGTTCTTTCGGACAGTGCGTCACAAACACAGGATCGATCGTCTTCTCTTCGACGAGCTTTTCAAACACATGCTGCGTCACCTCGAAATCGGCCAGTTGCGGCAAGATTTCCAATTTGAAGTCATTGGTCGCGCGTTCGCGGCGCTGTTCACTCGAGAGCGCAAACCAATTTTTTCCGGCGACTTCGCGTACAACATCGTGGTAGCGGGCCCGCCGCCACGGCCGTTTTAAATTGATGGTGCGAACAATTTTCCCATCGGCGTCTCGATGCTCAACTGTTAGTGAGCCGCAGATTCTCTCGGCGAGATAACAAATCAGTTCTTCGACGAGATTCGCCACCTTCTCGAAATCGGCATAGGCCCAATAGGCTTCGAGCATTGTGAATTCGGGATTGTGTTTCCTGGAAATCCCTTCATTGCGAAAATTACGATTGATTTCGAATACCTTATTGAACCCGCCGACGAGCAAACGTTTGAGATAGAGCTCCAGCGCGATGCGCAGATAGAGATCGAGGCCGAGCGCCTTGTGATGTGTGCTGAACGGTTCGGCCGCGGCACCTCCAGCGATCGTTTGCAAGATTGGCGTCTCCACTTCCAGGAAGCCGCGTTCCTCGAAGAAACGCCTCGCTTCGCTGATAATGGCAATGCGTTTTTCAAAAACCGCGCGAGAAGACTCGTTGGTGAGAAGATCGAGATAACGTTGGCGGTAGCGCGCTTCAATATCCTGTAATCCATGCCATTTCTCGGGAAGCGGCCGCAGGGCCTTCGCAAGCAGCCGGAACGAGCCGACTTTTAGTGTTGGTTCGCCGCTTTTGGTGACAAAACATGTCCCTTCCACCCCGATGAAATCACCAATATCCAGCAAGCGAAAAAGATCGATTAGCTCCGGTCCAACTTCTTTTGCATGGATATAGATCTGAATGCGACCGGTGGCGTCGCGCAGATCCAGGAAGTGGCTTTTGCCCATGTCGCGATGCGCCGTGATGCGCCCCGCCGCGCGAAGCGTCTCGCCTTCTTTAAATTGCTCGCGCACCTCCGCAATCGATCCGCTTACGTCAAAAGCAGAACCGAACGGCTCGACACCTTTCGCGCGGAGGGCATCGAGTTTTTTGCGCCGCAGCGCGATCAGCTCATTTTCTTCTTCCATCGTCGGAGAGCGAACGTAAGGCCTTTGTGAACGTGCGAAACTCGGCTCTGTCAGGTCGAATGCATTTCAATCATTGTCGGATGAGTTGGTTGATAAGGGCCGATCTCGCCTCCGCTCGAAAACTCGTGCTGGTTCCCCACTCGGGTTCCACCGGACTCGAGCACACAACGCCTTTATTTTTCAGCCGGGCAATCACGCTGCGTAAATCGTCACACATTAGATTGAGCACAGCCCCCAGCATTGGATGTTCCGCATGCATTTGCACAAAGTCGGTGTCACTGGGATGAACGGCCAGCTCCGCAGGCAGCAACGCAAATAGAAGCCAGCCATCGCCAAGATCGGTCGACGGGAATTCCAGCACGGTTTTAAAGAACGCACGATCCGCTTCCGGATCTTTGCTGTAGAGAAGAAAATGCGCTCCTGCAATCACTCCGGCATTATATTGACGTCGCCGGCAATGAACAGCTTCAATAACGCGCTGAAGCGTTAGTGCGATATTAAGTTTGCCAACGAAATACCGGGAATGAGATAGTGCGTCTGACGCGCCTATGGGAAGTTCCGTCGCGGCGCTGCCATTCAAATGACCGTTAATTTGCCGGAAACAACTTCGAAGATGGAAGGGCCGCTGGTGAAGCAGTTCTCCGTCTTCCTGCCCAACAAGGTCGGGGCGATGTTGGAAATTGTGAAGTTGCTCAACACGCAGAACACCCACGTCGTGGCCTTGAGCGTATCGGAATCCACCGACTCGGCCATTGCGCGGATAATCGCCAGCGATCCGGCGCGCGTGGAGAATTTGTTCCGGGAAAAAAATGTTCCCTTTGGCGTTAGCGAAGTGGTGGTGGTGGAGTTGCGAGAAGTCGCCACTCGGCTGGCGAAACTGCTTGCTGCATTGGTGATGGCGGAGGTGAACGTTCATTTCGCTTATCCCCTGCTGATCCGCCCGCGAGGTTTTGCCGCGATCGCGTTGCACGTAGACGACACAGAATGCGCGTCCTCGGTGCTGATCGGCGAGGGATTCAAAATACTGAGCCAGGACGATATTTCACGCTAGCGCGCCGTGATTCGTTAAAGCGTTGAAGCGTTCACAAGGAACGACGGCTTGGGGCAGCCGTCGCAGAAACATGACGGCTGGAAAGCCGTCACTCCTTAAGGCGCCTCCGTTTCAACGCTTCAACTCTTCAATAGTGCAACGCGGTGGAAGCCCAGTTGACAGGCTGGCAAGAGCGCGGTTACAGAAGTGGGTTCATTGCGCTATGCGGACTCTTCTCTCACGCGCTATCCAGGTCGATCCCAGCTTCCACATCGGGCTCGGCCTGATTGTAATTCTGGCGGTGGCAGAGATCTTTCTCGCAACCTCCTATTATGTCGGTAGGGCCCGCGCTGCCCGAATCTCGGCACAGGCGGTCGCAGCGAATGTGGCACGCCCTGCGGCTCCATCTGTTTCCGCGCAAACACCTGCGCCAGCACCGGCGCAGCCGGCAGTTTCACCGGCGACGGTCCCCGCCCTTTCTCCGTCGCTTGTTGATCAGTTGCTGCGCGAAGGCATCGAGCTGCGCGATCGGGGCGATACGACAAACGCCCTGGCGCGCTTGCAAGAAGCGCTGGACAGCGAACCGAACAATACCGTTGTGCTCGAGGAGATGGCCAAGACTTATGAATCGATGCAGCTCCTCGACCGTGCGAATGACGTGTGGCGCAAGCTTCAGGAAATGGGGCCGTCGGCTGGTGCCGCATACGAGCTGGCCAATCAACGCCTGAAGCTAGGCGTGCCAACTCCCGGCACAGCGGATTCCGGTGTCGCAAACTCTTCAGCTGATGCAGCAGAACATAAGGATATTGGTGGCAACCTGGAAGGCGCGGTCATGGGTATCACTCAGGTCAAAACCACGGAGACGCCCGATCCAGACGCGGAGAAAAACCTGGCTATGCAGATCGGTATAAAAAAACAGCCAGGCGCGACCATCGATCACGACAAAGTGAAAATCTTCGTAAGATTCTACGACACGGTCGGTGACAAGGATATCAAGCTCACCGACGCCGACGTCAATTACGAATGGCTGACGCCGAAACACGATTGGACGGAGACCAATCCGGAGGTGCTCTCTGTGAAGTATGTCCGCGCAAAAACAGGCGGCGCTTCATCTGACTCGTCGCTCGCTGAGGCAGCGGCAACAGTCCGGCCGGGCCAAAAAGCTCGAGGCGCCAAAGGTTCTGCCGCAGACAGCGGTCGGCGGAAATACCTGGGATACATAATTCAGGTTTATTACGACGATGATCTGCAAGCGATCCAGGCGGAACCGTCGCGGCTTTTGCAACTTTTTCCTCCTTCGAAGAGTACCTCGGCACGATGACGCCCTTGCACATTATCCATCGCGAAGCGGCATGAGCATCGCGGCAATCTGGATAGGTTGGCCAAAGCTAAGGCGCGCTCTGCCGTGTGCCTGTATTTTCCTTTTTACCGCTGTAGCAGAGGGACAAATTCAGGTGGACGTGAAATTCAAACGATTGCAATACATCGCTTACGAACCAGTGGTAGTGACAATCGCCATCACTAATCTGGCCGGACGCGATATCGAGCTACACGACGCCGATGGACAATCGTGGCTTGGATTTGAGGTAACTGGAAGCGAAGGGCAGCCGATATCGCTGCTCAGCACCGAAAACGCGCAGCCACCTTTGAAAATCGAAGCCGGACAGAGAGTCACCCGACAGATTGATCTCGCTTCGCTTTATCCCGTGCACGATTTCGGTGCTTATCATGTGCGAACGCATGTTTATTTCACCGACTTGGGGAAATTTTTTTACTCTGGGACGCGAGTTTTCGAAGTGACCGACGCGCGGCCGATCTGGCAACAAACAGTGGGAATTCCAACCGGCGGTCCCGCGTCCGGGGAGGTACGCACGTACTCGCTACTCACGAACCGTTTCCCAGACCATACCTCCTTATACGTCCGCGTGCAGGACAAGGATACAGGAATTGTCTATGCGACTTATTCGTTAGGCCGAACCATCTCTTTCGAGCAACCGCAAGCGGAAATCGATCGCGCCAATCAATTGCATGTTTTGCATTGTGCGGCGCCGCGTGCCTGGTCGTATTCCCGAATCGGCTTGAATGGCGAACTGCTGACGCATTCTTCATTCATGGAAACTAAAACCCGGCCTCGCCTCGTCCATTCCACAAACGGCGAAGTAGCAGTGCGCGGCGGCGTGATCGAGACCCCTGCGCAAAGCTCGCGCAGCACCGCACCGAAACTTTCCGGTCGCCCGCCCGACTTGCCTAAAGACGACCAGTGATGCCAAGAAATTTTTGCCGACTCCGTTTGCTTGGTCTAAATTTGCTAATCGCACTTCTGGCGTGCGGCAGTTCCTACGCAGCACGGACCAGCCGCACGTCTGAAAGCAGCGGCTCGCTCACCACTGTAGTGATCGATGCGGGACATGGGGGCCACGACCGCGGCGGGATTCCGGGCCAGAGGATCGCGGAGAAGGATATGACACTCGACGTGGCGCAGCGCCTCAGAAATGTTCTGGCAGCTAGCGGCTATCGCATAGTGATGAGTCGGGATAGCGACGTTTTTGTTTCGTTGCCAACGCGTGTTGCAATCGCCAACTCCTATCGCAACGCCATCTTCGTATGTATTCATTTCAACGCAACACAACGGAGCGGCGCGGGCGGCATAGAAACTTATTTTTACAGCCGCGACAGCTTGCAGCTCGCCTCAGCCATACATTCCTATGTCGCCGGTGGCGCACCTTCGTCCAATCGCGGAGTGCGCCGCCGTGGTTTCTACGTGTTGCGAAAGACAAATATTCCGGCAGTGCTCGTGGAATGCGGTTTCCTCACCAACCCAACCGAAGCTGCGTACGCCGGGAGTGCTTCTTACCGCCAAAAACTCGCAGAAGAAATTGCAGCAGGAGTCCGCGGGCGAAATATCGTTGGCAGCGCCTCGTACGTCGATCAAACCAAGGTGGCGAAGTCTGAACATCGCCGTTCCAAGCGTTCACAAAAAAAAGGCGCGCGAAAGAAGAAAAGCTCATCGAAACCGGCTGGATCAGAAGCACGCTCTGGCTCGATAGATCGGGAGGGCTGATTTGAATATGCCGATTTTGACTTCGGCGCACATGCGTGCCGCAGAACAAGCTGCATTCGCGAGGGGAGTACAAGTCGAAGCACTAATGGATCAGGCAGGCGCCGGAGTCGCCCAGGCAGTCACCAAATTTTTCCCGAAGCCTGGCAAGTGCATTGTCTTCGCTGGAAAAGGCCATAACGCGGGCGATGCCCTGGTGGCGGCGCAATGCTTACGGGGCCTTGGGTGGAAAATCGAAATCCGCCTTGCCTTCAAGAAGGACGATTGCAGCGAACTCACGCGCAAGAAGCTCGAAGGCCTGAGTCGCAGACCACCTGAGATTTTGGGTGTCACGCCATCCCTCGGTGGCAGCACCGATGTCAACGTCACTCTTGTCGAACTTGCGGCGGACGTCCCTAACGAGTTGTCCGCCGCGCAGGAAATAATTGCGGCAGAGGACTACGCGGGCACTGCTCCTCCGTTGATTATTCTTGATGGCCTGCTCGGGGTTGGCGCTAGGCCGCCGCTGCGGGAACCGATACGCGCCGCGTGCCGTTCCATCAATCAGTTGCGGACAAATAAGAGCGTCTATGTGTTTGCAGTTGATCTTCCGACCGGTCTCGACAGCGACTCCGGAAAAACGGATCGTGACTGCGTAATCGCCGATTTTACGGTCACGATCGGGTTTGCAAAGCCGGGTTTGGTGGCGGATGCCGCGCTGAACCATGTGGGCAGGCTGGAGATTGTGCCGCTGAGTGAGCTGCGGCCTCCAGAAAAAAAAGCGACGGAAATCATTTCCAGCCCGCCGGCGTTTCGCGGCTTGCTCTCGAGACGTGAATACAGCGCCTACAAAAATCAATTTGGTCGCATTGGCGTGGTGGCCGGTTCTAAAGGATTCGTCGGCGCGGCCCTGATGACGTCGCAGGGAGCGTTGCGAGCAGGCGCAGGTCTGGTGGAAGTTTTTGTTCCCGAAGAAATCTATGAGATCGTTGCCAGCGCCGCGCCCATGGAAGCGATGGTGAAGCCGGTCAAGTCCTACCGTGCCCTCCTCAAAGAAAAAGTCGATGTCTGGGCCTTGGGACCTGGTCTTGGAAAATCGCGCGCGGCCGAAGTTCTCGAGCTGATCGAGAAAGCCAAGCAACAAATGGTGATTGATGCCGATGGGCTCAACATTTTGTCGGAAAAAACCTCACTGCTCAGGCGTTGCAAAGGCGAACGACTGCTCACGCCGCATCCAGGTGAGATGAAACGGCTTTTCCCAAACCACAAGGAACCGCGCGCCGCAACAGCGATGAAGTTCTGCAATCGTTTTCCAGTGACTCTTTTGTTGAAAGGCAGTCGAACGATCGTCGCTCAACGTGACCGCCCGTTGAGCTACAACACGACCGGCAACCCGGGAATGGCCACGGGCGGAATGGGCGATATTCTCACTGGAGTCTGCGCGGGCTTGGTCGGACAGGGTCTATCTCTTTACGATGCAGCCCGAGCCGGTGCGTGGGTATGCGGGCGCGCTGCGGAGATCGCGATTTTCAATGATGGTCAAAGCGAGCAATCATTATTGCCTCGCGATGTCCTCGATCATCTGGGCGATGCGTTTAATGAGGTTCGAGGTTAAAAAGTTAAAGGGTTACAACGTTTCATCCGCTTCAACGCTTCAACGCTTTAACGGTTTAACGGTTTAACTTTTTAACGATTTAACCTGGCGAAGCCATGAATCTGCAAACCGAGCAAAGAGAGTACGAGGCGCCAAAGACGGAGACCGCGTGGAGCCGGGTTAAGAAGGCGCTGGGCCCAATCACGGTGGTGGGCGTCGTGATCGCAAAGTTTTTCGCGAAGCTCAAGTTCATCCTTCTGCCGCTCCTGAAATTTTTTCCGATCTTGCTGAAGTCCGGCGGCACCATGCTGCTGATGATCTGGATCTATACGCAGATGTGGGGCTGGCGGTTTGCGCTCGGTTTTGTCCTCCTTCTATTCGTGCACGAAGCCGGCCATTTGCTTGTCGCTAAAAAATTCGGGCTCAAGGTCGGCGCGCCTGTTTTCATTCCATTCATGGGCGCGTTCATCGCGCTTAAAGAAGCGCCACGTAATGCCTGGATAGAAGCGTGCGTTGGCATTGGCGGCCCCATGCTCGGGAGCTTTGGAGCACTAATCTGTAATCTCCTGGGTGAAATGTTCGCCGCACCCATTTTCATCGCTCTCGCGTGGTTCGGATATTTTCTGAATCTGTTTAACCTGACGCCGGTAGGAATGCTCGATGGCGGACGCATTGTGACCGCGTTGTCGCGTTGGCTTTGGCTGCCCGGGTTCGCTCTCCTTCTTTGGTTCGGCTGGAAGTATCCGAATTTTATTATCTGGTTGATTGTGCTGTTGTCGCTGCCGCGGATCTATTCGCTTTTCCGCAAACGAACTGAGGAAGAACAGCGTTACTTCGAAGTCACACCATCCCAGCGCTGGATAATGTCGATACTGTATTTCGGTTTGATTGCGGTTTTGCTTTTCGGAATGCACATAGCGCAGCAAGATCTAAACAAGTACGGAGTGCGTTCCCACGGTCACGGGCGAGATGTGATCGTTCAATAATCGTACCCGCCGCATCTGGAACATAGGCCTGTGGCCTGTGCAGTCAGCCCACGAAAGCATTCGAGGCTTTTCTGATCAACAGAGTGCAACTCTGCTGGGCACACACACTGGAAGTCTATGTTCCGGCTGCCGCGAAAACTTTCTTCGGTTCGATCCCGATTTTTTGCAGGATCGACAGGAAACGTTTGTCCGACCGCAGAGGAGCAAATTCGGGCGCGATACCGATAAGGTGCAACGACGATGAATGCTCCTCGCACGCACGCTCCAGTTCGCGAATGGCGTCGTTATGTGCACCCAGAGCTACGTGCACGTGGGCCGGGACATCGCCTGCGGTATAAGCCCGATTCGCGGTGGCGGCTTCGAGTGTTTGCAGCGCTTCCTTGCGCCGGTTCATCCGCGCGTAGGTGATCGCCAGACCAACCGCCGGTCTGCCGCTGAGGCTCTCGGATCTTTTGTACAACGCAATAGCCTCATCGAAACGTTCCATTTCGCGATACAATGCGCCGAGCAACGGCTCGCCATAGGCGAATACTGGGTCGAGTTGCAAGGCGCGTTCGCCGGCCGCGACCGCTTCGTCGTAAAGGCCGAAGTAACGGTAAAGCTCGCATGCAGAATTGTTCACCCACAGTGACGCCGGGTCGATCTTCGACGTGCGCTGCAAGTAAGCCAACGCCTGGTCACGATCGCCGCGCGCGCCGTAGAAAGCGGCGATGAAATAATTCGATGCCGTTGAGTTCGGATCCACTTCGAAAGCGCGTTTGTATTCCGCTTCCGCGCCATCGAGGTCCCAGTCGAGAATGCGTTTTGCCTCCGCGAGGTACACGTGCGCTTCGGCTTCTTCATCGTTCAGTTGCAGCGCGCGGGCAGCAGCGTCACGAACTTTCGGGTAGGCCTCGAGCGGCGGCACATAGACATCCGCCAGCCACAACCACGCCTTGGCTATTCCGGTCCACGCGCGGCTAAATCTTGGATCTTTTTCCAGCGCCCGGTAGAAAAACTCAAGGCTTTTGCGTAATGCCTCTTCGGTGCTTTTGTCGGAATAAAAGAGACCTTCCAAGTAAGCATCGTAGGCATCGGTACTCCGTGACACAGGCGGCGGCGAAATCTCCAGCTTGAGTTTGAGAGTATCGACAATGGAGCGCGTGATCTCGTCCTGTAACGCGAAAATTCCATGCATTTCGCGCTCATACGTCTCTGACCAGACGGTAAATCCGTCGGATGCGTCGAGCAGCTCAGCTGTGACGCGTACTCGGTTCCCATCGCGCCGAACACTCCCTTCAAGCACGTGCCTGACATTTAACTTCGATGCGATTTCGCTGAGTTCGGCCTGCTTGTCTTGAAACCAGAATGAAGATCGCCGCGCTGCCACACGCAGTCCCTCAACTTTCGCCAACGCTCCGAGAAGCTCCTCCGCAATGCCTTCACCGAAATAGGCGTGGTCTTTTTCCGGACTCAAATCATTGAAAGGCAAAACCGCGATCGATTTCTCCGATGAAACGAACGGCTCGACAACTTCGCCCCGGTCTTCGGATGCGCGATCCGGAGTGCGCACAATTCCATATCGGGTAACATCAAAAAACCACGAGAGCGTAAGCGCCACGGGGAAACCGAGCACGATCAGCACGACAATAAGACGGACCACCCAATTCGGAATGTCGAACACGGGAAGAACCTGAGCGATGCCTTGAGCGAGCGCCCAGCCGCCGACTAGATACGCGACCGCGACGCTGTAAACTCTTCTGCGCTTTAACTCAGCAAGAAACTTTTTCAGGTTCACTGCTTAATCAGCCGCATCAAGCCTCGTATTTCGCCCACGATTGGCAACGAACAAGTTTGAGCTTTGACAGGGGCCGCAGACCTAATAGCATCGGATCGCCATGAGCCCAATCACCTATCAATTCCGTGCCGTACGCCAGGGATCAAAAGCCCGATCTTGCTGTTGTGTTCTGAGCCTTGCATTGTCGTTACTTGCGTCAGCCTTTTGCCTCCGCGCCGATGAGACTCCCACCGCAGCGGGAGCATCGGAAGGGGAAAAAATGGAAAGACAAATGTGGGCCGATTTCAAAGCAAAGGACTGGAAAGCGGTAGAAAGTAAGATCGCCGAAGGCTTCCAGTCGATTCATCCGGATGGAGCGCGTGACCGAGCCGGCGAGATTTCGCTAATTGAGCGTCTCAATTTGGGTGAGTTCACGCTGAGTAATTTCAAAACGACAGTCAACAGCGACAACATCGTCGTCACCTACACGATCGCAGTGCAGGAAACAATCGATCAAAAACGATTGCCAACCAAGTCGACTCCGCGGCTGAGCGTCTGGAAAAAAGGAACGCACGGGTGGCAATGGATTTGCCACGCCAACCTCAATCCAATTCTCTAGGCGAGGGATGACGCACCGATCGTTTTGTCTGGATCGACGCGTGACCTAGAGGGGCAACTCACCACTACTCCAGACTTCGGATTAATTTTTCAAAGCGAGGATCCTTGCGCAAGGGGTCCCATTCCCAGCGATATTTCAGATCGTTGATGGTGATGCTGTAATCGGCGCTGTCGACCGCACCCGGCGTTCGTAGCAGACGTTCGATCAAAGGAATGGCGAGATCGTTTTTACCGACGCGAGCATAGATCAAAGCGAGATAACCATTCATCAGTGAGCCGTCCACGGCATCTTTCGATTCCGGTTTGAGTTCGACCGCGCGTTGTCCTTCCCTGATCGCATCGTCTCTTCGTCCCATGAACGCGTAAAGCCAACCGAGGATCGCGTGCCGATCGGCGCTCGCCGGCGCTTCTTTCACGGCCGCTTCAAAAGCGGGTCTTGCCAGTTCGAACGCCTTCTGAGCATTCGTATTATCCCCCTGGGCGAGATAAATGCAGCCTTCGAAGAAAATTCTTGGAGTTAAGCCAGCGTTCGTATAAGAGAGCGCGCTGACCGACGAACCTTCGAGAACATTTTTGGCCGCGAAATAATCGCGCCGCAGCATGGCGACATCCCATCGAGCCGAAGTAACGACACCATCTGGATCGATACCGGCGGGGACTTTATCCACGAGCGACTTCAGCAGTTGAGTGTCTCCCTTCCACCAGAAATCGACGTAGCCACTTTGCATCTTCGCCACCAGCGATGCCGGAGCCATCGCACGCATGCGCTCGCCCCATCGCGCCGCTTCCGGCCAACGGCGCATTGAGGTGTTCGTAAACAGAAGCTCGCGAACGATATTCGGGTTTTGCGGATCTAGCTTTGCAACTCTTTCGTACGCCTCCAGCGATTCTTCCCACTTACCCTGCCGACGTTTAATCGCCGCGATCAACCGGTCAGTATCTCCGCTGCTGGGCGATAAACGCGAAGCAATCTCGAATTGTTCGAGAGCGCGATCATAATCCTTTTCCATCCAGTAAATGCACTGGCCTAACGCGAAATGCGCTTCTGCGAGATTTGGCTGGAGCCGAAGAGCAGTTTCGGCCTCCGTGCGGGCTTTGGTCTTCCAAGCATCGGTTGGCTCGTAATAATGGAAAATCCCAGCGTAAACGGAGGCGAGTCGGGCGTGAGCGAGCGCGAAATCCGGATCGAGCGCAATTGCCTGCATGTAAAGTTGCTCGGCTGCTTTGTAATCCTCTAGAAGCGTATCGGGGTTTTGCGAAATTTGATTTGCCCGTAAATAGAACACATACGCGTCGGCGTTTTGGGTTGGCTTGGTCGCGACCCGCGCTTTTTCATCTGCGGTCAAACTCGCACGAAGAGCATCCGCGATTTCGCTGGCCAGCTCCCCCTGTAATCCCAGCGAGTCAGTCAATGTCCTGTCGTAACGATTTGCCCAAATATGCTTGTCATCTCGCGCGTCGATTAGTTGCACGTTTACGACGACCCGGTCGCCTTGCCGGCGAACGCTGCCTTCCAGTACATTTGCGACTCCAAGCGTCTTCGCTATTTCGCGTAAATTTCGCGCGGCGACGTCGCGAAATTGCATCACCGAAGAACGGCTGATCACGCGAAGGTCTTTGATTTTCGCGAGACTCGTGAGGATGTCATCCTGAACGCCGTCCGCGAAAAACGCGTTCGCCTTTTCGTCGCTAAGATTTGCAAAAGGCAAAACCGCGATGCTTTTTTCCAAAATCGCTTCCCCGCTTTCGGTGCGAAACGGCAAGCGCTGGTAAACCAGCATCGCGATCACTAACAGGAGCACGCCAATGATGACAAAATCGACTTTGCGCCCAAATTGACGCTGCGTGGCAGGATCGACGTCTTCGGTACGAACGATCCCCTCCGGCGTCAGCTCGTAAATCCATGAGAGCGCCATCGCGATCGGAAACCCGAGCACGAGCGCTATGATGACAAAGCGCACCGCCGAATTTGGGACATTGAAGAACGGAAAAATTTGTGTCGCTATCTGGGCGAGCAGCCACGCGCCCATACCGTAGAGCACCGCGGCACGATAAACGTTGCGCCGCTTGAGTTCGGCGAAGAAGTTTTTCGGGCTCACGGATTCTTCTGCCGATTCAGCACTTTAGCGAAATCGATTCCGATTCGACGCAAGAGACCAGGGAAACGCGAGTCGGAACGCAGCGCACGAAACTCGGGATGGAACGCGAAGGTGTACAAATTAGCTGAGTGCTCATTAAACGCGCGTTCGAGCCAGCGAAAAGCTTCGTCTTTTTGGCCCAGCGCGACATAAACGGAGGCGATCCTTTCCGCAGCCACGTAATGTGTTCGCGTTTTTTCCACGAGCTCATTGAGGATGCGCTGCGCCTCCGGTTGTCGGCCCATCCGCGCGTAAGTGATGGCAAGCCCGGCGCTGGGGAAATGCGTTGCCGCCTGTGCTTTTTCATAAAGTGCCACCGCCTCCCTGAAGTCACCTTTTTCGCGATATGCATCGGCCAGCGCCGAATCAAAGTAGACGTAGTTTGGATCAAGTTGAACCGTACGTTTCCCAGCGTTGATCGCATCCTCTATGCGGTCGACCGCGAGATATGTGCCAACCGCAAAGCTCCAGATTCCCGGTGCAAGCGGATCGAGCCTCTCGGCTTCCTGAATCTCCTTTACTGCCTCCTCTAACTCGCCCTGAGAAGATTTCAGGAACGACATAAGCAAATGAGCGGTTGCTGAGTTGGGATCGATCTCCAAGGCGCGCTTCAACTCCGCTTCTTCACCGGAAAAATTGCGGTCTAATACTCGCTTGGTCTCGCCTAGGTAGCAATGTGCGTCGGCATCGCGTTCATCCAAAGCGAGCGCTCTCGATGCGGCCTCCTTCACTTTTGGATACGCCTCGAGCGGTCTAACGTACGCGTCGGCCAGCCAGTACCATGCCTTTGCGATCCCCGCCCACGCTCGCGCGAAATTCGGATCTTTGTCCAGCGCCTGCTGGAACAGACTAAGGCTCTTTCGCAAGCTCTCCTCGTCGCTCTTGTTCGAGAAATACAGCCCTTGCAGATAAAGATCGTACGCTTCCGTGTTTTTAGGTGCACGGGGTGGCGGCGCGGCCGCCAGCCTTACCTTCAGCGCATCGACAATCGCGCGCGTGATTTCATCTTGCACGGCGAACACGCCTTGCAACTCGCGCTCGAATGTGTCCGACCAAATGTGAAAGCCGTCCCGCGCGTTGACTAACTGCGCGCTGATGCGGATGCGATTGCCTTCGCGCCGCAAACTGCCTTCGAGAACACTTTGCACGTTTAGTTTCTGCGCGATCTCGCCAACGTCCGCGTTCTTTCCCTTGAATGAGAACGATGAAGTCCGTGCAACAACGCGGAGACCTTCCACCTTCGCGAGGGCATCCAGAATTTCTTCGCTGATGCCGTCACAAAAGTATTCCTGATCGTGTGCCTGGCTAAGATCGACGAAGGGCAAGACCGCGATGCTTTTCTCAGGAATTGGTACGGACACTGCGCTGCGGCGCTCTTCTCCCTCTGAACGGACGGCCTCCCGCCGCTGTGGAATCCCTATGCTCCGAAACATCGCAAAGCCGATGACAAAAGCCGAAATCATTGCACCGGCGATGAGAAGATGTTTTCGATTGATCGGTGATTTCTTTGCGCCGGGCACCGCTGCCCCTACATCCGCCCGCCTGAGTTTCTCGGGCGGCTGCGAGTTGCCCACGTTCTCCGTGTAAAGATTCACCACGGATATTTTTGCGCCGTGCTTGATCTCGCACTCACCTAATTCATGCAGGAGCGGCCGCCATCGCGCATAATGTTCAAGATCTTCGGCAACATGTTTTGAGAGAAGAATGTGCCCCGCATCGCCGCAGTCCATCACACGCTGTGCGATGTTGATTCCCGCGCCGGCGATGTTTGCCCGTTCGTTCACATCCGTAACCTCACTCACCGGTCCTGAGTGAATTCCCATCCGCACCTGAATTTGCGGGTGCTTTTTAAGTGCCTCGCTGATTTCCAGCGCGCAACGCACAGGCGCTTCAACGCTGTCGGGAAAGATCAGCGCCATTCCATCGCCTGTCGGAAGTCGAACTAGCTTCCCGGCTGCATCAGACGCACGAAATTGCGCGCTTCCCCGAACGATTTCGTTGAGCGTTCGCAACTGCTCACGTTGCTCGTTAATGAGCAACTTCGAGTAACCGACGATGTCCATGAATAAGACATGACCGATTTCTAACTGAACCTCGGGTTCAAACTCAGCAGGCATAGAGATTCTCAGCAGCCGCCTTTCACAAGCGCGAATTCGTTTTGGAGTGTAGATTATTAGATGCCGTTTCAACTTGAGTCGAGCTACAAACCACGAGGTGACCAGGGGCAGGCAATCGCCAAGCTCTTGAAGTCTGTTGAGGCGGGTAATCGCCATCAGACACTGCTCGGTGTCACGGGTTCCGGTAAAACTTTTACGATTGCGAACGTGATCCAGGAGTTGGACCGGCCTACGCTAGTCATTTCGCACAATAAAACGCTTGCGGCGCAGCTTTACTCAGAGTTCAAACAGTTCTTCCCGCGTAACGCGGTGGAGTATTTCGTCAGCTACTTCGATTATTATCAGCCGGAAGCGTACATCCCTCGTTCCGACACTTACATCGAGAAGGATTCTTCGATCAACGAAGAGATCGAGCGTCTGCGACTGGCGGCCACCAGCGCCCTTCTCTCGCGCCGCGACACCATCGTGGTCGCCAGCGTCTCTTGCATCTACGGAATCACGTCGCCGGAAGATTATCTGAACATGCTGCTCACTGTAAAACGCGGTCAGCAAATCTCGCGCGAGGCCGTGCTTGGTCGTTTGATCGACATGCTCTATGAGCGCAACGATGTGAATTTCGCCCGCGGGCGATTTCGTGTGCGAGGCGACGTGGTGGAGGTTTATCCGGGCAGCGCCGATGAAGAAGGAATCCGGCTCGAATTCTTCGGCGACGAAATTGATGCGATCACGCGATTCGATCCCTTGACCGGTCACGCGCACGAATCACTCAGTGTGATCACATTTTATCCGGCCAAACAGTTCGTGACCCCGGCGGACAAGCTGAATCGCGCGCTGCGCACGATTCGCGAAGAACTGGAACAACGCATTGTCGAATTGGAATCCCAGAGCAAACTACTCGAGGCGCAACGGCTGCGGATGCGCACCGAATACGACCTGGAAATGTTGCAGGAAATGGGTTTCTGCAACGGGATCGAGAATTATTCGCGACATTTGTCAGGCCGCCCGCCTGGCTCGAAGCCCTACACCATCATCGACTTTTTCCCGAAAGATTTTTTGGTTGTGATCGATGAGTCGCACGCAACCATCCCGCAAATTGGCGGGATGTATGAAGGCGACCGCTCGCGCAAGACTGTACTGGTAAATTACGGCTTTCGCCTGCCAAGCGCGCTCGATAATCGTCCGTTCAATTTCGACGAGTTCATGAAGGCGACGAACCAGATCATCTACGTAAGCGCGACACCGGCAGAATTTGAAATTCAAAACAGCGTGGTTGGCAATAAGGGATACATCCCACATCGACGACAGCGGATTGGCGAAGAGGAATTGGTTCCGGCGCTCGTCGCTGGTGAATCTGTAGCGGCGGTCTATGACCGACGGACAGACGGCGCTCACAGAGCGCCGCGCATCTCGCCCACTGATGAGCCGTCGGAAAAATTTGATGTGGACACGCCGGGCGCGCCGCTCGTGGTCGAGCAGATCATTCGTCCTACTGGACTTCTCGATCCAAAGATTACTCTAAAGCCACTTAAGAATCAGATCGATGACACGATTGAGCTTTGCCGTCAGCGAGTGGAAAAAAGGGAGCGGATTCTGGTGACAACGCTGACGAAACGAACGGCAGAAGATCTCGCCGATTACCTGCGCGATGTCGGATTGAAAGTCCGCTACTTGCATAGCGACATCGACGCGATCGAGCGGGTGGAAATTTTGCGGGGATTGCGCGCGGCGGATTTCGACATCCTTGTCGGAATCAATTTGCTCCGCGAAGGGCTCGATCTTCCCGAGGTTTCGCTCGTCTGCATTCTCGACGCGGACAAGGAAGGATTTTTGCGAAGCCAGACTTCACTCATCCAAACCGCCGGTCGCGCCGCGCGTCACGTCAATGGCGAAGTCGTGCTCTTTGCAGACATCGTTACTCAGAGCATGGAAGCGCTCATGTCGATTTCTGAATACCGGCGTGCCAAGCAGATGGATTACAATGAAAAACACGGGATCACTCCGCAGACCGTCAGACGCGCTGTGCAGGAGAGTTTGCACACAATCTTACGCGGACGCGAAATCGCCGCGTCGGTAATTCGCGAAGCCGGCGGCGATTTCAACGTGACTGAATTGCTGCGCGAGCTTGAGGAGGAAATGCAAGAGGCTTCGGCGAATCTGGAATTCGAGCGCGCCGCCCTTTTACGTGATCAAATCATGGAAGTGAAGAGCGGTGTCGGCATCGACAAAATCGAACCGAAACGACGGGCGGTGAAATACACGCGCAACGCCGGGCGCCGTCGCTCGCGAGTGTGAGCTGTAGCCACGTCGCTGTGCGACGTCCTATCAAAGTGCGAGAAGAGACGGCCCACAGGGCCGTCGCTACAACTCGGTGCTCGTACCTTGTGGATGTTCGCTGCGCGTGCAATGGAAATGGCAGTGTCTAAGATCAAAGCAAAGACCGCGACCGCAAACATCCACGCAGTCGTCGGTTCGGACGAAGCGGAAGTGAAACACATTGCCGCCGAGCTGGCGGTGAAATTGACGCCCCCGGGCGCGGGCGACTTTGGATTGGAAATCATCGATGCCGCCGCAGATAACGTGGATCAGGCCGCCGCGCGAATAAGATCGACAATCGAGGCGCTGCAAACGTTGCCGTTTTTCGGCAACACAAAATTAGTTTGGCTGAAGAACGCGAACTTTCTCGGCGACGACCAGAAGGCGCGCTCAGCGGCAGTGCAGTCCGCGCTGGAAGAATTGTCCGAACTGCTCGACCGCGGTATCGGTTCGGAGATCACGTTTTTGATCAGCGCCACCGAGGTGGATAAGCGACGTGGGTTTTACAAAACCCTGACTAAGCGCGCAGAGGTGCAGGTTTTTGACCGACTCGATTCGGGCCGCGCCGGTTGGGAAGAAGAAGCAACCGAAATCGTTCAACAGCGCGCAAAAAAGCGGAAACTTCAGTTCGACGCCGATGCCCTTGATTTGTTTGTATTGCTCACAGGGGGCGACACGCGCCAGATCGATAATGAACTCGAAAAGCTCGACACTTTCCTTGGCGATCGTGGCACGGGCTTCCAGCCTGTGGAGGCAACCCCGAAAGCTTTCGGGGCTGCTGAATCCAAGCCGGCAGGCAAGATGCCCGCTAGCCCCACAGCCAAGATGGCTGTGCCACGGGTCACTGTCGAACTTGTTCGCGAGTTGGTGCCACTTTCGCGCACAGGCGTCATTTTCGAGTTAAGCAACGCCCTGGCAATGCGCGATCTGGAACTGGCGCTAACGCTCGTGCGACGCTTGTTGGATCACGGCGAAAGCGCCGTCGGCATTTTGTTGGTAGCAATCGTCCCGACGATCCGGAATTTGCTGCTCGCCAAAGATCTGATGGAACGGCATCGCTTGCGGCCACCGCATTCGCCGTTCCAGTTTATTTCCGCCATCAACCGCTTGCCGGCAAAAGCAACAGAACATTTGCCCCGCAAGAAGGACGGCTCGATCAATGCCTACGGTCTGGGAATCGCCGCGCAGCACGCAGATCGCTTCGAGACCAACCAATTAATCGAGGGCATGCGCGCGTGTCTCGAAGCAAACCGTCAGCTTGTCACCACACAGCTCGATCACGAGCTGATTCTGACTGAGGTCGTGGTGAAGTTGCTGGGAGAAACCAAAGTGGGAGGGACCTCAGTGTCCCGATTGTCGCGGCACTAAGGCCGCTCCCACATTTTTTTAGGGCGCGCTTTCTACCTGTCTGCGCGCTACCGGCCCGATGTAGGGAATGTCCCAGCGGACGCCGGTAAAGGCTTTTACGATGGTGATGATCATGATCACCAAAAACGCCAGATGCACCAGCGCCGCGATAATAGCCCAGAAAAATACCAGGATGCCGCCGATGCCCGGGATCGCGCCAAACACCACGTGCACGACAGCGGAGACAATGTTGAAGAGAAACCAGGCGCAGCCAAAAATGATTGACTGCATGGCGTAGAAACGCACAAAACTGTCACGCTTTTCCAGAATGTAAAAAATGATGCCGCCGATCAGTGGAATGCAGGCAATCGCCGCCGCTACATTCGAAGGTAAACCGGTCGATGTCGATTGAGGGCCCGGCTCGGGCCCGGGACTTGGCGGCGGAGGCGGAGGAGGCTGTTCGTCTGGCATAATCTACATACACGAACTGACGGACACCTTGTCAAGCAATCTCGTTTTTGCGGCTCTTTTTCGCTTTCACTCCCGGCGCAAACGCAATATTATGCGCTCCTAACCAACAAATCTATGACCACCAGTCCCCCTCCTCGTTTCGAGCGCGCCTTCACCCTCATCGAATTGCTCGTCGTAATCGTGACCATCGGCATCTTGCTCGCGATTGCGCTCCCGGCTCTCACAAGCGTTTTTGATCGCGCGAAGGCGACAAAGGACATGAGCAACCTGCGCCAGATCGGCATCCTCATGCAAACATACCTCAACGACAAGGATGGTATTCTTCCGGTAATAAATGCTGCGCCTGGCATCGGCACGACCCTAATCCCAGTCATTTACCCGAAGTACATCGGGAGCAAAAGAGTTTTCCAATCGCCTTTTGACAAGCGAGCTGCCGCCGAAACGGACAGTGCACCCGTTAGTTACGGCATCAACCAAAACATGTATACGGCGTCTCCGGGGATAGATAGAAACATGACAAAGGTGGTCTCGCCGTCTGCGACGATCCTAATGGCGCCTAATTACAATGGAAATCCTCGTCTCAGCGCTTCGTGGACGGGCATTGCCACAGCCGTACCAAATCTCGCTGCGGGAGGAGGCGCAGGGATGACGATTGGTCCGCAACGCAATGGCGCCCAAATTAATGCGTTATTCTGCGACTTGCACGCTGAAAGCATGACGTTCGGTCCAAGCTCGGTTTTGGGCTCATTCAAAGACACCATATCAGATCCGCTTGGTCAGAAGCACTGGGATCCAACGAAGTAACGAACGGTTTCGCATGATCTCTGTGCGTGCCGATGCCGGACGCATCCTAATCGGCAAGCAGTTGTTGCCGCAGACCGGGAAAAGATGTCAGGCACTCCGACTTTTCGGACAATGCGCCATTGTTTCTGACACAAATGTCGCCAGGCAATACGCTGACATCTTGAAACAAAGTTTAATTTCAACCGGATTTCGCCCAACGGTGATCACGATCCCAGCGGGCGAGAAATCGAAGACGCTGAAGCAAGCCGGCGCGGTTTGCG
>Ga0209376_1001818_pt1 | contig 20948 bp, 23 predicted proteins | sample GraSoiAngelo_134_FD_185891 | JGI IMG/M metagenome (GOLD analysis project Ga0209376, IMG submission 185891) | Grasslands soil microbial communities from the Angelo Coastal Reserve, California, USA - 14_0929_05_30cm (SPAdes) (version 2) | ecosystem: Environmental > Terrestrial > Soil > Grasslands ... | reverse complement strand
GCTAGCCATGTCAGACATCGGCAAGGTTCGGCTCCGCGTTCCGTCGAGCATCAAGGCCGGCGACGTCGTCCAGGTACGTGCCCTCGTGATCCACCCGATGGAGCGGATCGAGCGTGATGCGCAGGGCAAGATCGTTCAGAAGAACTACAACTACATCAACAAGGTGATCGTGACGTATCTGGGCAAGACCGTCGCGACCTTCGACACGACTCAGAACGTGGCCGAGAATCCGTTTTTCACCTTCACCTTCAAGGCGACCGACCCGGGTCAGCTCAAGGTTCAGTTCCTCGACACCACCGGGGGGCGCTACGAGGGCATCGCGGACATCAAGTTCTCGTGAACGTCCGCCGATGAGACGCGCGGCGGCGTGGCGGGCGCTGCGTGGGGCGGCGTTCGTGGCGCTGAGCGCCGGCTGCGCGGGGACAGCGGCGGAGGCGCCCGACTACGGCAGCGTTCCGCGGTGGTCGTCGCGTGCGCTCCCCGAAGCGCGCGGCGAGATCCGCACCCTGACCGACGGCACGCGCGCGGCCGTGCGCTATCGCGGATGGACAACGAGGGATTTCGCTCCGTACCCGACGTACGGGTACGACGACTCACGGCGGGAGCCCCCGGTGGAACGCGTGACGATGCCCGCCAGCATTGAAGGCGACGCCCACAAAGGGCGTGCGCTCTTTCTCAGCCGTAGCAAGGGGCCCTGCACGGCGTGTCATCTCGTGCCGGGCGACGACGTCTGGCCGGCCGGCAGCGCCGGCCCCGATCAGTCGACGATCGGCGATCGCCGGCTGCCCGATCAGTATCTGTATCAGGTCGTCTGGGACCCGCGCGTGTTCTTCCCGAACACCGTGATGCCGCCGTGGGGCACCGCCGGGATCTTCAGCGCCGAGGAGATCGTGCACATCGTCGCCTACCTCCAGACGCTCAAGGCGCCGGTCGCTCCGGAGAAGAGCCCGGAGCGCAATCCCTTCACACGTCCGAAGCCCGTGGGGTTCGGCGACAACCTCGATCCGACGAACAACCCCGCGATCGTGCTGGCCGAGGACGCCGAGGCACTGTGGACGGCGCGCGGAGCGTCCGGCAAGGCCTGTAGCGATTGCCACGAGGGCGGCGTCGCGCGCGCGATGCGCGGCGTCGCGCCACGATACCCGAGGTTCGTGAAGGCCCAGGGGCGCGTGATGGGCGTCGAGGACTTTCTCGAGGTGCACGCGCCCGCTACGACCGGCCACGCGATGCCGAGCGAGTCGGCCGACAATCTCAGCATGACCATGCTCATCAAGATGCAGTCGAACGGCATGCCGGTGAGCGTCGACGTCGCGAGCCCCGAAGCCCGCGCCGCGCTCGCGCGCGGCAAGGCGACCTTTTACCGGCGGGTGGGTGAGCGCAATCACGCGTGCGCCGATTGCCACACGAGCGAGCGGTCAGCCGGGAAGTTTCTGGGCGGCCGCTTGCTGGCGGACGTGAGGTCGGGCTTGACGAAGCACATCCCGACGTGGCGGACCGACCGGGCGGAGGTGTGGGACATGCGCAAGCGCTTCCAGTGGTGCATGACGCCCCTCGGGATGAACATGCTCGCGGCGGATTCCATCGAGTACGCAGAGCTCGAGCTCTACCTGACCGCCTTCGACAACGGCAAACCGCTCAGCGTGCCGGGCATTCGCCACTAGCGCATGGACGTCTCGCGGCGCGACCTCCTCAGGCTGCTCGCGGTCGCCGCGGGCGCCGGGCTCGCGCCGCGCAGTCTCGAGGCCGCCGACGGCCCCGCGCGGCTCCTGGCCTTCGAGCCGCTGGGCAACGTGACCCTACTGCACATCACCGACGCGCACGCGACGCTTCGCCCCGTGTACTATCGCGAGCCCGACTCGGTCATCGGCGTCGGCGCCGAGCGCGGCCGGCCGCCGTTTCTCACGGGCGCCGAGCTGCTCCGCGCGTACCATCTCTCGCCGGGCACCGTGGAGGCGTACGCCTACACGTATCTCGACTTCGCGACCTTGGCCGCGCGATACGGACGCATGGGCGGCTACGCCCATCTCGCCACCCTGGTCAAGCGGGTCCGCGAGGAGCGCGCGGGGCGCACGCTCCTGCTCGACGGCGGCGACACGATCCAGGGCTCGGCCACCGCCCTCTGGAGCCGCGGCGAGGACATGGTGCGCGTCTCGAACCAGCTCGGCGTCGAGGTCTTCACGCCGCACTGGGAGTTCGTGTACGGGCTCGACCGCGTCAAGGAGCTCTTCGGCGATCGCGAGCAGCGGGGCGTCTTCGCGGGCGACTTCGTGGCGCACAACGTCGCCGAGCTCAACTGGGCCGAGCGGCCGTTTCGGCCCTACACGATCCGCGACGTGGGCGGCGCGCGCGTGGGAGTCATCGGCCAGGCGTTCCCGTACACGCCGGTCTCCCATCCCCGGCGCTTCGTGCCCGACCTGACGTTCGGCATCCAGGAAGACGGCCTTCAGGCGCTGGTCAACGAGCTGCGAGAAGGCAAGAAGGTCGATCTGGTCGTCCTGCTCTCGCACAACGGCGTTGCGGTCGACCTGAAGCTCGCCGGGCGCGTCCACGGCCTCGACGTCGTGCTCGGCGGCCACACCCACGACGCGCTGCCGCAGCCACTCCTCGTGGGCAAGACGCTGGTCGTGAACTCGGGCTCGCACGGCAAGTTCCTGAGCCGCCTCGACCTGGACGTCCAGCGCGGACGCCTCCGCGGCTATCGCTATCGCCTGATCCCCGTCCTGGCGCAGGACGTCCCTGCCGATCCGGACATGGCCCGGCTGATCGAGGAGATTCGCCGGCCCTACGAGGCGAAGCTGGGCGAGCGGCTGGCGGTGTCCGAGACCTTGCTCTACCGGCGCGGCAACTTCAACGGCACGTTCGACGAGCTGATCCTCGACGCGCTCCTGCGCGACGCCGACGCCCAGATCGCGTTCTCCCCGGGCTTCCGCTGGGGGATCACGATCGTGCCGGGGCAGGAGATCACGCTCGAGGACGTGTACGCGCACACCGCCGTGACCTATCCGAACACCTGGGTGCGGGAGATGACGGGGAGCGAGATCCACCAGCTGATGGAAGACGTCGCCGACAACCTATTCCATCCCGATCCGTACTATCGGCAGGGCGGCGACATGGTGCGGCTGGGCGGGCTGACGTATACGATCGACCCGTCCAAGCCCGTCGGCCGGCGCATCCGAGACCTCCGCGTGGCCGGACGCGCCATGGAGCCCGCCCGCCGCTACAAGGCGACGGGCTGGGCGAGCCTCGCCGAGGTCGACGGCCCCCCGGCGTGGGACGTGGTGGCCGGTCACCTCAAGAGCCTCGGGCGCGTGAAGCTCGCGCCGCGCGCGCGCGTGCGGGTCGTGGGACGCAAAGGAGATTGACGATGCGAACGAGTCTCTGGTTCGTCGCGATGGTCGCCGTCGGAGCGCTCGCGTGGTCGAGCGCGACCGACGCGTCGCACCTGGCCGCGCAGCCGAAGCGGCACAAGGTTGTCTATCACCTGGACGATCCCGGCGTTGACCGCGCCAAGGCCGTGCTCGTCAACATCGACAATCACGTCCACGTCGTCGGCTGGAAGAACATCGAGGCGCTCGAGCTCGTCGTTCACGGCCCGGCGCTGCGCACGTTTCTCGCCAGGGACATCGATCCCGACGTGCGCGGCAAGCTCGAGACCCTGCTGGCCGGCGGGCTCAGGCTCGACGCCTGCCAGATCACGATGGCGCGGCAGAAGATCGACCTCAAGGACCTGATCGAGGGCGCGACGCCGGTGCCGAGCGGCGTCGTGCGGGTCATGGAGCTCCAGGAGGCGGGCTACGCGTACATCAAGCCGTAGGCTCGCGCTGGCGGCGGTGCTGCTGCTCGGGCTCGGGCTGCTGCCGGCTGCCGCGGCGGACGATTCGCTCGACGAGCTGCTCTCGGCGTTCCAGGTCACGCCGCTCGGCGACCAGACGCCGGCGCCGTTCTTCCTCGAGTCGCTCGACGGCAAGCCCGTCGCGCTCGCCGACGCGCTCGGCCGGGCCGTCATGCTCTATTTCTGGGAGAGCACCTGACCGTACTGCGCGAGGGAGTTGCCCTCGACCATCGAGCGAGTCCACCAGGAGCTCCGCGATCAGGGGCTCGTGGTGCTGGCGATCAACCTCGCCGAGAAACGCGACGTGGTCGCGGCGTTCGTGAAGAGCCGGGGCGTGACGTCGACGGTGCTGCTCGACGCGAACAAGGAAGCGGAGAAGAGCTACCAGATCGCCTACACGCCGAGCGTCTTCCTCGTCGACCGCCAGGGCAGGCTGGTCGGCAAGGCGATCGGCGAGCGTCAGTGGGCGGGTGAGCAGGGCAGGACCCTGCTGCGCCGGCTGCTGGCTCGCCGGAGCTAGCTAGCGCCGCCGGCGCGGAGGCCCGTCGGCCTCGCTGAGCGCCGACCTCAACGCCTGCAGCAAGGCGCGCGCGGCCGCGGAGAGCGGCCGAGGCCGCGGGTGGATCACGTCGAGGCTGCGGGCGATCGGCTCGGCGTCCACGATCTCGATCGCCACCAGGCTGCGCCGGCGCAGCTCGCGTCCGACCGCCAGGTGCGGCAGGAAGGCGAGTCCCATCCCGCGCTCGACCATGCGCTTGGCCGTCTCGATCGTCTCGACCTCGAGCGCCACGTTGGGCACGAGCCCGGCCCGGCGGAAGAGCCCCTGCGTCAAGGTCCAGTCGCTCGAGCCGCGGTCGAAGAAGATCAGCGGCCGGTCGGCGATCTGCGCGAGCCGCGCCCGTCGGGTGCTCGTGGGCCACGATGCCGCGCGGCCCACCAGCACGAGAGGATCGTTGCGGAGGCTCACCGTCTCGACCTCGGGATGGTGCAGCGACCGCGCGAGTCCAATCTCCGCCTCGCCGCGCAGCACCAGCTCGAGCACCTCCTTCGAGTGGCCCGAGCGCACCGTGATCATCACGCTCGGGTGAGCCGTCTGGAACCGCTTGAGCACGTCGGGCAGGAGGTAGGTGCAGATGGAGAGCACCGCGGCGATCTGGAGCGCCCCCCCGCTGGCCGGGCGGACGTCGTGCACCGCCTGGCGGGCGAGCGCGGCCGCCTGCAAAACCTGCTCGGCGTGAGGCCGGAGCGCGCGGCCGGCCGCCGAGAGGGCCAGCCCGTGCTGTCCGCGCTCGAACAGACGCACGCTCAGCGAATCCTCGAGCGCGCGGATGCGCGCACTGACCGCCGGCTGCGTGAGCCGCAGCGCCGCGGCGGCCCGGCGGAAGCCGCCGAACGTGCCGACGGCCAGGAATGCCTCGAGCTGCGGGATTTCCACGACGCCCTATTCCGGAATCTTCCTAGTGATAAAAATAATTTATCCCGGAGATAAAAACAATAACATTGATTGTTCTCGCGCCGGACCGCACTCTGGAGGGCGAAAGAGGCGGCACGAAGCCGGCTCGATCGGGGGTAGACGCCATGTCGACGACGTGCGAGTGCGGAGCGACGCTCGAGCAGCCGAGCCGGACGGCGCGCTGCCAGGAGTGCGACGTGGCGGCCTGCCCGAGCTGCGTCATCCACGTGGAGACTGACACCTATTGCCGGTGGTGCGCGACGGTGCTGGCGCGCCACCGCGTGGCCTGAGGAGGAGTCGATGCCGGAGAGCAAAGGACGAGAGTTCCGACGCCTGCTGAAGGAAGAGCCGTACCTGTTCACGGGTGGCGTCTACGAGCCGCTCGGGGCCCAGATGGCCGAGCGGGTCGGCATGAAGTCGATCTACCTGAGCGGCTACTCGATGGCCCTGCACAACGCGTGGCCGGACATGGGCTTTCTCACCCAGACCGAGGTCGCGCGGATCGCGTCGATGGTCGCGTCCGCCACGACGCTGCCGGTTATCGCCGACGCCGACGACGGCTACGGCAACGCGCTGTCGACGATCCGGACGGTGCAGGAGTTCGTCAAGACGGGCGTCGCCGGGATCCACCTGGAGGACCAGCGCTTCCCCAAGCGGTGCGGGCACATCGCCGGGAAGACCGTCGTGAGCCTCGACGAGGGCCTCGGGAAGTACCGCGCCGCCCTCGATACGCGCGACCGCCTCGACCCCGATTTCGTGATCATCGCCCGGACGGATGCCTACGGCGCCGTGGGCGGAAGCCTCGAGGAGGCGATCCGCCGCGGCCGCGCGTACGCCGACGCGGGTGTCGACTCCGTGTGGTGCGAGCTCTCGAACGCCTCGCGCGAGCCCGCGGTGGCCTTCGCCAAGGCCATGCGCGAGAGCCATCCGGACCTGCCGCTGTCGTTCAACTACTCGTCCTCGTTCCGGTGGCATCAGGACCCGAACCCGTTCACGTTCAGAGAGCTGGGCGAGCTCGGCTACAAGTTCATCTTCATCACGCTCTTCGCCTCCCACGCGGCGACGTACGCGACCTGGAACGCGATGGAGGAGCTAGTGCGCGACCAGGAGCAGGCGCATTGGAGGCTCGAGAAGACGAAGGTGGGTCACCCGACCGAGAGCCATCACGTGATGGCGCGGGTGTCGCACTTCCAGGAGCTCGAGAAGAAGTACATCCCGGGCACCGAGGAGCGGATCAAGTCCTCGGCCGGCTTCGACGACCACCGGATGCATTGATCCAGATCCGGGGGAGCGCCGCCGCTCCGCTTGCACCCGTTCGTGTACCCTTCGAGGGACGCATAGACACTCGGTAGAGTAGCACCCAAGGCCCCGAGCGCAGACCATCGCGCCGGGGCCTTCGTTTGTCCACGAGCACCCGGATTCGCCGGTGCCCTCGGCCGGGGCGCGGCGCGGTCCGGTGCTCCCCGGTGGCGCAACTTTCTCGCTTGACCTTGTCCCCAGGGGCAGGGTTTACCGTATGGCCCGTGAGCAGAGACGGCCTCCTGATTGGCGAGGTCGCAAAACGTAGCGGCGCAAGCAGAAAGGCGCTCCGGCTGTACGAGGCGGCGGGTATCTTGCCCGCTCCCCGGCGCACCGCCGCGGGCTATCGCGTCTACGCTGAAATAGACCTTCACCGCCTGGAGTTCATCCGCGAGGCGAAAACCCTTGGTCTCACGTTGGAGGCGATCCGAGAGTTGATCGTCGCCGCGAGTGTCCGAGGGAACGGCGGTACCCGAACGCGGGTCCTCGACATGCTCGATACCCGGATTTCGCAGACGACAACCCAAATCGCCGCGCTCACGCGCCTTCGTAAAGAACTGGAGCGTCGCCGCGCAGCACTGGCGCGCAGGTCACCCCGCCGTGGCGGGCGTGGCTACTGCACGTGCCTTCACAAGAGCAAGTAACCGAGCCCGGGCCTCGGCGGTCGGGCGAGACGGTGGGTGTCCTCGTCGCTGCCTTCATGTTCAACCTCGGCCAGGGTGTCCTTCGCCCCTCGTTGCCGCTCTACCTCCAACAGTTCTTCGGGGCGAATTACCGGATGGTCACGGTGATCCCCACGGTGTTCGGAGCCGGGAAGTGGATCGCCAATCTCCCGACAGGCTACCTGCTCGACCGCTTGGGCCGCCGACCGCTGATGATCACCGGCCTTGCCGTGATTGCTAGCAGCGACATCGCGTCCGCGCTCACGGCGGCCTACGGTGTCTTCCTCGGTATCCGAAGCGTTGCAGGGATTGGGTGGGCCATGTTCGCCACGGTTGCCACGACCGTGATGGTAGACCGTGGCGCGCGTCGAGGCCGCGCGATCAGCCGCCTGCTGATGGCCGAAACAGGTGGAGCCCTGTTAGGCAGCATCGGGGGCGGTTGGCTCTACGCGGCAGTGGGCGCGACGAGCCCGTTTCTATTCGAGGCGGCATGCATGATGGTCGCTGCGATTGCGGCAGGCTGGCTCGCCCTCCCGCCACCACTACTTAACGCAAGTTCAGCAGCTAACACTGCTCATGGCCATCGGCTCCGTACCGTCGTTCGAGTGCCCGGCGTGATGCTCATGAGCATCATCAACGCGGCACTCGTCGCGGTGCAGACTGGGGTGATCGTGTTCCTCTTCCCGCTGTCCGTGCTCGAATGGGGACATCTTGCTCCCGAGGCCGTTGGCTACCTGGTTGGCGTGAGCGTCATGGGACGATTGCTCGCCTTGTGGCTTGTGAGTCGTCTTCCCGATCGCTGGAACCGGCTGCCAGTCCTCGGGCTTGGACTCCTCGGGTATGCGATCGTCCTGGCGAGCCTCCCGCTCGTGATGCATCCCCTCTTGCTCACCATCTGGAGTCTCCTGATTGGCGCGGGGGCCGGGTTCGTCGCCGGTCTTCCCACCGCGATCATCGGCGACCGGGTGTCTCCGGAACTCCACGGCATCGCCGTGGGCTGGCTTCGCACTCTGGCCGACGCTGGAATGATCGTCGGCCCCCTTGTAATGGGCACTCTCGGCGATGTCGGCGGCCTCGCCGCGCCATTCGTCGGTGCTGCGGTTCTCGTGTGTGCTCTCGCGTGGGCGTGCTACCGGCTGACCGCCGTTCCCACCACTGCATCATGACGACGCCGAGACGCGTCCTCATCATGACCGCACACCCTGACGATGCCGACATCATGGCCGGTGGAACGGTGGCCCGATGGATCGACGAAGGTCACGAAGTCCACTCGGTGATGTTCACCCGAGGCGACAAGGGCCATGACGATCCAGGGATGACGCCCGAACAGGTCGCCGCTATGCGCGAGGTCGAGCAGAGGTCTGCCGCCGCGATCTTGGGCGTTCAGCGGTTGACATTCCTGGACTTCAAGGACGGGGAACTCGCCTGGGCCGGTCCTGCTCTGGCCGAGGCGGCGACCCGACTGATTCGGGAGGAGCGGCCGGACACCATCGTGACGCATGATCCGTATGGGGGAGCCCCGACCTACCGGGTCCCCCAGCTTCATCCGGATCACCGCGCCATCGGCTACGCGGTCGTTGAGGCCTGTTACTTCCGCGCTCCGGGGCCGCTGTACTATCCTGTTCACGCCGCAGCGGGCTTCGCGCCCTACCGCGTCCGGGAGATTCTGCTGATCATGAGCGATCACGCGGATCACGTGGTGGACATCGCCTCGACGTTCGCCCTCAAGGTGCAGGCTGTGCGCGCGCACGCCACGCAGTTCGGCAACCACCCTGACGTTGAAGGGTTCTTACGGGGATTGGCGACACGTGCGGGAGCGCCATTCAACACGCCGCTCGCCGAAGGCTTCAAGAGACTCACACCGTCGTAGCAGTGACCCTCGCACTGTATGACGGTAACGACCGCCTCGCGGTCGGGACTCTGACGCGCGCCCGGTGCTCGTCTAGGCCGGGGTGTCCCTACAACTCGGAGAACTGAGCAGTCCTGCAGGACCCCGGCAGTGACTCACCGGCGCCTGAAATGCAGAGTCGCCGCCGGGCTGCCTGCGCGTAGCCGAGGCTGGTTACTTCTCCGGCTGCTTTTCTTTGTTTTCCGGTGGCCGCTCGCCCGAGCGCTGCGTGGGCTGACCCTGCTTGGGCTCCGGATGCCGCCGCTGGTCCTGCGGCGCGTGTGGGCGTCCCTGGCGTGACTCGGCCGCGCTCCGTGGTGGAGGCGGGGGCGGGCCGACCTTCCTGGCGCCGATGCCGTCATCGACTGGCGGCCGCTTGCTCTGACCGGATTCCGGCGACGCGGGCGCGGCGCGAGGGCCGGGCCGCGGTGGGGCGGGCCCGGCGCTGGGCGCGGAGCTCGGCTCTGGTCGGCGGGCATTCGGTGTCTCGCCCGCGCGCGGCCGCTGACCCACGCTCTGACCCTCCGGCGGTGGAGCGACGACGGTGCGCTTCGGCGCGGGAACGATTCGCGGTGACACCGCCGGCGGCGCCTCGCGCTCGGCGCCGAGCCCCTGGGCGCGCAGCGCCGGTGAAAAGTTTCGTGGCGCGCGTGTGGCGACCACGGTGCGCTCCCGCGCGGCCGGGGGCGGCGTCAAGGACGAGCGCTCCGCGCTCATCGCGCTGGCCGCAACCGGTTTGATCTGAAGAGGCCCGCGGACCGGCGTCAGCTCCCGCACCCGCGCGTCGTCGACTCGCGTGGTCTGGACGGCCCCGCGTCCGAAGCGCTCTTCCGAGACTCCGACGACCGCGTTGTGCACGTGGACGTTGCCGTAGACGTTGATGTTGGTCACGTTGACGGTCGTGGTGCGATTGACGACGACGTTGTTCACGACGCGCGGGCCGCCCCAGCCGCCCCACCAGGCGACGCCGACGAATCCCGGACGGCCCCACCAGGGGATGACCGGCTCGCCCCAGCCGAGCGGCGCCCAGTGCACCGGACGCGCGGCGACGACCACGGGACCGCCGAGGAAGACGACGAGCGCCGGCGCATACACGGGCCGGACGACGACGGGACCGGGCGCCCATCCCCAGTAGCCTCGGACGAAGACCCAGCGGCCGTAGTGGTACGGCGCCCAGCCCCACGGCGCCGCGTCGAGCCAGGTCCAGCCGAAGCGCGGATCCCAGATCCACCGCCCCGTGCTGTACGGCACCCACCCCGGAGGGACGCTCGCCGGCGCCCACACGGGCCCGTACGTCTCTTCGGTCCGCCAGGTTCCGTGCTGGGCGAGCTCCTCGGTGCCGTACATGCCGGGCGAGACGTTCTGCACGTTCGTCGGCTGGATCAGATAGGCCGTGCGCTGATTGTTCCAGCGGTCCCACGCCGAGAGAGACGGCGCCACGCTCGTCTCCACGTTCGGCGTCTCCGCGCCCGCGATCACGATCTGCTGGTTGGGCCCGACGGCCGCGGCCGCTCCCGAAGCCGGGGTCGCGGTGGCACTGCCCCCGCGATGAGCCCTGAAGGTCGTGGTGTCCTCGGAGAGATCGACGTGGTAGTAGCCCCGGCGCTCGATCGTGAACGCGGCGTTCGGCGTATCGACCTCGACCGTGTGGCCGGCCGGCATCTCCCGCACGTCGATCGCGGTGTGGCCGGCGGTCACGCGGAACTGCACGAAGTCGGGCTCGTCGTTGTCCAGCCCGAGCTGCGTGCCGTTGCCGGCGCGTACGAACGCGCGCGGTCCGATCTGGAGCTCGGCGTTGCCATCCGCGCCCGTATAGAGGATGTCGCCGGGCGCCAGCGGTGTGTTGGTCTTCGCCTCGGCCCACTCCGGCGCGCCCGGACGCCAGAAGGACACTTCGCCGTAGAGGTAGCTCACTCGCGTGGGCGTGATTTCGCCGGACTGCTCGGGGGAGGGCGGGTCGGCGGCGGGGATCGCCCCAGGGCCGCCGACTGCGCTGGCGAGAATGAGAAACGCCGCGATGACCCGTCGACTCCGCATGCCGACTCCTTGCCTAGTCTTGGATCTCGATCTCCGCTCGAACGGCGGACGGTTCGGACGACCCCGTGGTGAGACTCAACGACCGGCTCGAATGTTTACAATGTAACCCGATCGCGCGTCATTCGAGCCCTCGAAACCATCCGGGCGGGGGATCGGTGTACTTCTCACGCTTCCATCCCCGCCCGGACAGGCACGCTCGATAGAAGCCCTCGGAGACGACACCGTATTGGGCGGCGGATGGGGTCGGCGCCGCTTCCTTCGCGCACTCGCGGTTGTCGCGATCGAACTGCTCCTGGGTTGCGCCGGGTTGACCCCAGTAGAATTTCCCGCACCCGGCGAGACCGACGACCACGAGTGCCGCGCCCAGCACGATCCCGACGATTCGAGAGGAGCCCATGACCCTCCAGATCGGTCTTTGTCGAATTTGCCTCCATTGTGATACGCGTATCGTCAGCGGGACAAGAGCCGACGCGAACACCTAAGGAACCATTCTGAGGGAGGAATGCTCATGGCAAGGCAAACTTGGTGGCGATGGGCTCTCGTCGTGGTTGCGCTGTCGGCGGTATGTGCCGGCTGTAGCACCCTCGGCGCCGCCCAGCAGGCACCCGTGAACCCCGTGGGGACCGCCGATCTCAAGCCGACTCAGCCCGATCCCAGCGCCGGGCTGGTGACCGTCCGGTCTGGATTCGACGTGAAGAAGTATCCCGCGCTCGCGATCCTCGTCTTTCCGGTGACAGACTCGGGCGTGATGAGCAAGGAAGAAGCCAAGCTGACGGTCTCGATCCCTCCGTACTTCCAGCTCCAGATCGTCCAGCGTCTCAGGGCCACGAACGCGTTCGCCCGCGTCGACCTCGTGAAGGAGGGAGACCCGGCGCCGAACGGCGGGGGCCTCCTGCGACTCGAGGGACGGATCACGACGATACCTCGGCGTGGGTGCCGTTCTCCGGCTACAGTCGGCTCGGGGACCGCATGAAGGCGCAGATTGAGACGAGCCTGGTGGATGCCCAGACGGGCCAGGTCTTGGCCGTCACCGCCGATCGCCGCGAGGCGCCGAACTCGGGGTTCCAGACCGCGGAGTCGTACGTGGAGGAGTCGTTCCAGGCGATGGCGCGCGATCTCGTCCTGTTCCTCGAGCGTCTCGCCAAGGGTGAGGTCGCTCGAAGCAACTAGTATGATGGCTGTCGTGACCTGCCCTTGCGTCCGGTAGTCGACGCGGTCGAAACGGACGTCCTGATCCTCGGCGCCGGGGGCGCTGGGCTCTGCGCCGCGCTCCACGCCGCCGACCGATCGCCGAGCCTGTCCGTCACGGTCGTCGTCAAGGGATTGCTGGGGCGCGCGGGCTGCACGCGCATGGTGCAGGGCGGCTACAACGCCGTGCTGACGGCGCCCGACTCGCTCGACGCGCACTTCCTCGACACGCTCGCGGGCGGCTGGATCAACGACCAGGAGCTCGTGTGGACGCTGGTCGTGGAGGCGCCCGGGCGAGTGCTCGAGCTCGAATCGCGCTACGGCTGCCTCTTCGACCGCACGCCCGAGGGACGGATCCATCAGAAGCCCTTCGCCGGCCAGACGCACGATCGGACGATCCACAAGGGCGACCTCACCGGCATCGAGATCATGAATCGTCTCTCGGAGCAGGTGCTCAGGCGTCCGAACGTACGCGCGCTCGAAGAGTGCCGGGCGGTCGAGCTCCTGCTGGACCCCGCGGGGCGTTGCCGCGGCGCGCTCGTCCTGGACCTCCGGACCGGACGCTTCGTCGTCGCGACCGCGCGCGCGACCCTGCTGGCGATGGGCGGGGGGCCGACCATGTACAAGGTGGTCGCGTGCTCGGCCGACAAGGCCGCCGACGGCATCGCGCTCGGATATCGCGCCGGGCTCCCGCTCCGCGACATGGAGATGATCCAGTTCCATCCGACGGGCCTCGTGATCCCCGATTCGCTGATGACGGGGGCGCTGCTCGAAGAAGGGCTGCGCGGCGCCGGCGGCCATCTCCGGAACGGGCGCGGCGAGCGCTACATGGAGCGCTACGATCCGGCGCGGATGGAGCGCTCGACCCGCGATCTCGTCGCGCGCGCCTCGTTCCTCGAGGTGACGGAAGGGCGCGGCACGCCGAACGGCGGCGTGTGGATCGACGTCTCGCATCTGGGCGCCGAGGTCGTCGAGCGGAGCTTCCGCGGGATGGTACGGCGCTGCCGAGACTTCGGCCGGGATCTGGCGCGTGGGCCGGTCGAGGTGGGACCGACCACCCACTTCATGATGGGCGGCGTCGTCGTCGACGCCGCATGCCGCACGGCCATCGAGGGCCTCTTCGCGGCCGGCGAGGACACGGGCGGCGTCCACGGCGCGAACCGTCTGGGCGGCAACGGCGTCGCCGAGTCGACGGTGTTCGGCGGCATCGCCGGCGACGTGATGGCCGATTTCGTCGTGGGGCGCGCGCCGGCGCGGGACGGCGGGGCGCAGGTGGACGACGTCGTCGAGTGGCTCACGACGCCGCTCGCCCGGCGGGGTGGCGATCTCTACGGTTTGCAGCGCGAGCTGCGCGAGGTGATGTGGGAGCGCGCCGGGCTGGTGCGCGACGGGGCCGGGCTGAAGACCGCCGTCGTCACGGCCGAGCGAATCGCCAACGAGCTCTCGCGGGTCGGCGTTCCGGGCGGCGGGGCGTTCAATCTGGCGTGGCAGGACTGGATCAACCTGACCAACCAGGCCGCCATCGCGCGCCTGATCGCGGCCAGCGCGCTGGCGCGCACCGAGAGCCGCGGCGCGCACTACCGGAACGATTTTCCTGCCCCGTCGACCGCGCCGCTCTATATCGTGAGGGTCCAGGCGCGCGCGGGCGAGGCCGCGGTGTGGACCGAGCCGGTCGCCCTGACGCGCGCGACACCGGCCGGGGCAGGGCGGGTTTCGTCGATGGTCGAAGTCGGCGACTGAGGCGCGCTTCTGAACAAGGGAAAGGAGGCCATGGCGATGGCGTTCGACGGTGAAGCGTTCGTGGATCGATTCAACACGGTGTGGAACGGACACGACGTGGACGGGATCCTCGCGATGATGACCGACGACGTCATCTTCGAGGCGTCGTTCGGCAAGGATCCCTGGGGTTCCCGAGTGGTCGGCAAGCCGGCGGTCCGCGAGTTCCTCGAGGAGATGTTCCAGCGCGTTCCCGACATCCGCTGGGACGAGATCCGCCACTTCGCCCGTCCCGAGCTGGCGGTCGTCGAGTGGCTGACGACCGGGACGCCGCGGGGCTCCACGCGCTTCGAGGTGCAGGGCTGCGACCTTCTCACCCTGCACAACGGAAAGATCGCGGCGAAGCGCTCCTATCGCAAGGGCCAGCTCTAGCGGCGAGGGCCGTGAGTCGCGTTCTCAAGCGCGAATGGAGCACCGCCGAGGGCTGGCGGGACACGAAGGCCGGCATGTGGGCGTGGCTCATCCAGCGCGCCGCGGCCGTGGCGCTCCTGCTCGTGATCGTCCTGCATCTGGTGAACCCGTTCCGACGCGGGGTGCAGGCGGCGCTCCTGGCGCTGGCGCTCGTCCACGCGCTGCTCGGCGTGCGCGCGATCCTGCTCGACTTCGGCCTCGCGTACCGCTGGCACCGCGCCCTCTTCGCGCTCGCGCTGGCGCTCGCGCTGGTGGTCTTGGTGGCGGTCTGGGCGTGGCGGTGGTACTGAGCTACATCGGCCGCGACGACACGATCGCGGCGTAGAGCGCGCTCTGGCGATAGAAGTGCCGCAGCACGTAGTGCTCGAGAAAGTACGCCGGCACGAACGGCTCGCACGGTACGCCCTGCCACTTCCAGCGCGCGGGGTCGCCGGTGGGCTGGACGTCGTAGTGGCCGTAGAGCAGCAGTGTCGGCGCGCCTGCGGGCCCCGGCAGCTCGCCGTAGAGAGCGGGCGTACCGCGGCCGTCCTCGGGCGCCAGCGGCGTGAGCTCGAGGCCGAGCCCATGCCAGAGGTCGCGCACGGCTTCGATCATCTCCGGCGTGACCTGGCGACTGATCGAGGGGATGCGGAGATAGCGATCGAGGAGCTCGAGCCGGTCGTGACGCGACGACATGGAAGTGGCGGTAGTATAACGCCGACGATGGCGTCGCCCGTCACGCTCCGCGTCTTTCGCTGGACGGCCGGTGAGGCCGAAGGCCTCGCCGAATATCGAGTCGCCGTCGCGGCCGACACGACGGTCCTCGACGCGCTCGTCGAGATCCAGCGCGCGCAGGATCCCACGCTCGCCTTCCGCTACGCGTGTCGCGTCGGCATGTGTGGCTCGTGCGCGGTGGTGGTGAACGGCCGCGAGCGCTGGGCCTGCCGCACGCGGCTCGCGTCGCTCGGCCCGGGGCCGGTTAGCGTGCGCCCGCTCTATCACTTCCCGCTGCTGCGCGATCTCGTCGTGGACATGACCCCGTTCGCCGCGAAGCTCCGCAGCGTGGACGCGGCGCTCGTGCCGCGCGAAGAGGCCGAGCCGTACGCCCGGGTGTCCGGGCTCTCCCACGAGCGTCGTGAGATCGACCAGGCGATCGAGTGCATCGGCTGCGGGATGTGCGTCTCGGCCTGCACGATGGTCGGTCACAACGAGCGCTTTCCCGGCCCGGCCGCGCTCAACCGGGTGCTGACGCTCGAGCTGGACCACCGCGACGCCGGACGCGCGGCGCGCTGGCGCGTCCTCCTCGGCGACGACGCCCTCGCGCGCTGCCACGGTCAGGGCAACTGCACCGAGGTGTGCCCGATGGGTCTCTCGCCGGCCGATTCGATCCGGCGCCTGCGGCGGCTCGCGCTCTCTCGACTGCTCGGTCTGTCCGGTTGATTCGCCTCGCCGAGCTGACCTCACGGGGCGCCGCAGGGGTTGCCCGCGATCCCCGCGCCGTCGTGTTCGTTCCGCTCGGCGCGGTCGAGCAGCATGGCCCGCATCTGCCGCTGCTGGTCGACTGGCGCGGCGCCGAGGAGCTGGCGCGCCGGGTCGCGCCGCATCTTCGTCGTGGCGGGTGGCGTCCGGTTCTCGCTCCGTCGATCCCCTACGGCGTCAGTACCCTGGCCGTCGGGTGGCCGGGCACGGTCTCGCTGTCGGTCCCGACGCTCCGCCGCCTCATCGTCGAGGTGGTCGGCGGGCTCGCGAGCCATGGGTTTCGACGATTCGTCCTGACCAACTACCAGGCGGACCCCGACCACCTGCTCGCGATCGCACAAGCACGGCGAACGTTGGCCCGCCGCCGTCTGCGGGTTCTCGTCGCCGGCTTCTCACCGAGCGCGAAGCCGCCGACGCCGATGGTCAATCGCCGGATCCAGGCGCTCATGCGGAGCCCGAATCCCGGCGCCGAGTGGCATTCGGGCGAGCTCGAGACCGCATTGATGCTCTCGGTCGAGCCGAAGCTGGTCCGCCAGCGCATCGCGCGGCGGCTGGCGCCGGCGTGGTTCGACTTTCGGCGCGAGCTCGCTCGCGGCGCGCGCAATTTTCGTGACCTCGGCCCGGGCGGCGCGGGGTATTTCGGCTGGCCCGCCGCGGCGCGTGCGCGGACCGGCCGCGCCGTCATGGCGCTGATCGAGTCGCTCGGGAGGCCGCCGCGTTCTTGACCCTGTCGGCGCGGCGCGTTAGAGTGATGCGTCATTGAAATCGACGAGATGGGCCGCAATACGCTCGTTCACGGCCTCACGAGAGGGCACCCGCGCGAGGAGAAGGACACCGATGGGTAGCGAGGTACAACGCTGATGGCCAGACCGAAGATCACGGTCGTCGGCGCCGGCAACGTCGGCGCGACCGTCGCCCAGTACGCGGTGGAGAAGGAGCTCGGCGACGTCGTGCTGGTCGACGTGATCGAGGGGATCCCGCAGGGCAAGGCGCTCGACCTGGCTCAGGCCGGCCCGGTGCACGGGTTCGACTCGTCGCTGGTCGGCACCAACGGCTACGACGAGACGGCCGACTCCGACGTGGTCGTCATCACCGCCGGCATGGCGCGCAAGCCCGGCATGACGCGCGACGACCTCCTGTTCAAGAACGCCGAGATCGTCGGCTCGGTCGTCGAGCAGGTGGCGCGGCGCTCGCGCACCGCCATCCTGGTCCTGGTCACCAATCCGCTCGACGCGATGGTGCAGCTGGCGTGGAAGAAGTCGGGGTTCCCGGCGGAGCGGGTCATCGGCATGGCCGGCGTGCTGGACTCGGCGCGCTTCCGCACGTTCATCGCGCGCGAGCTCGACGTCTCCGTGGAGAACGTCACCGCGTTCGTGCTGGGCGGCCACGGCGACACGATGGTGCCGCTGCCGCGCTACTCGACGGTGGCGGGGATCCCGATCACCGATCTCCTCTCGAAAGAGAGAATCGATGCGCTCGTCGCCCGCACCGCCAACGGCGGCGCCGAGATCGTGAACTTCCTCAAGTCCGGCAGCGCCTACTACGCGCCCGGCGCCTCGGCGGTCGAGATGGTCGAGGCCATCCTGAAGGACAAGAAGAAGATCTTGCCATGCGCCGCGTACCTGAACGGCCAGTACGGCGTGCGTGGGCTCTACGTCGGCGTGCCGGTCAAGCTCGGCCGCTCGGGCGTCGAGCAGATCGTCGAGATCACGCTGACGCCGGACGAGCAGGCGGCGTTCAAGAAGTCGGCCGACGCGGTGCGGGAGCTGGTCGACAAGCTGAAGCTCTAGCCGAGGAGCCGGGGGATGGCGAAGTGAGCGAAGGCGAGCGCGAGGAAGTCGTCGTGAGAGACGTTCACGTCAGCGCCATCGTCGACGCGGTCAAGAAGCTCTGTATCGGCGCCAACGTGGAGCTCGAGCCCGACATGCTGCGCGCCTTCGACCGGGCGCTGACGACCGAGCGCTCGCCGGCCGGCCGGCAGGTGCTGCAGATCCTGAAGGACAACGCGGAGATGGCCCGGACCCGGCGCATCCCGTATTGCCAGGACACCGGCTTCGTCGTGTGTTTCGTCGAGCTCGGCCAGGACGTGCACGTGACCGGCGGCGGGCTCTACGACGCGATCAACGAGGGTGTTCGCCAGGGGTATCGCGAGGGTTATCTGCGCGCCTCGATCGTACGGTCGCCGCTCGACCGCGTGAACACCGGCGACAACACGCCGGCGGTGATCCATGTCGACGTGATGCCGGGCGCCGAGCTCAAGCTCGCGATCATGGCCAAGGGTGGCGGCTGCGAGAACCGTTCGAAGTACACGATGCTGACGCCGGCCGCGGGCCTCGAGGGCGTGAAGGACTTCATCATCGATTGCGTGAAGATGGCGGGCCCGGACGCCTGCCCGCCGCTCATCCTGGGCGTGGGCGTCGGCGGCACGTTCGAGAAGGCCGCGCTCCTGTCGAAGAAGGCGCTGTTCCGCGAGGTCGGCTCTGCCAACCCGGATCTCGCGCTCGACGCCTTGGAGAAGGAGCTGCTCGCGCGCGCCAACCGGCTTGGTATCGGCCCGCAGGGTTACGGCGGCGACACGACCTCGCTCGGCATCCACGTGCTCACGTATCCCTGCCACATCACGTCGCTGCCGGTCGCGGTCACGATCGAGTGCCACGCGCACCGCCACAAGGAGGCCACGCTGTGATCAAGGAGGCCACGCTGTAACATGCCGACCGATCCAGGCAAGATCATTTGGACGGAGATCGACGAAGCGCCCGCGCTGGCCACCTACTCGCTGCTGCCGATCATCAGGAAATACACCGGCGGGACCGGTATCGCCATCGAGACGGCGGATATCTCGCTGGCCGGGAGAATTCTCGCGAATTTCCCCGAAGACCTGACCCCGGCCCAGCGGGTGCCGGACTGGCTGACGCAGCTGGGCGAGCTCGCGAAGCGGCCCGAAGCCAACATCATCAAGCTGCCGAATATCAGCGCGTCGGTGCCGCAGCTCAAGGCCGCGATCCGAGAGCTGCAGGGGCAGGGCTATCGGGTTCTACCCTGAAAATGCGACGGGCCCTGCAGAGCAGGCGATCAAGACGCGCTACGCGAAGGTCTTGGGAAGCGCCGTCAACCCCGTGCTGCGGGAGGGAAACTCCGACCGTCGGGCCGCCGCCGCGGTGAAGGAGTACGCGAAGAAGCATCCGCACAAGCTGGGCCCGTGGACTCCGGATTCGAGGGCGCACGTGGCCACCATGAGTCGCGGCGATTTCGCGGCCAACGAGAAATCAGTGACCGTCCCCGAGGCGACCACCGTCCGGATCGAGTTCACCGACAAGACCGGAAACGTCAAAGTCTTGAAGGACAAGATCGCCCTCAAGGCCGGCGAGGTGATCGACGGCACCTTCATGAGCAGCGCGGCGCTGGTGAGCTTCCTCGAGGCTCAAATCGAGGACGCCGAGAAGCGAGGCGTGCTGTTCTCCATCCACCTCAAGGCCACGATGATGAAGGTCTCCGATCCGATCATCTTCGGCTATGCCGTGAAGACGTTCTTCCGGGACGTCTTCGACAAGCACGCGGCGGCCTTCCAGGAGATCGGCGTCGATCCGAGCAACGGCCTCGGAGACCTGTACGCGGCGATCAAGCGCCTGCCGCAGGCCAGGCAGGCGCAGATCGAAGCGGACATCCAGGCGTCTTACGCCAAGCGGCCGCCCCTGGCGATGGTCAACTCCGACAGGGGGATCACCAACCTGCACGTGCCGAGCGACGTGATCATCGACGCCTCGATCCCCCCGATGATCCGCGACTCCGGGAAGATGTGGGGACCGGACGGCAAGCTCCACGAAGCGAAGGCGGTCATTCCCGACCACAGCTATGCGCCGCTCTATCACGAGGCCATCGAGCACTGCAAGCAGCACGGCGCGTTCGACCCGAGGACCATGGGCACCGTGCCGAACGTCGGGTTGATGGCGCAGCAGGCCGAAGAGTACGGCTCGCACGACAAGACCTTCCAGATCTCGGCGGCCGGCACGGTTCGCATCGTCGACGCCCAGGGCAAGACGCTGATCGAGCACGCCGTGGAGGCTGGCGATATCTGGCGGGCCTGCCAGGTGAAGGATGCGCCGATCCGGGACTGGGTGAAGCTCGCCGTCACCCGGGCGAGGATCACCGGCGCGCCGGCGGTGTTCTGGCTCGACAAGAAGCGGGCACACGACGCGCAGGTCATCGACAAGGTGACCCGATACCTTCGCGACCACGACACCAGCGGGCTCGACATCCGCATCATGTCCGTCGCCGACGCCGCGCGCTTCTCGCTGGAGCGGATGCGCGCCGGCCAGGACACGATCTCGGTGACCGGCAACGTCCTGCGCGACTACAACACGGACCTGTTCCCGATCCTCGAGCTCGGCACCAGCGCGAAGATGCTCTCCATCGTGCCGCTCATGGACGGCGGCGCCCTCTTCGAGACCGGCGCCGGCGGCTCGGCTCCCAAGCACGTCGAGCAGTTCCTGGACGAGGGACATCTCCGGTGGGATTCCCTCGGCGAGTTCCTCGCCCTGGCGGAGTCGCTCGATCACATGGCCCGCGTGTCCAACAACGCCAAGGCCAAGGTGTTCGCCGAAACGCTCCACAAGGCCAACACCAAGTTCCTGGACAGTGACAAGTCGCCGTCCCGCAAGGTCGGCGAGCTCGACACGCGCGGGAGCCACTTCTACCTCGCCATGTACTGGGCGGAGGCGCTGGCGGCACAGACCCAGGACAAGGCGCTTCAGGCGCGCTTCGCCAAAGTGGCGAGGGAGCTCGCGGTGAACGAGGCCAAGATCCTCGCCGAGCTGACGGCCGCGCAGGGAAGACCGGTCGAGCTCGGCGGCTACTTCCGGCCCAATCCCGAGCTGACGTCGAAGGCGATGCGTCCGAGCCCGACGTTCAACGCCATCGTGGACGCCGTCTCCTGACGATGGGCGT
>Ga0209376_1001814_pt1 | contig 20973 bp, 13 predicted proteins | sample GraSoiAngelo_134_FD_185891 | JGI IMG/M metagenome (GOLD analysis project Ga0209376, IMG submission 185891) | Grasslands soil microbial communities from the Angelo Coastal Reserve, California, USA - 14_0929_05_30cm (SPAdes) (version 2) | ecosystem: Environmental > Terrestrial > Soil > Grasslands ... | reverse complement strand
CGGAAAGAACAAGATTAACCCGCTCCCATAAATAGGTGCCCAGCGCGACGCAATCGGCCGGCGTTCCATTCACGCGGTAAGCTTCGAAACCGCCGGGCAACGGGGTGCGGCGGTAGCGCAGCGGACGAGATGAAGTGATGGCGTGGCTCATGGAGGATTGCTCGACATCGGGCGCGACAATGCGCACGTCGCCGAAACGGGAGGCGACTTTGGCGAGAGAGGCGATGCCGGGACTGTAGATGCCGTCGTCGTTACAGATAAGGATGCGCGATTTCATTCTTAGATGAAACGCGGCTGGATACGCTCTTGGTCGAATGCTCTTGAAGATACGCGCGCTTTCATGCTGCGCTGCGAGGTACGTCGATGCGCATTCTTCTCGTGCACAATCGGAAAGCAGGAAGCGAGGAACACGAGGGCGAGGATTTCATAAAGGCGCTGAAGAGAGCGGGGCACAAAGCAACATATCAGTCGTCGAAAAAGAAAGGGATCACGAAAGCGCTGAAAAAGAAAATCGATCTCGTCCTGGTGGCGGGCGGAGACGGCACGGTAAGTAAAGTGGCACGGCGCCTCGTCGCGATGGACAGCGAAGTCCCGCTGGCAGTGCTGCCCTTGGGTACAGCTAATAACTTTGCGCGCTCACTCGGCTTTTGCCTTTCGCCGAAGGAACTGATCGAGCAACTGAATGATGGGAAATGCGACACGTTTGATGTCGGACTGGCGCGCGGGCCCTGGGGCAAACGCTATTTCTTTGAGGGCGCCGGCGCGGGATTGTTTGCGGATTATTTACGAGCGCCGAAAAGGGATGAGTCGACATCAAAAGCAGAGGCGATGCGGAGTCATGTGAAAGAGCTGCGCCGGCGATTGCAGACTTATCGGGCACGCCAGTGGGAAATCGAGGTTGAAGGTAGTGATTTGTCCGGACGTTATTTGCTGTGGCACGCCATGAACATTCGCTCCGTCGGTCCCGTCCTGACTCTGGCCGCGGATGCGAAAACGAATGACGGGAGTTTCGATTTTGTCGGCGCACGGGAAGAGGACCGTGCTTTGCTGCTGGATTATTTCGACGCGCGCGTGGCGGGCAAAAGACGGAAGTTTCCGCTCCGGCCGAAACGATTGACCAAGATGCGGCTGCGCTGGACGAAATGGCCCCTGCATTTCGATGATGAGCTCTGGCCAGCTGAGGATGAGAAGCCGCCTAAGCAGTGCGAAATTGAACTCATCGTGAAAAATGCCGCGCTCCGGATTTGGCGGATCGAATGAAACGGGCGCGCTTCCGCGCGTCCCTGGACATGCAGCCGCCTTCGTTAGCTACGGCGTGCCAAGGAAGCATGTCCCTCCGGCTAAGACTCGCTGCTGGCGCACTGGCCCTCCTTGTAATCGGTGATGAGGAAGCAGACAAACTAAACAACTTACTTGGAAACCGGAGTCAGGATCAGGGGTTAAACCGATGCGTGGCTTGGACGGCGACGGCAAAGCGGGTGGATCGAATGAAACGGAGGGACGCGCTTCCGTGCGTCCAGGACATGCAGCCGCCTTCGTTAGCTACGGCGTGCCAAGGAAGCATGTCGCTCCCGTCGGTGCCAGACGAATCAAACCTCAAACTTCCGATCCCTTGCTCTTTCCAGAGCACTCCATAGGATAAAATCCTCGTGGAAGATGATCAGGAGGAAAATTCTCAGCCGAAGGGAAAACGGCGGCGTCGCATTTGGATTTCGATTGGGATAATCCTTGCGCTGCTCGTCATTTTTCACCGGCCAATCCTGCTCGGCGCTATTCATTGGTTTGCTGTTCACCGCGCAGCGAAGGAACATCTCAAGTTAAGTTTTCGCGCTGAGGGAAACGTTTTTACTGCCCTCACCATCCGTAATCTCCATGTTGTTCCGACCGGTCCGGCCGCGATCGAGATTGCGGACGCAGAATACATTCACGCGGAATACAGTTTGTTTTCGCTGATCCGCGGTCACGCCGATTTTCTCAATTCGATTGAGACACGAAACGCCCATGTGGTCGTCGATCCCGGCAAAGTGCGGGTGCAAGTTGCGCCGCGTCCGCGCGAAAAGGTGACGTTGCCGGCTGTTTTTCCGGAACGAGCACGCTTGGAAAATGTGACGGTGATCGTGCGCGATCCGGCACATGATTTCATCGCGGAAAATTTTTCGCTCGATTTGAATCCGCGTGCCCCTGGTGCTCTGAGCGTGGCGTTGTTGCAATTACCGACAGGCGAAGCGTGGACACGCATGACCGGCACGGCCAGTTACGAAAATCGTAATCTGGTTTTGCGCGACGTCGTTCTGAATGAGCAAACATGCTTCTCCCTCATCAACGTCGATGTCTCGCGCATTCGGCAACACATGATGGCATTGCGTTTGGTCGGGACGCTCGACGGCGCACCGATTGATTTGCAGGCCTCGCTGACAGAACAAGCTCGATCGCTTTTCATTAAGTCGCACACGACCGCGCGCAATCTTTCGCTCTCATCCGCAAAGAAGCTCGGTTTGTTCTCGAATGCGCCGGTTCAGGGGGAAGTCGAGAATTTCACATTTGATTTTGTTGGTTTATTGCGTGCGCCGAAGACTTGGGCGGCTTCGGGGGATGGCGTTGTGCGCGGTCTGCAAGTGGCGGGCACGACTTTCGATCGGGCGGCGGCACAGATTTCCGCTCACGATGGGATGGCAACGATTCAACCGGTCGAACTCACGCGCGCGGGAACGGCGCTCCAAATTCACGGGACAATTCAATTGCCGGAACGCGCCGACGATCTGGGGCGCAGTCCCGCAAAGTTTGAGGTCGTTGGCAACGATCTCGATCTCGGCCCCATCACCTCCGCGATGGAGAAACCGCTAAGCGGTCACGGGCAAATTAACGGGACGTTAGAAATTCGCGACGAGCAGTTGCAGGCCACGTTTCGTGTTGCCTCGGGACCGGTTCGCAGTGGGGATTTCACTCTGGAAAAGCTCGAAGCGATGGCGACTGCTGAAAAAAATTTACGATTGCACGCGAAAGACGAGCCCTGGTTTGAAGGGCTGCGCGCCAATGCTACCGCGGTCGTCTCGGCCGTGAGAAACAGCGAATTCGCCGCCGACACAATTTCAGGGCGGCTCGATCAAAGCGGCAGCCTCATTACGATCAGCAACGTCGCAGTGCAGCGCGGATCGAACCAGATCGTGGGTAACGTGTCAGTGCGATTGCGCGCCGACGAAAGAGATTTCATCAAACAACCGGCAACGGCTCAGATCGCGATCAATGCTCCGCAAACGGCCGATTTTTGGTACGGCAACTCGCCGAACCGGGTCAGCGGCACGCTCAACGCCTCGGGAATCGTGCAGTGGAACGGAGCGATTGCGGATGGGTGGTTCAATGTTTACGGATCGAATCTACAAATCCGAAATTTGTCGATTCCGCAAGTGAGCGGCGCTGGATCGATCTGGCGGAGCAAAATTTTTCTCAATGATTTGACCGCCAATCTTAATCAGCGCGATTTCGTAAACGGGCAGGGGACGCTCGATCTGCGAGGCGAGAAAAAATTCGCCGGCAAACTCGCAGTTGATATTGCCGATATGAGCACGCTCAAGCCGCTGCTGGAGGCGAGCGGAAACAAAACGGAATTGCGTGGTTCATTTTTACTGAATTGGGATGGGCGCGGCTCATTGTCGAAGCTAACGGAAAATGGATCCTTAAAATTGGCCTGGAAGAATGGCCAGCTCGGCAACATGAAAGCGCTGACGGCAAACATCGACGCCACTTATTCGCCGGCGGGGCTTGAGATTCCGACGATCTTTATCGGTAGCGACCGGATGGATTTTCAGGCAATCGTTTCTGCCAAAGGCGAGACCCTGGAGATTTCAAAGGTCCAACTCGATCAGGGGCAGGCGAAATACGCCTCCGGTTATGCTTCCATCCCGTTTATTTGGAAAAATGTCGGGACGAACCAGCCGGTTTTTCCGCGTGATGGAAAGGTCAACGCGACATTTGATTCGGCGAATCTCGATCTCAAGAAAATGTTCGATGACTTTGGGATCGAGCCCGTCGCGAGCGGATCTTTGTCGGTCAAGCTGCAAGCCGGCGGCACCCTGGCGGATTTGCAAGCCCGTCTCGACGTTGATGGACGCGATTTGCGCAACCCGAAGCTACCGAGTCTTGATCCGGCCACATTTCGGTTTTCGGCGGACGCCGCTGGAAATAAACTCAATCTCGTCGGCGAACTGAAGCAGGCGAAAATTCAGCCCGTCAGTATTGCGGCAACAATGCCGTTCGACGCCGGCAAAATATTAAGCACGCGCTCGTTTGACGAGAACACGCCGGTGCAGGCGACAGTCCGCTTGCCGCGAAGCTCGGTGAATTTTTTGCGGCAATTTATTCCCGCGGTCGAACAACTTGATGGCGATGTCGCATTCGATGTCGCCATTGGCGGAACGATTGCGCGCCCGGCCTTCACCGGCAGCGGCGACATCACCATTAATGCCGCGCGCTTCACCAACGCGACATTGCCGGCGCTGCGCGGATTTCAATCGCGCCTGATTTTTCACGACAACGTCCTGACCCTGGAGAAATTCCACGGCGATCTCGCCGGCGGACCGTTCACTATCGGTGGCCGGGTCGTTTTCACCAAGCTGACCGACGCAAACATTGATCTCGATTTGCGTGCGGAAAGTATCCTGATCGCGCGCAACGATTCACTCACCGCACGGGCAGACGCAAATTTGAAAGTAAGCGGACCGGTGATGAGCGCGACGGTGAAAGGAAATGTCGCGCTGACGAACAGTCATTTTCTTAAGGACATCGATTTGATTCCGATCGGATTACCGGGCCGGCCTGCGCCGGAGCCGATTGAAGATCGGCCGGATTATTCGATTAAAACGCCGCCGTTGCGCGATTGGAAATTCGATCTCGCGATCAAAACGAAAGATCCGTTTTCCATTCGCGGTAACCTCGCGACTGGGAACGCTATTGTAGATTTACATTTAGGCGGCACCGGCTCCCATCCGGAATTGAAAGGGATAGTGAAATTGCAAGGCGTAGAAGCGACTTTGCCTTTCAGCCGGCTCGATGTGACCAACGGCTTTCTCCATTTTGATCCGAGTGATTCGTTTAATCCCAAGATCGACCTGCAGGGCAGATCGGTGATCCGCGATTACACCGTACGCGTGTACGTCTATGGCGATTCACTCGCGCCGCAGGCCATTTTCACGAGCGAGCCTCCCTTGCCGCAGGAAGAAATAATTTCGCTTCTCGCTACCGGAGCGACCCGCCAGGAGCTGACTGGAAATAGTAACGTCCTGGCTGGTCGCGCCGCCATGCTGCTGGTGCAACAGCTTTACCGGAAGATTTTCAAAAAGGGCCAGCCTACCCAGAGCAATTCCGTCTTCGACCGTTTGCAGGTCGATCTCGGCACGGTCGATCCGCGCACCGGTCGTGAGCAGGCCACCGCGCGATTTAAAGTTAACGAGAATTGGGTGCTTATCGGTGACCTTGGAGTTGGAGGAGAATTTCGCGGTCAGGTGAAATACCTCATCCGATTCCATTGAAATGCGACAGGCCGTTTTTTTCCTCGCGCTAATAACAGTCACGAGCGTGTCGGACTTGCATGGTCAAAGCGCAGTGGATGTGAAACGGCCGGAGCAGGCCGCGCGCGAACACAAATTCGTCGAACATCAGGAAGAGAAAAAGGCGCAAGCTACGAACCTGGAAATTCGCGGCGCCACCGCGTTCAAGGAGGAAGAATTGCGTTCGGTCCTGAAGGAACAAATCGCAACCATCCACGATTTTGGATTAACGGCCGCGCGGGCCGATGACGCCGCCTTTTTTCTCGAGCTTTTCTACCGCAAACACGGTTATGCCAAAGTAGATGTCCACTATTCCATCGAGAGCGGATCGCGCCTCGTCCTTGATGTGACCGAAGGGCCGCAAGCGATTTTGGGCAAGATCAATTTCGTCGGTAACAATCATGTTCCAGCCGAGAAGCTTTTCGAGTACGCCGTCGGCCCGACACGAGAGCGTTACTCGCGCTTGCAAAAGAACCTGCCGTTTGTTGCGACCGATATACAGGAAGGCGCAGATCTGGTGCATCGCTACTACGTCGGAGAAGGCTATCTCGAGGCGGCAGTGGATGCGCCGCAATTTCATTTCAGCGCCGACGGCGCCCGGGTAGATGTCACGATCCCGGTGCAGGAAGGTCGGCAATATTTTTTCGGGGATCTAATTTTTCGCGGAAACCCCATTTACGACGCAGCAACGTTACGCGGGCAGATGGTCGATTTGCTTTCGCAACCTTATACCGACCGGCGAGTTGATGACATTTCGCGGCGCTTGCAAGCCTACTACAAGGCGCGCGGTTATTATGCGGTAAAAGTGGAAGCGACCGGCGAACCGGAAACTTCCGTTGCTGGTCACGTGCCGGTGGTGGTCGTGATTTCGCCAGGACCGGTTTACAAGTTTGGCGAGGTGAACGTGACCGGTTTGCGGCGTCTGCGGCCGAGTTATGTCCATAATCGTTTTACCTCGCTGCAGGGTAAAACTTACAGCCCTGATGTGTTGGACGAAAAGTTCCGCGAGCTGATGCGCACTGGCCTTTTCAATGTCCTGCAAATCAATCCCCAGCCCGACGGTGGAAATTATCTTCGGCTCGACGTTACCGCCGAAGAAGCAAAGGCGAAAGAGTTTGGTGTGTCCGTAGGCTACGGCTCGTACGTTGGCGGAATCATCGGCTTTAGTTTTGCCGATCGTGACCTGTTTGGTTATGGCCGGCCTCTGATTACTTCGATCGAGGTTTCACAGCGTGGCTATAAGGGTGAAATTTTATGGGACGATCCGCATTTTCTCGAAAGCGACGTCGAACTGAAAATTCGGCTTAGTGCACTCACATTCGATTTCGATGGTTACTCGAAGTTCGAAATCGGCGACCGGATTGAGTTTTCCCACAGTTTCACGAAACAATACAAGGTCGGTCTTTTCGCCTCACAGCGGCATGTCGAAATTATCAGCGCGGATATCCATGATGATCTCCTTGGTGACATGCGCTACTTCGTCAGTTCGGTTGGTTTCTTTCATACCCTCGATTTGCGCGATAGCCCCGTCGTGCCGAGCCGCGGTTTTGTCTTTGATCAAACCTTCGAACTCGCCGCCAGCGCGATCGGAAGCGAGATCGAGCTCTTTCGCACGACCGCGCGCGCCAGTTACTTCATCCCGCTCGGCAAAACCTTGCTCGAGTTCGGCGCCCGCGCCGGTTTGGTTCGGCCGCTTAAGGAAAGCACCAGCGATATTACCGCAATTCCAATTGACGAACGTTTCTTTAATGGTGGCAGCACCACCGTGCGCAGTTTCGGCGAACGCGATCTTGGCCCGCATGATCACAGGGGCCACCCGCTCGGCGGGGAATTTTATACTATTTTCAACGTTGAGTATACGTTTCCCCTTTATGGCGAATTGCAGGGCGCCGTTTTTGTGGATGCCGGCAACCTGCTGCCCGAAGCGGACAATCCCGGTCTGGGCGACATGCGCTACGGCATCGGCGCGGGCTTACGCTATAAACTCCCCATCGGTCCGATCCGGCTCGATTACGGCGTCAATCCCAACCCGCGCGAGCACGAAGATTTCGGCGCGTTCCATTTCAGTTTTGGTTTCGCGTTTTGAAAATGATTCGTCATCCCGACCGAATCGTTGTAGCTGCTGCCGTTACTGGCGACAGACCAGTTCGGGTTACTGCCGCCGGTAACGGCGGCAGCTACAACTTCTCATTAACACCGCGCTTCAGCGCGGTGTGTCGACGGACGCTTGGATGGAAACCGCTTCAGCGGTTTTGCTAGTGCTGTGCAAACCGCTAAAGCGGTTTACGCTTCGTTGGTTCACGTGGCACGTCGCTAAAGCGCGAGGTTTTAATGTGATTTCTGAATGAAGGATCGAGACGACGAACTCGGAGACACGCCGCCGGAGATTTTCCGCGAACAACTTCATCGAATGGCGGATTGGATCGCGGATTATCGTGGAAAAATAGAAACGTTGCGCGTTGCGCCTGACAGCAAACCGGGTGCAATTCGTTCCGCGTTGCCATCGCAACCACCCGAGCAGGGCGAGCCATTCGAGGAAATTCTGGCAGATGTCGATCGGGTCATCCTTCCGGGAATGGTGCATTGGAGCCATCCCATGTTTCTTGCTTACTTCGGCTGGACCACGACCGGGCCGGGAATCCTCAGCGAAATGATCTCCGCGCCGTTGAACGTGAACGCGATGACATGGCGCACTTCCCCCGCCGCGACCGAACTCGAAACTCTGGTAATCGATTGGTTGCGCCAGTGGATGCGTCTGCCGCGAAATTTCGAGGGCGTGGTTTACGACACCGCCTCGGTTGGAATTATGCATGCGCTCGCCGTCGCCCGCGAAGAAGCCGCGCCCTCAACTCGCAAACTTGGGCTGACCGGACGCGATCTTCCACGATTTCGAATTTATACTTCTGACCAGGCCCATACCTCGGCTGAGAAAGCGGCGATCGCGCTTGGCCTTGGCGAGGAGAACGTGTGTCGGGTGCCGAGCGACAATGAATTTCGAATGGAGACGTCGATCTTGCGCAAAACCGTCGTGCACGACCGAGAGTCCGGGTTCAAACCGCTCGCCGTTGTTGCAACAGTCGGAACGACCTCAACCGCGAGCGTGGATCCGGTTGCCGAGATCGCGCGGCTGTGCCGCGAAGAAAAGATGTGGCTTCACATCGATGGCGCCTATGGCGGCGGGTTTGCCATTATGCCGCAATATGAATGGATCGCAGAAGGTTGGAGCGAAGCGGATTCGATCATCATCAATCCTCACAAGACGCTGTTTGTGCCGCTCGATTTTAGCGTCCTCTTTGTGCGCGATGTCGACCGCTTGCGCCGGGTCTTCACGCTCGTGCCGGAAGTTTTGCGTGCCGACACGATCGAGACCGAAAAAAATTACATGGATTACGGAATCCAGCTCGGCCGAAGATTTCGCGCACTCAAGGCCTGGATGATCTGGCGCGCATTCGGGCGCGAAGGAATTCTCGCCTTAATGCGCGAGCACTTGCGGCTGGCGCGTTTGTTTGGCGAATGGGTGGGTGCGTCCGACGATTTCGAATTATCCGCGCCGGTCTCGATGGGCGTGATCTGTTTTCGCGCAAAACATGGGATCGACGCGTTCAATTCCAGGATTGTCGAATCAATCAATCAATCTGGTCGCGCGTATTTGAATCAAACGAAATTGCGTGGACAAACCGTGATTCGTTTAGGACTCGGAAATATTCTCACCACAGAAAAGCATCTGCGCGACGCATGGGAATTGATTCGGGAAACCGCGCGATCGCTCGCCTCGTCATCCCGAGCGTAAGGTCGAGGGATCCCGCGATGTTACCTTAAAGATTTCGCCACGGGATCCCTCGACTCACGCCCGGGATGACCAGGTTCCAAAACGCTTCCGCGAATTTCATGAGTGGCCTTTTGGATCCCGGTTAGCAGACGCCATTTCGCCAAGCGCTGATGGTCCCAGCCAACACGCGTGCCGCGGCAGAGCCCAGGACCGGATGCGGTCGCCAAAAAGCGTTTGGCGGGTGAGGGAGCTGCGGTACATTCCGCGACGCAAAATTAATGATCACGATTCTTCGTAAGCATTCACGCTGGCTCATGATCGTCATCGCCATTCTGGCGATGCCGTTTTGTCTTTATTTCGTTCGGACGGATTGGATGAGCGCTCTGCGATCGAACACTGCTGGCAAACTTTATGGCCACGACATCTCGGCAATCGAGATTGAGCGCGGGGGGCGGTTGTTCCAACTGGCGCGCAATTTGGGAATGAGCGAGTTTCTAACCGAGCTTTTGGGTCAGTGGCATCCGCAACATGCGAAAACACAATCGGAAGCGGAACACGAAGCCGGACAGGAATTCGCTATTGATTTAATGATTCTACGGCATGAAGCCGAAGCCTTGGGCATCCGGCCAACTACCGCTGAAATCGCCGCCGTCGTTACCAAAATACGCGCGTTTCGTAGCGACGCCGGTAGTTTCGATCTAAAAAAGTACAACGATATCGTGCAGAATGCTCTGGGACCGCTTGGGTTCAGCGAGGCGCAGATTGAGGAATTGGCCGGCGATCAGATTCGTCTCGATCGTGTCAAGGAACTGGTCAGCACAGGCGTGACCGTATCCCAGGCGGAAAGCAGGACCACTTTTGAACAGATCTACTCCAAATTCGAAGTGAGCGTGGTGCGTTTCAAAACCAGCGACGTTGCGAACGAGGTAAAAATTTCTGATGACGAAATCGCGAAATATTATGAAGGCGCCAAAGAACAACTAAAGAGCGAGGAAAAACGGAAAGTGCAGTTCGTTGCCCTGACGTTATCGGAGGCGGAGAAAAAGCTAACGGGAAAAGAACGGATCGACGCCTTGCAGAAACTTTCGGATAAGGCAAATGACGTCGCCCAGGCGCTGGCGGAGAAGAATGCCGATTTTGCCGTGGTTGCGGTGAAATTCCAGTTGCCGGTCAAGACTACTGGCGATTTTAGCCAGGCGGCGCCGGATCCTGAACTAAAGCAGGACTCGCAATTGATCCAGAGCGCCTTCCAACTTTCCAATGACGAACCGACGAGTGAGCCGATCCAGGGCGCGGACGGGTTCTATATCTTGCATCTCGCCGGAATCACCCCGGCGCGACCTCTGACACTCGCGGAGGCGAAACCGAAAATTGTTGAGGCGCTCAAAGCGAGAAAGGAGCGCGAGCTCCTAACCACTCGGGCAGCTAATGTCGCGCACGATTTGGGCGAGGCATTAAAAGCGGGCGACACACTCGCCAAGGCCGCGCAAAAGTTGAATTTGAAACTGGAAAAGTTGCCTTCCTTTTCTCTGGCGGATGAGCTGCAGCCAAAAGCGTCCTCCGCGCCGGAGACGATTCCAGATTTGCCTATGATCAAAAATGCGGTCGCCGATTTACACGCCAATGAAGTGGCGGACCCGATTCCGACTTCGGATGGTGCGGTGGTCGCAGTAATGGAAAAGCGCGATCCGCCGGATCCGGCCCAGGCTGGAACCAATCGGGCCTCGCTCGACGAGCGCATTTTGCGGGGAAAACGCGCGATGATGTTTTCCGAATGGCTACAGGAGCGCCGGCGGTTTGCCGGGGTGCAAGCGACAGCCCCAAGCTAATCTGACATGGAAACGCGCGACGAAATCTTCGACGATGCGAATGGTGATCTTGCAACCGGGGAATTGGAAAGCGCGGTCGAGAAATATCGGCGGTGCGTGGAGATCGATCCGGAATTTTTTGATGGGTGGCACGCGCTCGGAATGGCGCTGATGAAAATCGGGCGATTTCCCGAAGCGATTGAGGCCGGAAAACGTGCCACAGAATTACGGCCGAACGATCAGATCGCCTGGACTAGCTTGTCGCTTTTTTACAATCGTAACGGCGACATCAAGGAAGCCGAAGCCGCCGGGACGAAAGCGAAGATTTTGGGGTGGGGCGGGAAGGTGGCGAAAGGTGATCAGTGATCCGTGATCAGTGAATAGTTGAGGATGTTTTTGCGCGATCACTTCTCCCTTTGGTAGGGCGACGCTCCGCGGAGCCTGCTGGCTCGACAGAGTCTCGCCCTGCAACCGATCACTAATCACAGTTCACTGATCACGAGTGATCTATCCGCGATCCTTCAATCCGTGCGCGCCGGATTCTTCGGCGCAATGGACGCAGCAATAAATCTGGCCACCAGCTTCGACGCCGTGACCGATTACCTTGCAATCACAATGCGGACACGTGGGTGCCAGCATGTGAATCGCGCATTCGAAGCTGTCAAAGGTCCGGGTTTTTCCGGCCGAGATAATTTGGAATGACTTGTCGTAATCGTTCCCGCAAACATCGCACTTAGCCATAACGCCTCCTGGTTGAGTTAACCAAATTTCGTTTATGCGCGAGCGAGTGGTCGCGTTGATCGGAATGTGGGAGGGACCTTAGCGTCCCGACTGGAGAGTGGAGTTGTAGGGCAGGCGCGGCGCCGGCCGTTCCAAAAAATGGCGACCAGGAATGGTCGCCCTCCAATTTGGATTCGCTCACCAAATATTCACCTTCTTGTCTGCCGGTCGCACCATCGGACAATTATCCGGCAGGTTGAAAGCTTTCTGAAATTCCACCAAGTCCGAGAGCGGACCGTTGACGCGGTAACGCGCGGGCGAATGCGGGTTCGTGTTTACCATTAATCTTAGATCTTCGTCCCGCTGCACCGAGCGCCAGATCTGGGCGAAGCCGAGGAAAAATCGTTGCTCCGGAGTGAAGCCGTCGATTTTCTCCTGTGGCTTCCCCGCCAGTGCTTTTTGCAAGGCCGCATACGCGATCTTGACCCCGCCGATGTCGGCGATGTTCTCGCCTTGGGTCAGCTCGCCATTCACATGTACGCCCGGTAGGGGTTCATACTCGGAATATTGTTTCACGATCGCACCCGAGCGTTCCTTGAATTTCGCGGCTGATTCCGGGGTCCACCAATCACGCAGATTACCAACTTCATCGAACTGCCGTCCCTGATCGTCGAACCCATGCGTCATTTCATGCCCGATGACTGCACCGATGCCGCCGTAGTTAAGTGCGTCGTCTGCCTTTGGATTGAAAAATGGCGGCTGCAAAATCCCTGCCGGGAAGACAATCTCATTTAACTTCGGATTGTAATACGCGTTTACCGTTGGCGGAGTCATGCCCCACTCCGTGCGATCGACCGGTTTTCCGATCTTGTTCAATTCACGACGGATATCGAACATTGACGCGCGAACGGCATTGAGCACGTACGGTCCACGGTCGATTCGCAGGACGGAGTAATCGCGCCACTTATCCGGATAACCGATCTTAACAGTAAAGGCGGCGAGTTTTTTCAAGGCCGCCTGCTTAGTCGGTTCGTCCATCCATTCGAGCGTCTTGATCCGGTCCGCCAGGGCCGATCGCAAGTTGTTAACGAGATCTAGCATCCGCGCTTTTGACTCGGGCGGGAAATAATCGGCAACGTAGAGTTTTCCCAGCGCTTCTCCGATGGAATTATCCGTTGAGGCCACTACTCGTTTCCAGCGCGGCTTGATTTGCTGGGTTCCGCGCAAAGTCGTTTCGTAGAAGTTGAAATTCTCATTGACAAAATCAGCGGAAAGCTCCGCCGCGGTAGCGTGCACCAGATGCCACCGGAAATATTCTTTCCAGTCATCGATCGCTGTGCTCGCAAAGACTTTATCCGCGCCCTTGAAGAAATCCGGTTGACCGACATTCAGCTCGCCGGGATCCAGCAGATTGCTTTCCTTGAAATAAGCATCCCACTTGAAGCCGGGCGTGAGGGCCTGAAGGGCCGACGTCTTCATCTTGTTATAATTCTTTTGCGGATCGCGCAGCTCGACCTTGGTGCGCGAGGCTTGCGCAAGACTGGTTTCGAGCGTGAGAATTTTCTTCGCGTGCTCGCCGGCGGCTTTCGGGTCCTCGCCCAGCAACGTCAGCATCTTGGTCACATGCTGGACGTATTGATCACGCAGCTTCTTCGAAGCGTCGTCTGTCTTGGTGTAATAATCCCGGTCGGGCATACCCAACCCACCCTGGTAAGCCTGCGCGATAACCATTGTGCTGTTCTTGTCGTCCTGACCGGAGGTGAACCCAAAAAGAGACGTGATCCCGAGCGTGTGCAGATGCGCGATTTCCTTCAGCACATCAGTGCGATCCTTTACCCCATCGATTCGTTTGAGTTCGTCGGTTAACGGTCTTGCGCGTGCCACCTCGACCGTCGCTTCGTCCATCCCGCTGGCATAATAATCGCCGACCTTTTTCGCGTCCGGGTCAGTCGCAGTCGTTTCCCTGGCCGCGCGTTCGGCTACGTCATGAAGCGCGTCGTTATTCTTTTCGATTAACTGATTGAAGCTGCCCCAGCGGGAATATTCCGGCGGAATCGGCGTGCGTTTGATCCAACCGCCATTGGCATACATAAAGAAATCGTCGGAAGGCTTCACCGAAGTATCCATGTTGGCGATGTCAAAGGGCGGCGCGTTCTTGTCCTCCGGCGTTGGAGTAGTGGTTTCTCCCTGCGTTTGCGCAACAGGACTGGTCGGCGGCGGCGGACTTTTGTCTGCCGGAATTTTCCCGGCGGTTTGGACATTCGGTGGTGGGGTGGCTGTGGCGAGCGGCGGAGATTTTTGCGGCTCCGTCTGCGGAAACGCCGTTGCGGCTGTGAGCACGCCTACAAGCGACAGGAACTTTCGGTTTCGCATTCGGCATGAAAGGCGAGAACGCCCGTGTTGTCCAACTCGAAGCGACCCGTGCCTGGCTTAGTGCCAAAAGACCGCGCGAAAACCAACGAAAGTGCGATTATTATTAAGAGCGAGAACAGGAATACCGGTTCCCATAACTATTGTTTAGAAAATGCGCACGCCACGGTCAGATAAGCCGACGTCCGGCGAAAGTGATGGCATCCATCCTGCGTTCTTTCTCGGATGATGAGCTTACGTCGTTTCATGTTGTGTGCGATCGGCGGCTCTTTTTTCGTTAGCCAGCTGACCGCCGCGGTCGAGTGGCACGTCATCAAAATCAACGGCCGCGATTTTCTTAGCGTCGATAATATCGCGAAGTTCTACGGTTTCCCTAACCCGACAATCAACGGGAAAAATGTCGATCTGAACAACGGCAAGAATGAAATGCAATTTCACCTCGACAGCCGGGAAATACTGCTTAACGGCGTGCGCAATTGGCTGAGCTTTCCCGTGTTCGTCCACGACGGCAAAATCGTCGTCTCCCGCATCGATCTTGCCAAAACGCTCGAGCCGCAGTTGCGCCCGAACATGATCCCCAAGCTCGACCGCGTGCGAACAGTCGTGCTCGATCCCGGTCACGGCGGTTTCGATAAGGGAGCGATCAGCGGGTATGGCTACGAAAAGGATTACGCCCTTGATCTGGCACGGCTGCTCCGACCGTTGCTACAGGCGAAGGGTTTTCGTGTGGTCATGACCCGCGAAAGCGATGTTTTTGTGCCATTGGAATTGCGCGCGAGAATCGCAAACGCCACCAGCGATTCAATTTTCGTTAGCCTGCACTTCAACGCCACCGATCGCGACCCACTCGCAACCGGTTTCGAAATTTATTCGCTCACCCCGCGCGGTGCACCTTCCACTTATGAGGACGGACTTACTCTTGCCTCAGTCAATATTCAAAATGGTACCGAAGCCGACGCCGCCAGCGTGGAGCTTTCCAGTTGCATTTATCATTCGCTACTGGGGCACATTGGCGAATTCGATCGTGGAATTAAACGCGCCCGCTTCGCTGTCTTGCGCTTAACGAAAATTCCAGCCGTGCTGGTGGAAAGCGGTTTTCTAACTGAGCGGGGCGAAAGCCGGTTGATTGCCAATCCAGGATGGCGACAAAAGTTAGCCGACGCCATCTGCACTGGGATCGACAACTTTCGGGCGCTCGCCGACAGCAAGAAGCCTCCGCTTGTTGTCGCCGATTATCGACGGCAAAAGCCCGGCGGCGCTGCACCAGAGAAAGAATCGCTAGTGAATCCAGCAGCGCCCCCGACCTTGTCGCTCGACATGTTGCATTCCGAGCGGCCATCGGAAAATCCCGCCCCGTTTCAAACGCCAACACCATCTCCGATCGGCTCCGCGCCAGTCGAGCCGTAGGTTGTAGCTGCGGTCGCCGGCCGCGGCGGATTGACTGAGTCCTAATGTGTTGACGCTCGCGATGGGGCTCTCTAGCCTCGGATTCAATCTCAATCGAAAGGACTTATGAAAAAATACATGACTTATGCAGTGACCGCATTCTTCGCCACAATCGCTATCTCGCTAGCTGCGCCGGACAAGAACACCTTGATGGCAAAAGAACAAGCCGCCTGGCAGGCGTTCAAAGATAAAAACGCCGATGGCTTCAAGAAAGTGGTGCACACGGAGTTCCGCGGCGTTTATGTCGAGGGAATTTCCGATATGCAGAAGGAATTGGATGATATGAAAAAGTGGGACATGAAATCTTTCACCATCAGCGATTACAATATCGTTTCTGTTGGAGCCGACACGATCATGAGCACGTACAAGGTCGTTGTCGAAGGCACCTATGATGGGAAAGATGCCTCAGGCACCTTCAATGCCGGATCGGTTTGGAAAATGGCGAAGGGCGGATGGCAGGCCATCTTCCACACCAACGTGAAAGAGGAGGCAGCTGCTCAGTAGTCCGAGCCGGACGGGCGATTTTCCCTCACACCCGCCTTCGCCCGGCTACTCCGAAAGTTTTCGCGAGCAGCCGGCGCAGCAGGCCAGTTCATCAAGGGCCACGACGTCATTTGAACGTCGTGACCTTCGTGCCCGTTGTGCGCGCAATTGACTTGCGCCGGGCCGGTTCTATTCTGAAACATATAAATGCGGGGGAGCCGCGTGGCTGAGAGTCCGGTATTTTGCCGGAGACCCCTTGAACCTGATGCGGGTAATGCCGCCGAAGGGAGCGAGGAGTCCGAGGTCCCAGGTGGACTGCCGGTAATCTCAGCTCTGCGTTTTCCCGGCGAACCGCGGATTACACGGATGAATACGGATCAAATGGGCGCTGTCATCCCGAGTCCCGAATGCTTTCGGGGCGAGGGACCTCGCATAAACACGAAACGTCTTCCGCACGAATGAGCATCCGCCCCAAAAACGACATTGTAGCCAAGGTCGATGATCCCGGAAATACTGGTGTGGCTCGCGCTGAAAGCAATTCTCCGCAGAACAATGGCGCGGCTGTGGCCGGGATAGGTGATCCCGGATCTGGAAACGGTAAGACCGGGATCGCCGATCCCGGCTACAACTCGTGCAAGATTTACGTCGCCGGCGAGGTTCATCCTAACGTGCGCGTTCCGTTTCGCGAGATCGATCTCGCGCCAACGAAAACAATGATCGGCGAGATTGAAGTAAACGAGCCGGTGCGCGTTTACGACACCAGCGGACCATGGGGCGATCCGGATTTTCGTGGCACGGTGGAGGAAGGACTTCCGCCGCTACGCGCGAAATGGATTCGCGATCGCGGCGATGTGGAAGACTACGCCGGACGAGCGGTCCAGCCGATTGATGATGGATACATCTCCGAAGCGCATGCTGCGCATGCGAAACGCCCAACGCAGGCCAGTCCGGCTCGGACCGCCGAACGCCCAACATCGAATTCAAACGGGAATGATAGCAATGTAAACGCCAGTCCGGCTTCATCATTCGCCGCGCGTAAGCCGTTACGGGCAAAGCCCGGCAATTGCGTGACACAATTGTACTACGCGCGAAAAGGAATTATTACTCCAGAAATGGAATTCATTGCCATTCGGGAGAATCTCGGACGCGCCAGCGCCACATCAAACATCAAACGTCAAATATCAAACGTCGCCCGCAACGATTTGGCGTTTCGCCACGCTGGCTCGGAGCCAATCGATAATTGGCAGTCGGCGATCGGCACTCCCATCACTCCCGAATTTGTGCGGGCCGAGGTCGCGCGCGGACGCGCCATCATCCCAGCCAACATCAATCACCCGGAAAACGAGCCGATGATCATTGGCCGCAATTTTCTGGTGAAGATCAATGCCAACATCGGCAACAGCGCCGTTGCGTCGTCGATTGAGGAAGAAGTCGAAAAGATGCGCTGGGCCACGAAATGGGGCGCCGACACCGTGATGGATCTAAGTACCGGCAAAAACATTCACGCCACCCGGGAATGGATTATTCGCAATTCACCGGTGCCCATTGGCACGGTGCCGATTTATCAGGCGCTCGAAAAAGTCGGCGGCCGCGCCGAAGAACTGACCTGGGAAATCTATCGCGACACCCTCATCGAACAGGCAGAGCAGGGGGTGGATTACTTCACCGTCCACGCCGGGGTACTATTAAGGTACATCCCGCTGACGGCCCGGCGCGCCACCGGAATTGTCAGCCGCGGGGGGTCGATCATGGCCAAATGGTGCCTGGCGCATCATCAGGAAAGTTTCCTCTACACCCATTGGGACGACATCTGCGAGATCATGGCCGCCTATGATGTGAGCTTTTCCATCGGCGACGGCCTGAGGCCGGGCAGTATTGCTGACGCAAATGATGAGGCCCAGTTTGCTGAGTTATACACCCAAGGCGAGCTGACTCAGCGCGCCTGGAAACAGCACGTCCAAGTGATGAACGAAGGCCCGGGTCATATTCCCATGCACATGATCAAAGAGAACATGGAGAAACAACTCGAGTGGTGCGACGAAGCGCCGTTCTACACTCTCGGCCCGCTCACCACCGACATCGCGCCCGGCTACGATCACATCACCAGCGCGATCGGCGCGGCCATGATCGGCTGGTACGGCTGCGCCATGCTTTGCTACGTCACGCCGAAAGAACATCTCGGCTTGCCGAACAAGAAAGACGTGAAAGACGGCGTCATCGCCTACAAGATCGCTGCCCACGCCGCCGACTTAGCGAAGGGCCATCCCGGCGCGCAATACCGCGACAATGCTATTAGTAAGGCGCGCTTCGAATTTCGCTGGGAAGACCAATTCAATCTCTCGTTAGACCCCATCACGGCCAGAGAATTCCACGACGAAACCCTTCCCAGCGAGGGTGCCAAAACCGCGCACTTTTGCAGCATGTGCGGCCCGCACTTCTGCAGCATGAAGATAACGGAGGACCTGCGGAAATATGCGGCAGAGCAAGGCATCGCCGAGGAAGAGGCGCTGAAGAAGGGAATGGAAGAAAAGTCCCGCGAGTTCACCGAAAAGGGCAGCGAGCTTTACGCGAAGGCCTGATTTTCAGGCGTTTGGGCCGCGACCAAAAATAAATCGAAAATGCTACTTGACAATTCTGGCCTAGTAGTGCATATACACACCAGGATGGCAAAAGAACTGGATATGTCGACGGCGGAAAACTGTGTGTGCTTCAACCTGCGTTGGGTGACGCGAGTGGTGACACAGTTTTATGACGCAGAAATGCGCCGGCACGGAATTCGACCCACGCAAGAGTCAATCCTGGCGTCATTGCAAACCAAAAACAGTTGGAACATGGCGGAGTTGAGCGATTGGCTGGGGATGGATCGCACGACGCTCGTGCGGAATCTTCGTCCGTTGCAGCGGGACGGTTTTGTGAAGGCCGTCGGAGGCGGACGCGGTAATCGTGTGGAACTCACGATCACAACCAAAGGTCGAAAGCAGATTGAAAAACTGGCACCGGCCTGGAAGTCCGCCCAGAGTGCCGCGGTCAAAACTCTCGGTGAAAAACGCTGGTCCGCCATTCTTTCCGATCTCGAAACTGCGGCGTTGGCCCTGAACAAAAACAAATAAACCCTGAATGCCCTCAAAGAAAAAACCAAACCAAATTGTGTATATGCACACTCAGCTAAAAAACAAAATAGCATTGGTCACGGGAGTCTCGTCCGGCATCGGCCGGGAAATTGCGCAATTGCTCGCGGAGCGAGGAGCGCGTGTGTTCGGCACGGTGCGCAATCCGAAGTCGGCCGGTTCGATTCGCGGCGTGGAGCTGGTTAGCATGGATGTCACGGAGGACGCCAGTGTGAACGCCGCGGTTCAAAGCATTGAGCAGAAGGCCGGCCCGATTGGGCTGCTGGTCAACAACGCCGGTTACTCGTTCATGGGGGCGCTGGAAGAAACCAGTGTCGCGGAAGCCAGGCAACAGTTTGAAACGAATCTCTTCGGCATGCTGCGCGTGACGAACGCGATCCTGCCGGGAATGCGGCAGCAAGGCTTTGGACGAATCGTCAACATCAGTTCGGTGCTGGGCTTTCTTCCTGCACCGTATCAGGGGATCTACGCCGCGAGCAAACATGCCGTGGAAGGATATACCGAGACGCTGGACCACGAGGTCAGGAGATTTGGCGTGCGCGCGCTGTTGGTCCAGCCGGCATATACGAGGACCAAGCTCAACGGAAACACGAAATCCGCAAAAATCTCGATCGACGTTTACGCGCATGAACGAAAGCGTTTGACCGAAGCGGCCCAGCAAAACATCGAACGCGGAGACGATCCTCGACTGGTGGCGGAAGCGGTTTGGAATGCCTTGACCGCGAAGTCGCCCCGGCTGCGTTATCCCGTTGGCAGAGGTGTCGCCTTGAGCCGAATGCGCCGCTTCGTTCCCGCCGGCATGTTCGACAAAAGTTTTCGCAAACAATTTCAACTGGACACAATTATATGAACACATCAATCAACGAGCCCGCCACAATCGAAGAGCAGCAGCAAAGGCCTGCGCTACAAAAAACATCCGAACCGCTGGATGCGCTTGGGTTACACCAATCAAGTCTCGAAGCGGGCGCGGATGAAGTCAGCCTTGTGAAAGTTTATCGTCAGCCGCTGATGATCATTGGTCTGCTTGCAGGAGGGCTGATGATAGCCTTGATGGCGGGTGGATGTGCCAAGCAGGCCGTGAAAGATCCGCGCCTGCAGTCTCCGAGGGTAGAGGTTTTCAAGGCGGCAGCGGCGGGCTCGAATGGCAGAACCTTCACGGGGATCGTGGAAGCCCGAGTGCAAAGCGACTTGGGTTTCCGAGTCGCGGGAAAAATCCTGGAGCGATCGGTCGATGTGGGACAGCGGGTCCAGAAGGGTCAACCCCTGATGAGGCTTGATCCCGAGGATCTCAGGCTCTCAGCCGCTGCGCAACAAGCAAATGTCGAGGCGGCTCGGGCCAAATACACACAAGCCAAGGCAGATGAAACGCGGTCAGGCATGCTGGTCAAATCCGGCGTGATATCGCCCCGGGAATATGATCAAGATCGGGCGGCGCTGGACAGCGCTAAAGCACAGTTGGAAGCGGCGGAGGCTCAGGCGAGAGTCAGTAATAACTCCAGCGAGTATGCCATCCTATTAGCTGATGCCGACGGGGTGATTGTTCGGACGTTGAGCGAACCAGGTCAGGTCGTGGCAGCAGGGCAAACCGTGATCCAGTTGGCGCATGATGGTCCTCGAGAAGCCTTGATCAACTTGCCCGAGGGCGTGCGACCTGATTTGGGAGCGATCGCCTCGGCCCGACTGTATGGGCAAGATCAAATGTATCA
>Ga0209376_1001804_pt1 | contig 21037 bp, 15 predicted proteins | sample GraSoiAngelo_134_FD_185891 | JGI IMG/M metagenome (GOLD analysis project Ga0209376, IMG submission 185891) | Grasslands soil microbial communities from the Angelo Coastal Reserve, California, USA - 14_0929_05_30cm (SPAdes) (version 2) | ecosystem: Environmental > Terrestrial > Soil > Grasslands ... | reverse complement strand
CGCAACAAAAAATAGTCTACGCATGTCCCTCGAAAGCCAATCAGGCCCGCTAAATCCATGAAATCTCTATTGCCCACTCAAATTTTCTTGCAAAAAAGGTGTTTCGCGCCAGAAACTAGCTAAAGGTTGTTGCAAAACCCCTGTTTTTTAGTGCTGAGGTTAGGAATTCGTGGAGCAAGCGTGCTCCTCCTCCGCTTTTGCGCTGCCGGTTTGGCCGGCAAGCTTTACAGTTAACCAAGGTACGCACGGTGCGCCGTGGTGGACCTCGGGTGTCCCACCAAGGTGGACCGACATCATCAGCTGTGCTCCAGAACGCCAAGTGGATGGGAAGAGGAAGAGATTCCCGCGGTTCGGCACGAGTGGGATGGAATCCGAAGGTAGTGACGGCCGAAACTCTGGGCCAGGTCGATCCAGGTGCCCTCCCCAGAACCACGGATCCAGTCTCATCGGGGGTGCGCGGATCGTAATTCACGGCGGCTTGCTGACCCAGGCTCAGCAGCAGATACACCACTACCCAACAGGCCAGGGCCCAACCCAGCCATTGCTTCACCGCGAATCGGCCTCGCGGGCACGCCGCAAATTGCGTTCCTTATTTAACTCCGCCAGTTCTCGCAAATGTTGCTGCATTTTTTGCCAAGCCTCTACCCCTTGGCGCGTGGCCTGCTGCGCTCCCTTGGGAACATAGTAGCCGGTGGTCTTACCCTGCTCCCCGCGGTAGCTCACATTCAGATGCGGACCATGCTTGGGTCCGTCTCCCTGGCAATGGCAGCCCGCTTGTCCACAGGTGCGATAAGTTTCCGATAGTGTTCCGAAGATAGCGATCTCTGCCAGACGTGCAATCTCGCCAAGCAGCTTGCGTCGTTGGGCAGCAGCATCAACCGATCTGGCCATGGCCGCCCCTCCTGCGCTCTTGATAGCGAGCGATGGAAAACAGATTCTTGGTAATCACACACCAGCCCACGTAGCGCTGAAATCCAGGATCTCTTTTGTACCTGGCTCGCAACATCGAGAAGGGATGCTTCAGCGTGCTGATGGTAGCTTCACAACCGGCACGCCAGCGCAGCGCTCGCCGGAACCAGCGCTGCTTCTGCTGCTTGGCCCGCTTGACGGAGAGCCGTCCGCGCGCCGGCAGCGCCACCTTTTTCACTCCGAGGTCTTGCGCCTCACGCTCGTTTTTGGCGGAGAAAAAACCTCGGTCGGCGGTGGCCATCACCGGCGCTCGCCCGAAGCAAGCTTGATGTTGTTGCAGGGCCGGCATCCAAGCGGTGGTATCGGCCGGGTTGCCGGGCAGAACTTGGTAAGCGCTCACGATGCCGTTTTCCACCTCGTCAATGCGCACCAGCCTACCAAACTCGTTGGGCTTGTGCGCTTTCCCTTTGCGAATCACTTCGGTGTGCGGTTCGAACAGACTCAACACTTTGCCTTGCACGTGGCAATTTCCACCCCACACGCGTTCCTTGGTTTGCGTGATCACCTTCTCGACCAAAGGGAGAAAGTGCCGCAATTGGCCGATCTGTGCTTCTACCCGCAACAGTTTGCCCACCACTTTCAGCCGTCCCTTCGCCCATCGTTGCATCACGTCGTTGGCCTGGCGTACCACGCCCCGGGTCAGCCCCACTAACTTTTGGTAACTATCCCGCATGCGCTGTTGGTTGGCCTCGGTGAGGGACTTGGCGGCGCGGCTGATCTCCAACAGACGATGTTTCACCGCGCGCCCGTGATGCACCACCTCCAGAGCTCCGTCCTTACACTCGGCGGCGATCCGTGCGAGACCACGACTGAGCACCCGGATGCCGTCGCCCAAAAGCGTGCTGTCGGTGGGGTAGTGAACATTACTTTCGACGACCGTCGTGTCGGTTCGAAGTTTGCGTCCTTGTGCTACACCCTGCTCACGCGCCAGGCCCACCACGCGCTGATGAATTTGTTCGGTGATCTGCGGACTCAGCAATGCGAAGGTTCGACTGAAGGTAGAGAAATCGGGTGTGGCTTCGGCATCGAAGCGGGTGAAGCGCCGGTACACCAGGTTGCTGCGGAGTTCCCGTTCCAGATCGCGGAAGCTCCAGCCCTTCAGATGTTTCATGACACAGCAGCGCAGCAGACGATCAGGGGCTATGGTGGGCCGCCCGGTGCGCACGGAAGCAGGGCTGCGTGCCGCCAGACATTGGCGGACCAAGTCGAGCAAAGCGGGATCCTCCAGGAGCTGATCGACGGGATCCAGCAAATCGTCTTTGAGCAGCGCGGCTTGCCGGGCCAAAGGGGAGTAGAAGAGCCAGGATTGGTGGGAGGTAGAGTTGATCATAACGTACTCGACTATATCGAGTAAGAATTACATTGTCAAGAGGAAAGTGGAATTATTTCTATTTTTTCTAGGAATTCGTGAGATCTGCCACGTTCGCGCCTCGGCTGCTCGCGTCAGTCAAGGGTTATGGCCAGGGTTTTGCAACAGGCTTTAGCTAGCTAGAAGAGAAGAGCTTCGACCCTATTCATGGCGAAGGGCCACCAGCGGGTCGACGCGCATGGTGCAGCGCGCGGGCAGAAATGAGGCGATCAACGCCGAGGCCGAAAGCAGCAAGGCGCCGGCAAGGTAAGTCGGCGCATCGGTGGGCCGGACCCCGAAGAGCAAAGTGGAGAGAAGCGGCGTAAGCAGAAGCGACAAAACGACTCCGATGGCGACGCCCAGCGCCACCGGAAGCATGCTTTGGCGAACCACCAGCCCGAACAGTTGCGCCGCTTGCGCGCCAAGAGCAGTGCGGATGCCCAACTCGCTGGTACGCTGCACCACGGAATACGTAGTGACGGCATAGATCCCCGTCGAGGCCAGCAGCAGGGCAATGCCAGCCATAACCCCGGCGAGCAGAGTCACAAAGCGAGCTTGCCGGCGAGCGGACTCAAGGTATTCGGTCATGAACTCCAGGTGATAAATGGGCAGATCCTTATCGAGAGAGGAGACTTCCCGGCGAATGAGTGGCAGCAATGTCTGTGCGCCCAGTTTGGACTTCAAAGTGAAGGCCATGTGCGTGCGAATGGCGAGCGGATACAACAGGTAGATCTGGCCGCGAACTTGATCGGTTAAAGTGTGGTACTGCATGTGCTTGACGACACCGATTACTTGCGCGTTGTCACGGACCGTATCGCGAGTGCCATTCTCAACGTTCAGCACCTTGCCAACGGCTGGCTGGCCCGGCCAAGCTTCGTCGGCGACGGTATCATCGATAATGGCCAGATGGAGGTTCTGTTCAACATCATGTTCGTCGAAGTCCCTGCCGGCGAGGAACGTGACTCCCATGCTTTTGAAGTACCCCGGAAGGATCGCGCGGTAGTCGGCCATGATGGTGTTCTGTTGATCTTGGGGAGCGCCCGCGGGCCAGAAGTAGCTGTACCAGTTCGGGAGAGTATCCTCGAACGGCAAGTGGGAAGTGATCCCCGCGGCTTCGACGCCGGGCAGGCCCGCGAGATTGGCCTTCAAGGCGCGGAGAAATTGAACCGCGGAGGCCGGGTTGTTGAACTTCTCCCACGGCACTGACACGCGAAAGGTGAGGACATTTTCGGGGACAAATCCCGGGTTGACCCGCATCAATTTTGCAAAAGTTTCGAGCAGCAAACCCGCGCCCACGAGGAGAATGAAGCCCAGGGCCACCTCGGCAGTCACGAGCACCTGGCGGTGACGCCGGCTGGCCGGATGGCCCGTTGGCCGGGCTTCCTTCAAAGACCGCGCCAGATCGATCCTGTGAGCGCCAAGCGCCGGGGCCAGTCCAAAGAGCAAACCCCCGACGATGGCAATCGCAAAGGTAAAAGCGAATACCGGCGTGTCCATGCGAATCGCAGCAAGGCGTTCCATCTCCTTCGGCTGCATGGCCAGCAGCAAGTGCAGCGCGCCCCATCCAAAGCTGATTGCGGCAACCGCGCCGCAGCAGAACAGCAAGACACTCTCGGTGAGCAATTGGCGAATCAAGCGCCCGCGTCCGGCGCCAACTGCAATCCGCAAGGTGATTTCGCGAGTGCGTTCATTGGCGCGCGAGAGCAGGAGATTGGCCACGTTGGTGCAGGCAATCAGCAACACCAACCCCGCTCCGCCGAAGAGCGCCAGAAGCGCCGGACGGATGTTGCGAACCAGGTCTCTCTGCAGCGCAACGACCTGAAGGTTGAGGGGAGGCTCGGCAAACGTGGTGAACTTGCTGCGAAGATGCGCGGCGATCATTTCTATTTCTTGTTGCGCCAGAGGAATAGTAGCGCCATCACGAAGACGTCCGATCACCCGTAGATAACTCTGATCCGGCGGATCGCTGGCCAGAGAAGATCGCAAGGGAACAAAAGCGTCCATTTCCGGAGGAACGCTGGAACCCTCCGGGAAAATGATCTTGAATCCCGGTGGCATCACTCCCAGGATGGTGGTCGGCTGGCCATTGAGTCGCACGGCTCGTCCGGCCATGTGCGGGTCAGCGTCATACCGGCGGCGCCACAGTCCGTCACTGATGATGGCCACGAAAGACGAGCCGGGACCTTCGTCGCCGGGGGTGAACCATCGCCCCAACTGGGGATGCGTTCCCAGAATGCCAAGAAAGTTTGCCGTCACCATCCCCAGCTTTATCTGCTCGGGTTCGCCTTCGCCCGTCAAAGCACCGCTCTGCGCCCAGATTCCGCCCAAGTCTTCAAACAGCCGGCTACGTTCGCGGATGGCCATCAGTTCCGGCCCGGAGGCCGGAGCGCGCCCTTCGTGGCCATAGATGGACCAGACGATGGCCAGCCGATCGGGTTTGGGAAACGGCAGTTGTTCGAGCAGCACGGAATGAACGACGGTGAAGATGGCCGTATTGGCGCCGATGCCCAGGGCCAGAGTGGCAACCGCCACGAGAGTGAATCCTGGACGCTTGAAGAGCATGCGCCAGGCGAAGCGAACATCCTCTCTACCGCTGTCGATCCACATCAGGCCGCGCCGATCGCGGTACAGTTCTTTGGTTTGTTCGACGCCGCCGAATTCGCGCCGCGCCGCATGACGCGCTTCTGCTGGATTCATACCCCGGCGAATGTTTTCATCAGTGACCAGGTCCAGGTGCGTTTGCAGTTCGCTGTTCAGCTCCTGTTCGAGATGCTGCTTGCGGAACACATTCCACAATCGCAGCAGTAGAATTCGCCATCGGTACATTTCTTCTCCTCGCTGAAAGAAGCCGCCTGCCTCGCTGAAAATACTAGCGCACCGCTACTTTTATCCTTCGTGGTGGTTTCCGCTAGAGGGCCATGACTTACTCATAACGCAGGGCCATCATGGGATCCACCTGCATGGCCCGTCGCGCTGGAATCCAGCCGGCCAAAAATGTCACCGCGAGTAAAACCAACAAAGCCGAACCGAGAAGGAACGGATCGTGCGCGCGGACCTCGAAAAGCAAAGACTCCAGGAAACGCGAGCAGAGCCAAGCTCCCAGAATACCGAAGGCCGCCCCGGCAGCCGTCCAGCGCGCCATGTTTCGGAAAACCATCCCGAGAACACTCCGGGGAGTGGCACCCAGCGCTATGCGAATGCCGATTTCTCGAGTTTGCTGGGTAACCAAGAACGCCACAACTCCGTAGATACCGATGCCCGCAAGCAGCACGTCCATGCCCGCAAACAAGGCGAGCAGGACCGCCGTGAACCGGGGCCGCCCGGTCAACTTTCCCACGCGCGTGGTCATGACTTCGATGGTCAGCGGAACAGTCGGATCGATGGCCGCGGTTTCTCCGCGAATCCACTCGGCAACACCCTGCGGATGGATGGCGCTCTGTACGATCACATGCGCGGAGCGAAAATAGCCCTCCGTCTCATTTTTCCAAGGGACGTAAAACTCGGGGTCGGCGGGCGCGGCCAGGCCGTTGTTCTTTACGTCCCCGGCAACGCCGACGATGGTGCGCCAATCGTTTTGCGAGCCAAATCGAAAAGATTTGCCCACGGGCTCTTCTCCGCCAGGGAAGAGCTTTTTCGCGAGGGCTGCACTCAGGATCACCGGCCTTTCTCGAGGCGAACGATCCTCTTCGGCAAAGCCGCGGCCGCGCTGGATGGGGATGCCCAGCGCCGGAAAATACCCGGGGGTCACATAACGATAGCCGATCATTCCACCGGTGCCGGCACTGAATTTCGGGTGCCCGGGAATTTCAATGGACGATAGAAAAGTGGCTTGCATGCCGCCGGAAGGGGGCAGCGTGTCGCTCAAGGCCAGCGAGGTGACCCCCGGCATGTGCTTGAGCCGCGCTTCGAGCTGATTGAAGAAGGCTAGCTGTTTCGCGGAGTCGGGATAGCGATAAGCGGCGAGATCGATTGCTGCGGTGATGACACTCTTGGTGTCCATGCCCAGTGCCACGGTTTGGAGTTTCCAGAGGCTGCGAAGAAGCAGGCCAGCTCCGGCGAGAAGCATCAGCGAAACAGCAATCTGCACGGTCACCAGCACCTGGCGAAGCAGGCCGCGTGCCGTCGGCTGGTTCTCTTTTCCGGTGAGCAGTTCGGGCGCGGGGCGACGGAGCGCCGCAGCCAACCCGAAGAGAATTCCCGAGCAGATTGATACTGCGAGCGCGAAGAGCAGCACGCGAACGTCGATGCTGGCCTGTTCCAGCCGCGGAATACCATCGGGCGCAATGCTGACAAAGAGACGGAGCAAGAGTTGGGCGAACCAGCAACCCGCCAGGCCGCCCAGCACTCCGAGGAGCAGGCTTTCCGTGAGGGCCTGACGAACCAAGCGTCCGCGCGAAGCACCCAAGGCAGTGCGCACGGCCAACTCCCGCATGCGGCTGGTGGCCCGTGCCAGCAGCAGGTTGGCGACGTTGGTGCACGCGACCAGCAGCACTGCCAGCACCGCGCCGAGCAGGACCCAGGAGGCCACCCGCGCGTCTTGTATCTGCCGATCGCGGAGCGAGCGGACGCGGAACGAGACCTCGTGTCGAAACTGCGGCGGAACGTAGTTCAGGGACTGTTCAAAGAGCGGCTGCATGGCGGCCGCCGCTTGCTGGATGCTTATGCCCGGTTTGAGCCGCGCAAAGACCCGCAAAATGGTTTGCCGGGCAGTGGGCCGGCGATCGGTGGATGCATCGAGGGCCGCGGGAACCAGAATGTCATCGTGACCGAGGTTGGGCATTTCGAATTGCGCCGGAAGAATACCGACAACCAGAGTGGGGCGCCCGTCGAGTGAAATGGTGCGCCCGGGAAGATGGCCGTCACTGGCAAAGCGGGAACGCCACAGTCCGTAGGAAATCAGCGCGACGCGCGTGGCGTTTGGCCGGTCTTCTTCGCTGGTGAAATTCCGGCCAAGGAAAGGCTCGATGCCGAATGTCGGCAGGAAGGTCGATTCGACCAGCGCACACTTCAAGCGCACGGGGTTTTGCTCGGTGAGATCGCAATCCGCCCCGCCGGGGACAAATGATGTCACGGACTCAAAGGGAGTCTCGGCTTTCTTCCAGTCGACGTAATCCGGACCGAGCACGAACTCATTGGCTTCGAAGGGCGCAGTATCGCCAAAGCTGACCAGCCGGTCGTCGTGGGGATAGGGCAGGCTGCGGAAAAGAATGCGGTCGACCACGCTGAACACCGCCGTGGTAGACCCGATCCCCAGGGCCAGAGTGAGGATGGCGACCAGCGCGAACGCCGGGCGTTTCCCAAGTCCTCGGAGAGCAAATCGCAGGTCTTCGACGAGCGCGTCGAGAAGCGCGATGCTGCGCTGCTGGCGATGCAGCTCTTTGGTTTGTTCGACGCCGCCGAATTCACGCCGGGCGGCATAGCGTGCTTCCACCGGACTCATACCGCGGCGAATATTCTCCTCCGTGAGCATCTCCAGATGCGCTCGAAGTTCGGCGTCGAGGTCTTGGTCCAGCTGCCGCTTAGAGAGCAGGCCGCGCCAGCGCGCGCCGAAAATGCGCAGCCAGCCCATATCAGGCTCCCTCCGTGCCGCCGAGAAGGCGGGCCATAAGCGCGGTCATGCGCTCCCAACTCTCGGTCTCTCGGAGCAACTGTTTCCTACCGGCACGCGTCAGCGAGTAATACTTCGCTTTGCGGTTATTTTCTGAAGCGCCCCATTTCGAAGAGATCCAGCCGCGCTGTTCGAGCCGTAACAACGCGGGATAGAGCGTGCCCTGGTTCAGCTTGAGCAGATCGTCAGAAACCTGCCGGACGCGCTGGGCGATGCCGTAGCCATGCAGCGGGCCCATGACCTCGAGGGTCTGCAGAACAATCAGATCGAGCGTGCCTTGCAAAACTTCCCCGCGTGGAGGAGCCATGCTTTCTCCTTTAGATAAACAACAGGAGCATAGGCTCCGTCCTGTTGAATGTCAACAGGAAGATTCCTTGGCCAAGAAGGGGCCGCCCGCGGCCCCGTATGCGCATTGACGGGAGTTCCCAGCGCGTGGCAGCATACTCTGCCGACCGCGTTCACCCTGCGGAATTCTTCGCTATTTCTTTTCAAAGGAGCGGACCGATGAGTCTGGACCAACGTGCGCGCCAACTTTTTCCTCCTGGACGCCTTTCTGGCTTCTTGCTGATCACCGCTCTCGTCCCCCTGGGCCCCGCTTTCGGCCAAACGCGCCAGATCGAATTAAACGACTACGCCAAAATCACCTCGGTCTCCGACCCGCAAATCTCCCCTGACGGGAAGAGCATCGCATTTGTCGTCTCCCGGCCGAATCTTGACGAGGACCGCAGCGATCGCCAACTTGTGCTGCTGGATATCGCCACGGGAGCGCAACATGTCCTGACCTACGAACGCAAGGAGGTCGGCTCGCCGCGGTGGTCACCAGCCGGCGACCGCCTGGCGTTTGTCGCCGTGGATGGAGCGGGAAAGGACGCCAAGCCGCAAGTCTTTATTCTCCCCATGACCGGCGGCGAGGCTCACAAGATTACCGCCGCCTTGACTGGCGTTGAGCAATTTGCCTGGCGGCCCAGCGGGCAAGAGATCGCTTACGTCAGCTCCGACGAACCAGAAAACAAAAAGGAAATGGAAAAGCACCACGACGCTTTCGAGGTCGGTGACAATGATTACCTGGCGAGGGAAGCGGAGCAACCTTCTCACCTCTGGATTACCCCGGCGGAAGGCGGAACAGCCAAGCGGCTGACCTCGGGCACCTGGAGCCTTCCGAAGAGCGCGCCGCCCAGCTCTCCCGCGTCTCCGATTTGCTGGTCTCCCGATGGGCAATGGCTGCTGTTCACCAGGCAGGAGCACCCGCACCAGGGCAACGCCGATTTGACCACGCTGCAACTGCTCAACATCAATACCGGCGAGACCCGCAAGCTGACCAAACACGAGAAGTTCGAAAGCTTCGGTCTGTTTTCGCCGGACGGCTCCCGGGTGGCCTACTGGTATCCGCGCGACGGCGATCCAAATAATGAAAATGAGATCTTTGTCACGCCCACCTCTGGCGGGGACGGCACGGACTTGACGCGCTCCATCGACCGCGACTTAGTGCGCGTGATCTGGATGCCAGACGGCAATTCGCTGCTGGTCGGCGGCCATGACGGTACCGCGACTTCACTGTGGCTCCAACCGCTCCGAGGCGCTGCGAAAAAACTCCCGCTGGGCGACATCAGCCCCTCGTGGGCCTTCTGGGTGGATGTTTTTGTCGGCCGCAAGGGCGAGATCGCTTTTACTGGGGTCACCCCGACCGAGCCTTCCGAGCTCTATTACATGCGCTCTGCCAACGACGCGCCAAGACGTCTTACCGATTTCAATCACGAGATCGCCTCGCTGGCCCTCGGCAAAGCTGAACAATTCAAGTGGCTCGGGCCTGATGGTTTCCCGGAAGACGGCGTCCTTTTCTATCCGCCCGACTTTCAGAAAGACCGCAAATATCCGCTGGTGCTGATTATTCATGGGGGACCGCAGGCTTCCACAACCACGCAATTTAGTTTCCTTCCCCAGCTCATGGCCACCCACGGGTACGTGGTTTTCTCCCCGAATTATCGCGGCAGCGACAATTTGGGCAACGCTTACCAGCGGGCCATTTGGAATGATGCCGGTGACGGCCCAGGGCGCGACGTCATCGCCGGGATTGCTGCAGTCAGAAAACTCGGCTTCGTCGACGCCAGCAAAATCGGGGTGACCGGTTGGTCCTACGGCGGCTACATGACTTCCTGGCTCATTGGCCACTATCAAATCTGGAAGGCCGCCATGGCCGGCGCTCCGGTGACGGACATCTACGACGAATACAATCTGTCCGATGGCAACGTGATCAACCGCTACAGTTTCAGAGGCTCGCCCTACCTGGCAGATAACCTCAAGGATTACCGCGCGCAATCGCCCATCGCTTACGCCGCGCAGATGAAAACGCCGACGCTCATCATGCACGATACCGGCGACGCCCGCGTCACCATCACCCAGGCCTACGCGCTCTATCACGCTCTTAAGGACAACGGCGTTCCCGTCAAGTTCATCGCCTATCCCGTCGCGGGCCATTTTCCGGGAGATCCCGTGCGGGTAATGGATGTCGATCGCCGCTGGGTCGAATGGATGGACCAATACTTAAAATGAGAGCGCTTCCGCGCGGCATCAAGTACACCGCAGGCCACCAGCGTCTATCTGAAACTCGAGGGGGACAAATCCATGCGTCTCGCACTACCGTCGAAAGCAATTCGCCTAATGCTGGACATCGCTACTGCTCTAACTCTGCTTACCCTGGCGCCACCCGGCGGAGCCCAAGGCCTAGTCAGCAGCGACCTTTCCCGCCTGCGCTCCGTGTCCAGCGCCGAACTGTCGCCCGACGGCCATCGCATCGCCTATAGCGTGACCATGCGCGACCGTCCCGGCCGCCCCTACGGCCAGCTTTGGATTATGGACCTTGCCAGCCAGAAATCCATCCGCGTCGGAAGCGAAAAAGATTCTGGCGGTGGTCCATTGTGGTCCCCGGACGGCAAATGGTTGGTGTTCGAGGGGCATCAAGCGGAAAAGGGCGGATTGTTCGTGGCCCGGCCGGACGGATCGGAGCTCACCTATCTGGCTGCTAGCCAAGGCACCAACAGCCCGCTGCCGGGCACCGGCAAAGACTTTACTTGGTCGCCCGATGGCAAGCAGCTGGCCTTCGTCTCTGCGACGCCCGGAACTGAAGCGGCCGAAGCCAGCGGCGATCCCATGGTGATCACCCGTTATCTCTATAAGCCCGACGCCGGAGAAGGCCTGACGCGCTTCAACGACAATCAGCGCCTGCACATTTTCGTGGCGGACATTTCCACAAAACAGGTGCGTCAACTCACGCGGGGAAACACCGATGAGCATTCCATCGACTGGTCGCCGGACGGCAAGGAGATTCTGTTGGTTTCGAATCGCGAACCAAATCAGGATGAGTTTTTCAATTACGACATTTTCGCTTTGAAGGTGGCGGACAACAGCATGCGCCGCCTTACCGCCACGGAATCGAACGAGTACGATCCGCTGTGGTCCCCGGACGGAAAGCGCATCGTCTTTCGCGGAACGCGTCGCGGCCTGACCGACCGCGAAACAACCATGGAAGACAGTCACGTGTGGGTCATGAATGCCGACGGCAGTGATCGCCAGGAGATCGGCTCAGTCTTGGACAACCGCCAAGGTGCCCCACGATGGACGCCGGACGGCCGCGCCGTGTACTTCACGATTCAAGAGCGCGGCAGCATCCGGCTGGTACGCTTGCCGGTTTTAGGCGGCCAGCCGGAGTACGTGGTGAAAGACACCGGGGGCGTGGGCGCTTGGTCGGTAGCCCGGGACGGATCTGTGGCCTACAGTTTCTCTACTCCCCAGGACGCCGCGGAGCTCTATCTCCAAGCCGGCAGCGCCGCACCGCAGAAGCTCACAGACTTGAACGCCCAACTTTTGGCCGGAAAACAAATCGCCGAAGTCGAGTCCTTCACGTTCATCAGCAACGACAACAAGTTTGAAATCCAGGCCTTTCTCACCAAGCCGCTGGGGATGACCGCCACATCGAAACATCCCCTCATCGTCAATATTCACGGCGGGCCGCACGGCCAGAATGGGCCGGTGTTCAATTTCAAAAATCAGGTCTACGCCGCACACGGATGGGCCACCCTGCAGGTAAACTATCGCGGCTCCACGGGCTACGGGCAGAAGTTCGCCGACGCCGTCTTCGGCGATCAGGACGGCAACGAAGGGCAAGATGTTCTGTACGCGGTAAGCGCCGCGGTGCGCCGTTACCTGTGGATCGATCGCGAGCGCATGGGCATCGAAGGCGTCAGTTATGGCGGCCAGCTGACCGACTGGCTGATCACTCAAACCAATGAATTCAAGGCCGCCGTGCCCACCGCCGGAATCGCCAACCTGGTCAGCTATAACTACATGACCTATTACAACCAATACGAAGAAATGGAATTCGGCCAGTTCCTGCACCAGGGAAACCTCATGGACGTCGCTTGGGAACGTTCTGCGCTGAAGCACGTCGCTGCCGCGCACACCCCCACCCTGTTAATCCACGGGGAGAATGACAACGACGTGCCCATCGCCGAAGCCGAGCAGTTCTTCATCGCCTTAAAAGACGTCGGCACCGAGGCGGTCTTCCTGCGCTACCCGCGCGAGGGCCATGGCCTCAGCGAAGTGAAGCACAACATCGATTCCACCGACCGATCGATCGCCTGGTACGAGAAGCATTTTCCCAAGCCCGGAATGGAAGGCGTCACCAACGTGCAGCCCTGATGGGAAAAGAAAAAAGCCCCGGTGACCCGGGGCTTTTTTCCTGAAAGCCATGGGCGAAACCACGCTTAGGCTTTTGCTTCGGTGCCCGCGACCGCTACGGCGGCCACTTCTTCGCGTGCCGCGCGCTTGATGCGCGCCGCTTTGCCCTTCAGGTCGCGCAGGTAGTACAGCCGGGCCCGGCGAACTTTACCTTTGCTGACAACTTCAATGGAGCTGATGGTCGGCGAATGCAGGGGGAAAATACGCTCGATGCCCACGCCAAAACTGACCCGGCGCACCGTAAACGTCCGACTGGAGGCCCGGCCCTTCTTGGAGATCACTACACCCTCGAAGGCCTGCAGGCGTTCCTTGGTCTTCTCGCCTTCGCCTTCCTGCAGGCGCACGTTGACGCGCACGGTGTCGCCCGCGCGGAACTCGGGGAGGTCTTTGCGCAATTGCGCTTCATGGAGTTTACGAATTACCGGATTCATGTTCCTGTTTCCTTTTAGACCCACTCAGGCAGGGCCAGCTGTCGACAGTCAACCTCTAATTATAGGGAAATGGTAACAATTTGCCTAGGACATTTCGGTGCCGGCGAGGTGAAATCAGCGGCCCGTCTTTCCGCCTCCGAAAACCCCAAGGACAGCGTCAACGGGATCCGCGACGATCACCGGAGGCCGCGAAGAAACGCAGCAGCAGTGAGATCCCACCGGTCAGCGGCACCCACAGAACATTCTTGAGCAGCGTGGAGCGCCGTTCCAAACGATCGTCAATGGCGTCAGTTGCAGTTTGTTTTTCCGCGACCACTGCGGTGACATACTTCAGGAAATCGATTCCGCAATTTTCGCAAATACCGCCCTGGCGCTGTTCGTGGCGGCAGGAAGGGCATTGATAACGCAGGGTTGCGTGACACCGCCGGCAGAACCGTGCGATATCGCGCGCTTCACTCCCACATTTCGGGCATTTCATAGCTAAATTCTAACCACCAGGACACGCTCTCGAACTCTCGCGTGCGCTCTCGTTGCTAACACTGGCCGTCGGCAAGGGAGGCAGCGCGTTGACAAAAACAAAGCACATAACACCTGTATCGTTTCGAGCTGGAATTTGGCTTCTTTCCATTAAGAGCACCGGCATCGTCCCATTTGCTACTGGGTCGGAAGAATGGTTTGCGTAAAGCCAATGGTGTTAATGGCGCGGAGCATGGGCGTCAACGGCGGTAGCAAGCTAGGCGTCAGGAAGTCCGCGTCGAACTTGTAGTTGCGTTGCGGCGGGTTGTATACCGCACCACCGGTGCCGGCGGCGCCGCAGCACTTCCAAATGCCCACCGCCTGATGGTCGTAATACATGCTGACCATCGAGCCAAGATAATAGGACGGAACAGTAGTGTTCCAGTTCTCGAGGTAGCGCATCAAATTGTGCACACCGCCGTCCGTGCCCTGGGCAGGGTCCGCGAGGCTCGATCCAGCAGGCTGTAAGAAGGGCACGCCCTGCCCACCGACCATGGCGAAACGGTAGGTCGTAGCGGTGGCCATGCGGCCGGCATAGTTATACGGCGAGATAAACGAGTTGACGTCATTCCAGTTGTTGGAAAGCGCGGTAACGGCGTCGGCGATGATCGAAGCGCCCACGTGCGCATCGGTCGAGGGTGTGCTTAGGGTGGCGTCGGTGGTGGGGTCATTATTCAAGTCGCCTTGCACATACACCGGGTTTTCCGAAGCGATGGTCAGGCCGCAGCTAATGGCGTTGCACGTTCCGATGTTGACGTTGATCTTAGCGCCATCGAGAACTTTCAGCGCCCGCCGGAAAAAGATCGGGGGGTTCTCCCGCAGCTCCTGGGCCCCCTTGACAGCCTTGGCGATGGCGAACGGCCATTTGACGCCTGGACCTGCGCAGTTCGGATTGCTAGCGAGAACGGCGGTTTCCAGAGTCGTGACGGCGGCCAGAGAGACGCCTCCGAGTTGGGTGCCACTCACGCTTCCATTTATGGAGATGGGCCATAAGTTCGCGAGCGTAGCAGAAGCCAGGATGTTTCCGTAGGTGCGCAGAAGCGGATTCGTATCCACTCCACTGGCGTTATAATCCCCTTCCATGTCTTCCCCTTGATTCAAGGAACCGTTAGGACATCCAAAGGAATCGCTGGGGTTCGTGAAATCGTCATAGCCATAGCCACCGGTCAGAACATTCGTCCCACCCACGGAGGCTGGCGGGTTCGGGTCCGGCTGCTCGCCGCGCCGGTCGGAAAAATAAACGGAGTAACCCGTCGTATTGTTAGCGTTGGTGCCACTGGAACCGATCGTGCCTTTGAACCACTTCGCCAGGTTAACCGCATCGAGCTCGACATAGTACATGGCACCGGCCAGTGTGGGCGTGCCCGTCGTGGGGGATATATCCCGCAGCAAGCCTTCGCGAGCGTCAAACAGCACGTTGGGCCAGTAGTCCGTCCCATGCGTCGAACTAGGGGGGGTGGTGGTAATGATCGCACCGCTTGGATTGTTTCCGCACCAGTTGTTCCCGCTTGCGGCCGTCGAGGGATTGTCGCGAAGGCGTGCCAATCGAATGACCGCGTTAGGGCTCGGGTCCGTACATCCGACTGTGGCCACAGCTAAGTTTAAGGTCGGGCCGGAACTCTTTATCTGCGTCGCCGACGCCGGCAACGCGGAAAGCGTCGGGGGGGCAACCCAAGAAGGTGCACCAGATAGGCCGGTCTGTGGAAATATGTTACGGCCGGTATACCCGAGGTTCAGGAATTCCCACGTCACGTCCGTCCATGACCCTCCCGCCTGGGATTGGTAGTCGATCTTCAGGCAGCCCGTGACCGTGGGGAAGTATTGGGTGACCCAATAGCCGTTGGCGGTGCTGTAGAGGACGCCCGCCGCCGCGCCGGAAACAGGTAATGGGAAGACGCTCACGCCCACGTTTGCTGGCGTAATCCCGCCCGGAGCGGCCGTGTAGGGAGGCCCGCTCGCGCCCGCCGTAGCGGCGAGATCCCAGGCTAGCCTCGCCAAGTCGACAGGCGTGAGCGTTGTTCCCGAACCGTTAGGAGAAAGGCCCGGAAGGTTTTTGATGTCGGTCGTGTTGCAAGTTCCATCCGAGCCGTAGTCGGAGAGAAGAATTCGCAAGCTGACTTGGCTGTAATACCGTTCCGAAAGCTTGGCGGGATTCGAGGTGTTCTCAGCCGGCACCGGCCGGCGAATCAGGTCGATCGTCTGGCCTCCAATGTTGGGAGTGGCAATCGAAAGATTGAGTGGCTTCACACCTGTTTCCTTGACGCCCACATTGCCGTTGTAGACGCCACTTGCCACCGCCGCAAAAGCAGGATTATAGGCGCCTATGCTGGTAATGGAGTTAGAGGTACCCGACACGCTTTGCGAGGGAGACTGACTAAACAAGTTCGCGTAACTAGCCGAACCCGGGTTGGTGGTGATTTGTAGAGGCCCGTTCATGCCGGAACCCGTCGCTACGCCATTCTCGAGGTTCGAAGTAATGATTTCGCCCGCCGCCGTCACTTTACTGGAAATCGTCAGCGTGTTGGGCGCGAATTCAGCCAGCCACAGGTTGCCGTTGGTGTGCACGCGGCCACCGAAGTTGAACGGTGGTTCGGCAAAAAAGTCGAGGTCCCCTTGGGAAAAAATTCCGAACTGGAAAAGGGGAATGGCCACGGTTTGAACCTGGCGCTGGAGCTTGGTCTCCGAGCCGTAGGCCGACTTGGCGGTCACGGCAATGTTGTACTTCGTGGAAAGCGCCACCAGCCCGGCATACGGCCCGGTAGTAAGCGTGCTGAAACTGGACGCCGGGTTTCCCTGCGCATTGGGCGTGAAGTTGATCAGGTAGCCGGAGCCGTTCGACCCGCCCGGAGCTACGTATTGAACACCTGGAATGTTGGAGGGTGGCGTCTGTGCGAGCGCATTGATATCACTGGCGGTCAAAGCATATTTGGCGTTGAACGCGTTTTCCAAGCTGGCGGTCAACGATTCCAGGCCCGCTTCCGAGCCGTAGAAAGCCCGTTGCCGGTCAGCGTTGTTGCCGCCCAGTTTCTGGTCGGTCATCATCAGCCAGCCCAGCCCAGCAATCATAATGGACATCAGCAAGAGCACAATAAGCGCGATGGCCAGCGCCATTCCCTTTTCCCGACGATTCCTCACGTGCGTTCTCCTCCTAGGGGAACATGCCAAATCATTCTCAGCGATACTCATTGAAGAAGTTCAGACTACGAATGCTCACGGCGGTCACCAGATTGTTGCGAAAATAGGCTCCGTTCTGACTGAACGCGTTCTCCGAGCGGGCGAACAGCGACACATATACGTCGCGGAGGTACGGCAACTGAGCGATGGTTGGACTGGTGATATTGGTGGTCACCGACGGGGGCGTTGTACCCGGCACGACCGCCTCATACAAAAGATTGAAGTTCTCGATGACATCGCCGACGGCCTGCGGCGGATTCATATTCACCTGGCGCATCAGCTGCGGCCTTAGGGGATCCGCATTGCTGATGTAATAGCTGATCATCCAGATGCGCGTCGCCGTAATCGTCGCGTACGGCTGAAGTTGCGTGATGGTGCCGGATGTTTTGCCCGAGGCATTCAGATTGAACGCATCACCAGCGCTAAAGGTGATGGAATTGCCGGCCACGCTGGAAATTGTCAGCAAGGCCGTGGCACCTGAGTTGCTCTGCAGCATAATGAGGTCGCCGGCACGAAGAGCGGTATTGCCAACTCCAATGATGATGCAAGTGGAATCGAAGGTCACCGTCGTAGTGCTGCCAGCCGTTACGATGCTCCCGGCCGGCAACGGATTGGGATTACTGACCGCGCATCCCGGGGTGCCCGCGCCGGGAGTGAGGTAGATTGGAAATTCGTTCAGCCAGTGGCCGTTCGCGTCGACTAGCGTGGTGTCAGCATAAATCACATTGATGACATCCGAACGGGTATCACTTACGGTCGCTCCTCGTGTGACCGGATCTGGGGTAAGAACAGGCAACCCCAGCTGGTAGCCCGGCGAGATGGCCGGGAGCACCGTCCAGGAGGTCGGGAATGTCGACGGAGTTGAGCCCGCAGGCAGTGGACGGTTCAGCGCGGAAACCGGGCCGGCGGAATTCGGAATGGGGATCCCGCCCTGAGGGATTCCTTCTCCAGCCTGGACGATATCCCGCACCACATAGTTCATCCCCGCGCGTAGGTTTTCTTGTGTATCGGCAAGGAGCGCGACGCCCTCGGTGGTACGAATGGCATTAGTGAGGGCCGCATACACTGACCCCGCTATGATCATCATTATGGCCGTGGCCACCAGCACTTCGATCAAGGTGAATCCCGCTTGGCGCTTCATTTGGTCTCCATTGGGCTGGCTACGAGAAATTCGAGATATTCGTTGTCAAAGTGTAGGTGCGCCCTGTCCAGCGTCCGCTCGAATAAGTGACCACCACCTGGATCTGAGCCAAGCTCGCGTTGATCGATGTAATGGTGATGGTGCGTGTGAAATTCGATAGCGGCACGCGCACGGCATCGCTAAATTTTCCGTCGGGACCCGGCAGGAGGATGGCGTCGGGTAAGCCGGCGCAATTGTCATCCGCGGTGCCCACAATCCCGTCCGGTCCGGGATCACACAACTGCTTCGCGCCAGTCAAGAAAATGCACCCCGTACCGCTACCCACATTGCAGATGGAAGCCCAAGTCGCTTCGCCCATGTCGCGAGCCGAGAATATGGATTCAACCGCCTCACTCGCTTTTTGCTGTGCGATGTAGTCATACTTGGACATATCCATGTAAGCTAAGCCGTCGGCCAGCGTGGCTGCCAAACCCAAGACGCCGATCGACAACACCACGGTGGCAATCATCATCTCGATCAGCGTGAACCCCGCTTGGGAAGGCCGGCGCATCCCTATACTCTTCCGTTCTCTCATTTGTACCATCCCGTCCGGTTGTAGTAGTAGTGGCGCACCTTCCCTGTGTTGCCAAGGACAGTCACCGCACCAGCTGTCGAGTTGGCATTGGGGGAAGCAAGAAATACTGTCCCATTGATAGGGTTGCCACTACCGTCGGTGAACGTCCCGTCACTCTGGAACTGCATTCCTGTTGTGGGGCCGCCAACTATTCCGCCGAATTCGACCCCTCCCGTGGCGGGGAAACCGAAGCCATCCGGGGTGTCCGTCTCTCCCGCAAAGGTCATAAACTGCACACCACTTCCGATGGGTACTGTCAGGAAAGGGGTTAGAGCCATGGTGTTGGTCGGCTCTAGCACTTGAAACAATTGTATGGTGTTGTTTCCCGCAAACTGAACAACAATGCTGCGACGCTCGGATATGGCCAGCTCGCGCGCCTGCCGCAACGTGCCTTGCACTTGCCCGGTGACTGCCCTGGCGCGAAACAGTCGCATGGTCGGCTGCAATTGGAAGATCGAGATGGCCATGATGGTCATACTCATGGAGATCACGATCAGCGATTCGAGCAACGTGAACCCCCGCTCCGGATTGTCTGCATGGGATGTAATGGTCGATTTCCTGCCCGGATATTCCATGTTCAAGTCCCTCATCGCCCGTCCAAATCTGCAACCAGTGTCGGCTCCTTCTCCCCAGCCCACAATGAGAAGGAAGTCCTGAAGAGAGTTACAGTAGTACTAGTATTATGATCGGAAAAGGGTCCGTTCTAGCAGGGAACGCCGTACTTCTAGCCAGCTAGACCGGTACCATCGTTCTATGGAGACCTGCGAAGCGCCCCCCTAACCTTGGCTCTACAAGAATGCGAGACCCAAGGCGAGATGCAAATTCCTATTCCTATCGATGACGTGAGGACAGCCAGCACTACATCGGCCCGCACCGAGGACCGTAGACGGAATCGTAGGGTTCCCGTCTCCCGCGACGTGCGTGTACGCCCCGCCGATTCGCGTGACGGGGATTTCGAGGAATTCCGAACCACACAGAACGTCTCCCGCGGGGCCCTCTATTTCCTCACCTCGCTCCACCGCTACTACAAAGGGATGCGCCTGTGGGTGGCGCCTGCCCACGGGCCCAGTACGGGCTCAGACAACTGGAAAGACCTTGGCCAGGTCGCTCGTGTTGATTGTCGACCCGATGGTCAGTATGGCGTAGCAGTCGCTCTCTCAGCGCCGAGCCATTTGGCGACGTCCGGCGCTCACGCTGGTCCCCAGCCTTCCGGGAAGAAGAATAGGGAACAGCGTAACGAACCCCGCTATCCCTTCGTGGCTCAGGTAGTGGTGGTTGACGAGCGGGGCGGGGCGCGGATTTCGGCGCGGATTTCGGATCTGAGTCTCGGGGGATGCTACGTCGACACGTTGAATCCCTTTCCTCTTGGCACAACCGTGCGGTTGAGAATCCATAAGAACGATCAGATCTTCGACGCGCGAGCGAGCACCGCCTCATCGCATACAGGGTCGGGGATGGGCTTGCTCTTTCGGGAAATGACACCCAAGCAACGCTCCACGCTAGCGGGCTGGTTGGACGAATGTGCTGCTCCGCCCAAGTCTTCACCTATGGCACCGCTTCCAGCGGAGGAAACTGAGCACCGTGACGGACGGGACCGTCGTTTGGCCGTTAAGCTCATCCGCTCTCTGGTTCAGAAAGGTATCCTGAGTCAGTCCGAGGCTGCCGCACTGATTGAAGATTCACAAGCCTGATCCTCCTCGTCGCACGTCGGGGGGCCACCAAGAAAACCAGACGAGCTGCCGGAAGTTGCCAAGAGCCGTCGATTCAACGACTCTGGTCGGAGGAAGGCGTGCTCACGAGAAATTACCTCGGCGTCAAGCCAGGGCGGAAGACGTTCTGCCCGGGCGAATCACAGTTCCTGCGAAGCGCTCCATTTCCTCGAGCTGCGGGCTGAATTGCAACAGCACGAGGTCAACACCGGCGGCTTCGAATTGCGCCAGACGCTCGGCCACCTGTTCCGGCGTGCCAATCAACCCGGACCGCAGGCCGCGATTCGAAACCGAATAATCTTCCAGCGAAACGCGCTGCTCCAATTGCGTTCCGGCTAGCCACTGCTGGTAGTTCGCGTAGCCCGCGGCGGATTGTTGAACATCCGTCACTCGCCGCAACTCGTCCTGCGCTTGGCGTTCCGTTTCGCGAACAATGGCATATCCAGCAACGCCAAACTTGAGCGGCGGCAAATTGTGTCGCGCCCGGCGTTCTCCGAGATCCGCGATTTTCTCGCCGACGCGCTCCGGCGGATCGCCGTGCATCAGATAGGCGTCGCATTTCTCGGCGATCAGCTCTTTGGCCGCCGCCGATTCGCCGCCCGCGTAAAGCGTTGGCCGTGGCTTGGCCACCGGTTTGGGCTCCAGAACGTTGTCTTCCACCCGGTAGTACTTCCCGGAATATGAAAAATGGTCCTGCTTCCACACGCCATCGAGAACGTCCAGCCATTCGCCGGTGCGCGCATAGCGGTCGTCATGCTGTTCGAACGCCACGCCGTACTTGCGCGCTTCGTCCG